>Ga0075158_10000843_pt1 | contig 24441 bp, 15 predicted proteins | sample JI91814BDNA_FD_70968 | JGI IMG/M metagenome (GOLD analysis project Ga0075158, IMG submission 70968) | Wastewater effluent complex algal communities from Wisconsin, to seasonally profile nutrient transformation and Carbon sequestration -... | ecosystem: Engineered > WWTP > Effluent > Algae... | reverse complement strand
AGAACGCGAGTCCCGTCAAAGCTACGGACGTCGCGAAGCAGTAGATAGCGCCGCGAATCAAATCGAAATGCCCGTTCATACCTTAATGCTCCCGATGGTGATGTCAGAACCGCGGTGTGGACGTATCCTCTCCCTGTTTGGTTCCCAAAATCGCGGAAAACGTGAGATTAACTGGATTTCCCGCGAAAAACCATTAAATTGCGAGCTTCCATGCGGCATTTGGCACAAGAAATGTGTCTGCCAGAGTGACCTAAACATAAGCTGCTGTCAGTCCCTTAACCAAGCCTAATCCATGCAAAAACGATTTATTGCACTAGTCGCCACATTGCTCATCTTGCTGAGTTGCTGGGTGTTGCGTGATTACTTCAACTTACCTGTCGTAACGCCTGCGTCGTTCGGTCTAGCCGAATCAACAACTTTATCGCATCACGAATTCACTAGCCAAGAAAACAGCGACCTTTCCAAAGCAGATATTCGCTTGCTGTTGATTGGCAACAGCCACACCCATTCGCAAGATCTACCGAAACGAATAGTCAAGATGGTCGAATTCGTAAATCCCGGCAAGAAGGTGGCCGCTCGTACGATTGCCGTGGGCTTCCTGGACGATGCAACGGAAGATCCCAAGACTCAAGAGGTACTCAAAAGTTTCGCGTGGAATGCAGTCATACTCCAAGCTCAAAAGATTAGTAGCAGTGGACGCACCACCTATTCAACAGAAAAGGGAATCGAATTAGCCAAACAAGCCAAAGAACTTGGGTTACCCGTCTTCTTCTTTGCTGAATGGGGACTGAAAGGGACTGCCGATAGCACCGAACGCACCCATAAGATCTATGCTGAAATGGCCGAAGCATCAGGAGCTACTCTGATCCCCGTCGGTCTAAGTTGGGAAAAAGTTTTTCAACAATTCCCTGAAGTTCCACTTCACGACTTTGACGGCAACCATCAATCCTCTTTAGGAGCCGATTTGACTGCGCTGGTACTTGCCAGTTACGTGGCCAAACAACCTTTTCAAAAATGGTCCGATTACGTTCCAACGACGGCTTCTCCTGAGCAGTGGAGAATATTCCTACTATCATCGCCATAAAAGGGAAGGGCCGATCGAGTTCATTTTGATTTCTAAGACCTACTAGTTTTTTCTATTGCCGTCTCATAAACTTGACTTCTTACCAGGAATATCATTTAGTAGAGATTTACTTATTCTCTGCCAATCAGAGCTTGTAGACATGAAAAACACCATGAACACAATTCTTCGTTTAGTTGCTTTTTTGGCATTAGTATTACCCGGGTCATGTTTGGTTTTTGGGATCGAAACAAGAACATGGAAAACCTCCGACGGAAAATTCTCGGTAGAGGCCGAATTCATCGACGCAACCCAGACGGAAGTCACACTTCGCCGATCGGACAACGGCAAAGTGGTCAAGGTACCTATCCACAAACTCTCGGATGCCGACCGCGAGTGGGTTAACAAGAACCAAGTCGCCTCCCCCAAAACACCCACTTCATCTGACTCGATTCAGAAGATAGATGATGAACACATCTTGTTTGCGCCTTATGGTCCAGTACTCATTCCCTCTCCAGACATCGAGTGGAAGAAGCAGCCGGGCGAAACCCCAACCATTGTGGCATTGACAGGGACACTGCTGCAGCCGGAAAAGAAAGAAAGCCTCTCGGATCGCCTCATGGTAAGCGTTTTTAATCCAGTTCCGGAGAATGAAAGGGAGAAGTTCTTCGAACAAATAGTGAAGTCAGCCGTCGCTGATTTGGTCGACATCGGTTACCAGGAGAGTGAAATCAAACCTGGAAAAGCGAATCAGTTCAAAACCTTCGCGGATCAGTATTTTTTCTCGATCAAAACAGTATCGCGCAAAACCGAAGCCTGCACCTATGTTTGCGTACATTTCCAAGCCTCTCGAACTATTCTGGTGCAAACCCGGTTGGCTTCGAAAACGCGTGAAAATCGATATTCTTCGGCTGCCGATATGACACAAAAAATCTTCGATCAAATAGCACGAGACACTAGCTGGAATCCTCCGCAACAAATCCCAGAGAGTGTGAAAATGGAGATCCTTGAATTGAAAAAGCAAGCGTTGTCACTGCTGGAGGCCAAGGACTATGTGACACTCCTCAACAATCTTTTACCCATCAAGGATTTAGAGCAAATCAAGGCATCTGGGTCCTCGATGGAAAGCATTGCCGAAGATTTTGAAAGACGTGATTTGAAGGAATTCCGAGAGAACTTTGAGAATCTAAAATGGGAGAATGCCACGTACGATGCAACCAATGAGCGCCTTGCTTTTCGCGGCACTAAGGTTGTCCTTGTAAAAGTTGATGGCAAATGGCGATTTCAATAAATCGCTTTGTCAGCTTGCACAATTCACGGCGGCACAGTCTCTATCTGAAGCAAATTGCAAGAATTTGAATCATTCTCCCAATTTAGCACTACACGGTTTCGATTGTAATCAACGATCTACGCCCGATGCTGATTGTCCGATTTGGTAATCGCAGCCTCAATCACAAAAAAATGGCTTATGCGTTATGCCACCTCAATGCCCGATCCGCCTTTCTGATCGAGTGGAAGCTATACTGAAAAGAAGCGGGTAACTTGCGCACCGCACTAAAAGGGCCGCTAGGGTTGATATGCCAATCCCCTTCTCCCTCGTCTGGCGTTAGTTACATGTTCGAGGCCTCATTTGTTGCTTCTTCGCTTAATGATTGAGCGTCAACTACTGGCGTATCTTCGCTGACAGGTTCCTCAGGCTCTTCCAAATCGATCACTTCCGCTTCGTCGACCAAGAAATCCCCCGCTGATCCCCCACCCCCAAGAGCTTGGTAGGCTTTGATGACCGCCGATACTTGCTCTTGCTTTACTTCGATCAACGCTAATTTGGCTTCCATCAAATCGCGTTGAGACAAGAGCACATCGATGTATTCACCTCGTGCGCTTTGGAAGAGCTTCGTGGCGTTGTCTACCGAGGCCTCTAAGGATTGAAGTTGCTTGCGTTTGATTTCAATACTTTGCGAGAGGTTATCAACTTTTGATAAGTTGTTAATCACTTCAATGTGGGCATTGATGACGGTCTGTTGGTAATGATAAACAGCCTGCAGCTGCTTCGCATTCGCGTTGAGGTAATCGGCCTTGATTGCGGAACGATTGATTACCGGCGCGACCAAACCACCCACTGCGTTGTAGACGAGTGCTTCTGGTGTGGTAAAAAGATACTTTGTGTTGAACGCTTCGTATCCGACTCCCGCTGTCAAAATAAGCGATGGATAAAATTGAGCACGAGCTACTTTTACATCGAGCCCTGCGGCACGCAACTCGCGTTCTGCTTGTCGAATGTCTGCACGATTCAGCAATTGTTGCGAAGGAACGCCAACCTGCAAGGAAGCCAATTGAACATCGACAAACTCCACTTGTGGACGTGCCACGGCCTGAGGGAAACGACCGGCGATATAGTTGATACGGTTTTCAGCTTCAACAATCTTCTGTTGAATCACAAACTTTTGACTTTGGTTCTTCTGAAACTCGGCTTGGAAACGCTGCACGGCTAGTTCCGTTCCGCGGGCAGCTTCTTTAAGTGCTTTGGCCGTTTCAAAACTTGCTTCTTGAATTTGAATGGTTTTATCTAGCGTTACCAAAGTGTTGTCTAACGCCAAGAGTTGATAGTAGTTTTCAGCAACATCCGAGACCAAGCGCGTGATGACATAATTTCGTCCCGCTTGTGTTCCCAAGTAACGTAATGTCGCTGCGTCACGTGCGTTTCGCAATTTCCGCCAGATATCGATTTCCCAAGAGACATCGGCAGCCACCAAGAAGTTCGGGAGAGGATCGGGAAACCCTTTACCGGGAGCCACAGTCAATTGATCTTCGACAGCCCCCGCTCGGGTAAAGCGACTCGCCTTGTCCATACCGGCTGTGGCACCGATATTGAAGAATGGAAAAATGGCGCCGCGTCGCGCTCGATAGTCGTTGTAGGCAATGCGAATATCCTGAGCCAGAATCTTGAGCTCTTGGTTTCCTGCAATCGATTCCGAAATAAGCGACTTCAGTTCCTCGTCTTCGAAAAACTGATTCCAACCAAGCTGTGAAGAATTTTGGTCGCTGACGACGCCTTTATCTACCACATTATTGACTTGAAAACTCTCAGGTAGAGGTCGCATCGACTCTGGGCAACAGAGCCCAGGGAGACGACATCCCTGGGCGCTGACTATGCTAGCACACAACAGACAGGCAGCAATCCATTGCCTCTTAATGCGTTCGTTCCACAATCTCGCTAAGTGGCTCATCGTGCTCATCCCTGATTAATTTCCTACCTTCGGCCATCCTGCCGAAGAGATAATACAGTCCTGGAATAACCAGAACTCCGACTAGAGTACCTATGACCATTCCGCCGACGGCCGTAGTGCCGATAGTTCGATTCCCTATAGCGCCGGGTCCAGTGGCTCGAACCAGTGGGATCAAGCCAGCAATAAAAGCAAAGGAGGTCATCAAGATAGGTCGGAATCTAAGTTGTCCACCCTCGATGGCCGCATCTCGGATAGTGATGCCCTCTCGATTTCGCTGAATCGCGAACTCGATAATCAAGATTGCATTCTTCCCCAAAAGGCCTACGAGCATGACGAGCCCTATCTGACAATAAACATCGTTTGATAGCCCCATCAACTTTAGGAACAAAAACGATCCGAACAGTCCAACTGGCAAAGAAATGATCACCGCCAAGGGGAGTATGAAACTTTCGTACTGTCCGACGAGCACCAAGTACACAAATCCGATTACCACGAGGAAGATGTAAATAGCAGCGTTCCCTTTCTTGGCCTCGTCATAGGACAAGCCTTGCCAGTCGATCCCGTATCCTTGTGGCAGTGTTTGAGCGGCCACTTCTTTAATGGCTTCGATCGCCTGCCCGCTGCTGTAACCTGCGGCTGGTGCGCCTTGTATGGGGGCAGTTGGATAAAGGTTATAACGACTGATCTCATTCAATCCCTGCTTCTTCTTCAATGTCATGAAGGCAGAATAGGGGACCATTTCGCCCCGATCGTTCTTTACGAACATGTTGGCTAAATCTTCGGGATAACGCCGAAACTCTGGTGCGGCTTGCACATACACTTTATAAAACTGACCGAAGCGGACGAACCCTTGCTCCCAGGTGCTGCCGACTGTGATGGAAAGGTTATTCATCGCATCAGCGATCGAAACACCTTTTTGCATGGCCACATCGTTATTGATCACGATTTCATATTGCGGATAATTCGCAGCGAAGAATGTAAAGAGACCTTTAAGCTCTTTACGTTTCGAGAGCGCTTCCATAAATTTGTCGGTAACTTTCCCAAGTTCTTCGTAATTCCCAGTATTTGTTTTGTCGAGCAAATTGACAGAGAAACCACCTGCGGCACCAAAGCCCGGAACAGCTGGTGGTTCAAAGAACTCTAACTTTACGTTGGCGATCTGTTGTCCCTTCTTCTCCAACTCTTCGATGATTTGCTTAGAGGTTAGTTTCCGTTCCGCCCAAGGTTTCAGGTTGATGATGCAAGTTCCGGCATTAGAACCGCGACCTTCGGTTAGAACTTCATAGCCAGCGAGAGCAGATACCGATGTGATTTCTTCGAACTCTTCACAAATCGCTTGTAGTTCATGCGCCTTAGAGTTGGTGTATTCAAGCGTTGATCCCGGTGGCGTTTGGATGATCCCATAGATGATGCCTTGGTCTTCTAGTGGAATAAATCCCGATGGAAGTACGGTGTTCACCCAATAGATGCCAACACAGAAACCGGTGATGACAGCAATCGTAATCACGCGCCAAGTGACAATGGCTTTTAGCATTCCCGTGTAGGCGGTGGTGATATACTCTACGAATTGATTGAAGACGTAAATGAATAGAGCGAGTGGACCTTTTTTCTTTTCCTGGTTTTCAATACCACCAGATAAGAACGAACGAAGCGTGAGTAAAGCAAGTACAGATACAACAGCGCCGATTATCGCCGCTTTGGTAGGTGTCACGACTAACGTTTCTTTCAGTAGTTCGGCAATTCGATCTTCTTGCAGTGCCAAATAGATTCCCCAACCGATTGCGCCACCGCCTGCAACCGCAAGTAGGAATCGAATTCCGTTGGCAAATTTTCCAGCGACTCGATTGAGCCCTTTATTGAAAGCTCTCAAGAGGAACTTGATTGGGCCGCCTTTTTCTAGTACATGTCCATGCGGTTTCAAGATCATCGCGCACAATACGGGAGTCAGCGTCAATGCGACCACACCCGAGAGGACAATAGACATCGCCATGGTGAGCCCAAACTGGCGGTAGAACACACCGACTGGCCCTGTCATGAAGGTAACAGGGATAAACACAGCAGTCATAACTAAAGTGATCGCGATAATCGCTCCGCTGATCTCACGTACAACCTCTTTGGTTGCCGCGTAGGGACCAATATGCTTTTCATGCATCTTAGCGTGAACCGCTTCCACTACTACAATCGCATCGTCAACCACGACACCAATGGCCAGCACCAAAGCGAAGAGGGTGATAAGGTTGATTGACATGCCTAAGAGAAGCATGAAGAAAAAGGTTCCGATCAGTGAGACGGGCACGGCCAAAGTTGGAATGAGCGTACTGCGAAAATCTCCCAAGAACAGGAACACTACCAAGGAAACCAAAATGAAAGCTTCAAACAGCGTGTGCAGAACTTTCTCAATCGACGCTTCAAGAAATTTTGACACGTCGTAGCTGACTTCATAATTCATGCCGGGCAGCGTGGATTCTTTTTTCAGCTCTTTTAGTTTCTCTTTTACCTTTTCGATCACCTCGGTTGCGTTAGAGCCAGGGGTTTGCTTCAGAACGATCGCTGCGGAAGCTCTGCCGTCGATATCTGAGTAAAGGTCATAAAATGAGGAACCGAGCGACACGGTAGCCACGTCTTTTAGACGGAGAATCTCTCCATTTGGGTTTGCTCTTAGGACAATGTTCTCGTATTGCGATTCTTCGTTGTATCTTCCCACCCACGTCAACACGTATTCGATGGTTTGCGAAGTCCTACCGGTTGCTTGTCCCAATCTACCAGGCGATCCGATCATACTTTGGTCAGCGATTGCCTTCATGACATCTTCGGACGAAATATTGTAGGCCCGCAATCGGTCGAGGTTCAATTCGACTCGCATCGCATAAGCACGGTTCCCGAGAATACTAGCGCGTCCAACTCCTGGGATACGCTTGATTTCGGGGAGAATACTGACCGACGCATAGTTGTAAAGGAAGTTTTGATCGATGCTCTTGTCATCGCTGTATACGTTAACATACATGAGCATACTTGCCATGTTTTGCATCACGATGATACCTTCGCGATCCACGATCGGCGGCAAGTTGTTTTTCACCGCTTGGATACGGTTTGTTACGTTGAGTACGGCTACATTAGGATCCGTTCCTGGCTCAAAAACAATTTGAATATTCCCCTCACCCGCACTTGAAGCGTTACCAATCATGTACCGCATATCCTGCACACCATTGATCGCTTGCTCCAAGATCACCATCACCGAATCGACCAGAACGTTTGCGCTTGCACCTGGGTAGGAAACGTTAACGACTACGCTCGGTGGAGCGACGGATGGAAACTGCGACATGGGGAGCGAATTGATCGCCAAGCCACCCATGAAGAGAATCAAGAGCGAGATAACGATAGCGAGGGCAGGGCGGTGTAAGAACTTCTCAAACATGCTCGATTACTCCTACTCAGCACGGTTCTTAAGATTGTTAAGAACCTCAACTGGGTCCCGATATTCGGACTCGACATGTTCTCCAGCTCGTACTTGACGTACCCCCTCCAGAATAATTCTCTCACCTGCACTTAAGCCTTGATCGATAACAAAGATATCATCCTGTTCCGTTTTGATCGTGATCTCTCGTTGTTGAACAAGACCATCATCACCTACAACATAGACATATCGTTTGGCAAGAATTTCAAAGGTTGACCTTTGCGGGATAACGACGGAATTGGGTAGCCGCTGGTGAATCAAAATATTCCCGGTCTGTCCATGTCGCAAAATGCCATCGGGGTTCGGAAAATCAGCTCGAAAAGCGATGTTACCCGTCTCGTTATTGAAATCTGCTTCTATCGCCCCAATCTTTCCAGGCTGTCCAAACTTAGAATGATCCGCCAGCATCAACTCTATTTCCATGGCTGGATTGCTTTGTCCAACCTTCAAACCGTATTGCAAATACCTGGCTTCGGGGACATTAAAATAAACCCACATCGTGCTGTTATCTGAAAGCGTAGTCAACACATCGCCTTCAGAAACCAAACTTCCTTGTTGATGTTGAAGTCGATCGATGATTCCGTGGAAAGGCGCGCGGATATTGGTGAAATTCAATTCGGCCTGGGCAAGCTTGACTTGGGCTTGGGCCTTTGCGAGCTTGGCTTGAGCTAAAGCAACTTCTTGTTCCGAAACCACTTTTTGATCGAACAGTTTCTTGGCGTTGTTGAATTCGATTTGCGCGAGCTGCGCCTCAGCCACATCTGCATCTAATCTGGCTTGAAAAAGTGATGGGATAATTCGGAAAAGGGAATCACCTTGATTTACAGGCTGCCCCTCTTTGACCGAAATCTCCTCAAGATATCCTCGTTCAAGTGCTCGAATCTCGATATGTCTACAGGAGTGAATTTGGCAAACGTATGATTGGGTGCTAACGACATCTTTAGCGACCGCCGCCGTGGCGACGACTTTATGAACATGCTCGCCGTGTCCATCATTTTCGTGGTCTCCCCCAGCTTCTTCGTCCCCACTTTCGTGCCCAGCATGTTCGTCTCCATGTCCGGGCTCTTCCGCATGCAAGCTTTTTTGCGTAGAGGCATAGGTTTCTTGAACGAAATCACATCCTGCCGACATTGGCAGCAGCAAAGGAAATAGCAAGTAGTACCAACGCAGGATTTTCATAATTCGCAGCATTCCATCAAGTGTTGTTTCCAGGACATGAAACAGCGAAGTGAGTCTCGTGTTTCAGCAAACTGAAACTCTCTCATCTGCGAAACTCTGAGCCATCGAAAGATGGGTCGGTTGCAAATGTTGTTTGCTTGAAGCAGGTTCACGTCCGCTCTGATTCACCTTTAAGCAAGTGGTGCGCCAATAGCTTGCTTGAATGAAACTCGCTTGCGACAAACCGCGAAAGTTGATTGGTGGAGTGTGGAGCACGCCATCAATCTGGAAGATTTGTTCGGCCTTTGCGCATAGTGTTGGCAAGAATTTTCGGCATTTTTTGCCAAAACAAAAAGAAAGGCCAAAGTGGCTCAAAACAACTCTGCAAGACTCTGCACATCATGTGCAACAACTGGCAGAAAAGCCGTTCAAGAAGCTTTATCAGCGGGAAGCAATATGGAGAATGTTGTTCCGTTAGGACTAGTCTGAAATTCAATGGTCCCATCGTGCTGTCGTACAATTTTTTCGCATATCGCGAGCCCCATCCCTAAGCCTTCATGCTTGGTCGTGAAATAAGGATCGAAGATCTGCGATTGAATTTCCGCTGGAATTCCACTTCCCGTATCGGAAATGTCGATCCGCACTTTTTCGTCTTCCTGTACGATGGAAAAACCTAACACCCCACCTTCTGGCATTGCTGCCACCGCATTTAGGGCTAGATTTAGAAAGACTTGCTCAAGCTTAGCAGCGTCCGCGAGGACCATTGCCTTGATGGTGGCACCTTGGCCCCACTCAATCTTGATTTGCTTTTGCTCCGTGTCGGGCCGCAGCAGGCGAATCAATTTTTGTATCAACTCGGTGACATTCACTGGATTACGACCAAGTTCATGGATGGATGCATAGCTGCGAAAACCATCCAACACATTTCCGATTCGACGAATTTCCGTGTTGAGAATCTCCATAGTCTCTGCCATTTCTCTATCGTAGCTTTCCTTTTGCAACCTTTCACCCAGCAATTGTATGTGTAAAGAAAGCGCATTGAGCGGATTCTTGATTTCATGCTGTAAACCAGCTGCTAAAGAGCCTAATCCCACATACCGTTCCATTCTGCGAAGGCGTTCTTCCATCAGTGCTTTCTCGGTAACATCTCGCACGTGAATAACCATGCCTATTTGCTCCTTCTGACGATTGCGGAGCATAGTACAGCCTGCACGCAATGTCATGCGATGGCCTTTTCTGGTTATTTGATAGTCACGGTCGCGAATAGGTTTGGTGTTAACACGAAGTTCCGTACATATTCGCGGGAGCAAATCATGTTCCCTGTCGAGTTCATTCACATTGCAGAGCGGTTGTTCCAAACCGAGCCCCACCAATTCTCGGCCCCGTGGATTGATACTGATAATCCTCCCTCCTAAATCCGTCGTGATAACTCCAGCATCCATGCTTGCCAGAATGTCGGTCGACAAAACTTTGACATCCTGCAAGGTTCGCTCGCTACTGAAGTATCCCCGCAGAACGATCGTAAATGCGACCGCAGCAGCCAATGTGTTGAGAATCAATAAGCCCGATAAGCTACGCTGAAGGCTCAAATCACTCGACAGTTCGCGGGCAACGGTCAGGTCCGCCCCTTGAAGATGGGAAATGAGACTGGTCACAATCGCCTGTTCACGTCGAACGTTCGAAAGGACCCAAGCGGTGCCTATGAGTGTAATCAGGCTTAAAACCCCCAAGATTACGGTCAACGGCTTGAGATTTTTGTTGGTCGTTGTTTCGAACATGGGTTACCTGGGCCCAAAGGGGGCTATCTTTCTAAATTCGATTCCGATTTCCTGCAAAACATAACATCCCCTGCACAATCTTGCAGACAGACCATCTGGAATTCTTCTCCAACCCTCGGTTCTGCGGTCTTTTGTCCCTTTGGCACGCCAACTGCATTATGGGTCGAGTGTCCTCGAGTGTCCCGATGTTGGTAAGGCTGAGACATTTCGAATCACCTTCAGTATCAGGACAGATGTAGATTTCTTTAGGAGTTGAGACAATGTTAAAGACATCCCTTTTGTTATCCGTTCTTTCCGCAATGCTCAGCGTTGAGGTTTCCAACAAATCAACTGATTCCAGTACTTCTACCAAAGCACAAGACTCTTCTTTGGTGGTCAACACAGAACAATCGGATGAACAACGAATCGAAGAAGAAGCCCGACGCCACGTCGGCCACACACTAGCCGATGACTAGCCCATGACCATATTAACTTTACGGTGATTCATCCATTCGTGTTAAGCCACAATTAACAAGCATTTGAATCTTCTGTTGGGGAACTCGCTCTCCATTTGTGCTAAGACACAATCGAGTTTCCCAACAGACGATCTTAATGCAAGCCATGTCGGCTCATTTTGTAATGAAGCGTTCGGACGCTGATACCGAGAGCTTTGGCAGTATTTTCGCGATGCAAGTTGCAAGCTTCCAGGGCGGTTTGAATCGTCGCTTTTTCGCATTCATCCATCGCCTCCGCCAAAGAGTTGGGCATCGCCAAAGATTGACGAGGATTTTTACGCAACTCCGCGGGCAATTCATTTTCATGAATAATCTCGCCAACTCCAGTGATCACCATCCGCTCCACAACGTTTCGAAGTTGACGAACATTGCCTGGCCATGGAGCCGATATCAAGATTTCCATCGCTTCCGGCGAAAGACGCTTGAGGGGGCGATTGTGGCGAGTACAAAACAACTCGATGAAATGCTCTACCAGCAATGGAATATCGTCCCTACGCTGTCGTAAGGGTGGAACTTCAATTGGAATAACATTCAAACGATAGAACAAATCTTCCCGGAATAATCCCTCCTCAATCAACTCCTGGGTCGAACGATTGGTCGCTGAGATAATCCTGGCATCGGAAACTAAACGTATTTCACCACCCACTCGCGTAAACTCATTGGTCTCGAGCACTCGCAACAAGTCGACTTGACTCTTGGCAGACATTTCCGTCACTTCGTCCAGAAACAAGGTGCCGCGCATAGCTTGCTCAAAGCAGCCAGGCTTCTGCCGAATCGCCCCGCTAAAGGCCCCCTTTTCATGCCCAAACAATTCGCTTTCCAATAAAGTCTCAGGCAACGCACCGAGATTGACGGCGATAAAAGGCCCTTCACTGCGATGACTTAAGTCATGCAACGCGCGGGCAATCAACTCTTTCCCTGTCCCGCTTTCGCCGTGAATCATTACCGTCGCATCGGTGGTAGCAACTTGGCGAATCTGACGAAAAACTTCCTGCATCGCCGCACCACCGGCAATAATATTGGATATCTCTCCACTATCCGCCAAGCGATGCTTCAACAAAGTATTTTCTGCTCGAACTTCATAATGCTCGCGAGCTTTACGGACCTGTTGACGGACAAGGTTCAGTTCGACCGGTTTCAGGATAAAATCGAACGCTCCAATTCGCATCGCTTCCACAGCGGTCTCGATGGTGCCATGGGCGGTGATCACAATAACTGCCGTTAATGGGCGAAGATCGAGCAATTTCTGCATCAACTCGATACCCGTCATACTGCAATTGAGTCGAACGTCGACAATCACCAACGAATGTTTTCTTTTTTCGAATTTCTGCAACGCCTCTTCCGCATTTGCAGCCGTTTCGATGACGGTCGCCTCGTTGGCTAAACCTTTGGCGAACCCCGATCGAATGTTGGGTTCGTCATCGACGATCAATATCGAAAATGGTTCGGCAATTTCCACGTAATCCTCGACACTTGTTTTGTTGGAACTCGGCATTGGCAATCGCTGGGCTACAGTCTTTGAACCTGAAGTTTAACAGCTGCCGGAGCCGATGCAAATGTTGTACCAATCTCGTTGGGGTCCTGGATCTATCTCATTTTTCCGCGATAAAGCGATATATTTGAATGAGAAAGTGGGCAAAAGTCACACAATGTGCACCACATCTACTTGGAGAAAAGCCAACCGCAGAAAAGCAGCGTTGCGAACGCTATGAAAATCGCCAAAAAACACAACCTCGCGCGATACACATCTTTAGCTTCCAAAATAGCACGCTCTGCCGCTTCATCTTCCAGTTCTTTTTGGTTTTCATCGATCGATTCTCGGCACAAGCGACAAACTGGGATTTCCATAAAGGCTTTGACAAACTCGCCACAGTAAACGCACGAGTGAGAATCAACCGCTACAGTATCATCTCCCTCCTCAACAGAATCCTCTACTCTCATTCCGTAAGACGAAGGTTTCGCGTTTGTGGTTTTCAACGTGCGAAAATTAGGAGGAGGATCGGTGTCAAATGCGATGCAGGTCTTATGAAATGCGCTTCTCACGTCGGGCCTAAGTCGTGCGCTCCATTCCCGCTCCGGCTCACCGCGCAACTGACTGAGCACCGCAATAGCATAGCCGTACATCGGCATTGTAAGGTAACCACGTCGTTCGATATAAAATTCAGAGACCTTCCAATCGCTGTAATTTCGATCGGCTAGGGTAGAGTTCGCAAGAATAGGTCCAAAACCAAGAAAGACCATTACCAAGTCCGTGAGAGGCTCATGATCATATTCGTCACCTTTGATTCGTCCTTGCCCGATTAAAAGGACATGGCCCAACTCATGAACTAAAGTCGCCAGCAGAACATGCGGATCTGCTAAGTACTTTCGACTTACGGTAATTCGGTTCATACCCTCGTAAAGTTGGTAAGTCCCGAGCGCACCTCCGCCGTCGTTGTCTGTGTAAAATTCATCGCTAATTTCATATTCAATAGTCGCGGAATCAATTTGCAATTTCCCGCACAACCGGTCAATCACAAGCCGCAACGTTTCCTCCCGTTCCGGATCGTAACCCGCAAACAACGCTTCATCGAGCGTTGCCGTCGCTATTCGACAAATATAATCCAAACCAAACTGATCTAAGATCCAACTAATTCGAGCATTCAGCCACGCACGGGTTTCGTCGTCGATAGGGTAACTTACTGTGGACACGTTCTTATTCCGCTAATTGAAACTTCGATGCGCAAGTTTAGTACTCGCAGGATGCATTTTACTTGCGCCCACCAGACTTTGGACTTACCTCGAAATCAAGTTTCTCATGCGGATCGACGTAGAAGACAAAGCCGTTAAACATCTCGTCAATGGTTTGAGGACCATAGCGAACAGCAACTTTGGGATCTGGGTTGTATGGGTTGTAGCTTGAATTATCAAAGTGCGCAACCGCTTCAATGGTCGTCCCCTTGGGAAGCAGTTTTGTTCCAGGTGCCACTTCGTAACCAAGTTGCCACTCGAAGTTGTAGTTCGGAATCTGCAATAGGCACTCGCGAGTTTCGCCATTCACGGCAAAGAAGGTCATATCCCGTCCACGGACATGCATGTGGGTGAACATCCCAAGTAAATCGGCATCGCGTTCCAAAACGTGCTGCGATCGAACTTGATAGGCACCATCAAATGGCGGAATCGTCCATCGCCGCGGGTCAAGAACAAAATGGTGCAGCTGCTTCTGGACCTTCCCTTTTGGAAATCGCAGTCCCACTTGGATTCGACTCTTTTGTTCGGTCCCAGTTGTGGTGTAATGAATCTGTAAGCCAAGTCCTGAGCCAGCTGGAATTCGATAGGCAACACCATTGCCAAATCGCCCCAAGTCCATAGGTTGGCCACCAGGGACGTAACCTGTGATGAATGTCTCGTCGCTAGCGCCATTGGGTGTTACATACGCCATGTTGCAATGATGAACGACGCTGGGATTTTCAGGTCGAATCTCAAATGCTTCTACCCAGGTTTCTTGAAAGAATACTTTTGGCAAAACGGCATATTGATAAGGGACAAAACCGGTGGCTGGTACCGTATGTTGCTCCAACATCGTAATCACCAGATCGGGTTCTCCGATTCGCCATTTTGAATCGGCAAACTGTGGCAGTGGTTGTGCATCGGCCTCATTTCCCTTTTCTTTTTTCGATTCCAACCAAGCCAATAATGTCGACTTATCTTTCTCACTCAATGAAGCATCGTTTTGGAATTTTCCATGTCCTCGATGGGCATACCATGGTGGCATCGTTTCATCGAGTACCACTTCACGTATCATTTCTGCATTACTCACCACTTCGTTATAAGTGATTAACGAGAATGGTGCGGCGGTTCCAGCGTGGTGACAATTCGAGCAATTCTTATGGATAATGGCCGCCACATCTTTATGGAACGTAAGGCTGCTTGCAGGAGCCGTTGTCACTGGCGGAGTGATAGCACAACCGTCTACCGTTGTCGCCGCAACGGTAACATTTTGACCAGCCAGTACTTCATCGAGCGCGATCTTTAGATCGGCTCGACTCGCGCTAGGCTTTGTTCCACCGAGACGAAACTGGTCATCGATCCGCCCGCGATATCGAATCTGTTTCGAAGCATCTAGTATCACGCACTCTGGAACTCTCGAAACTCCTAATGAATTGGCGACGCTCAGGTCATAATCTTTAACCGTCAGAAAGGGTATCGAGAAGTCAACCGCGTGTGCAGCCATATCGCGAATCGAATCACCCGCTCCAACATTGACGGAAACGAACACAACTTCAGCCATATCGTAGCTTCGACTCAGCTCAATAACTTTGGGAATTGACTTTTTTACAATCGGACATTGTGTCGTGGTGAAGAGAAACACGTATGCCTTCTTTTCTCCCAAGTCCGATAAACTTTGCTGGACGCTGCGGATATCTTTGAATCGCAGTTGCTCAACTTTTGACCCAATGGGGACTTCCGCTCGAATCGCATTCGGTTCCTCACCAACGATACGTTTGTCGTTGACCGCACCAAAAACGAGAACCAAGCAAATTTTAGCCAGTAAAGCTCGAAATTGAATTTTGAAGTTCATTGGCGTCACCATAAAGGGAGCGATGCCCCGCGTTCACAGGGACAACTTGCAGAAAAGATACGAGACAGAGTTCGTCAAACTTTCCTTTCGTCGAAAGGCCGCAAACCTGCCCCGTATCATAACTTAACTCAAACCTTCAAGTAAATGTCGCCGAGCAATTCCTATCTCGATTGGATGCCACTCCGATCAAGTCTCACTCGACTTGCACTGGATTTCGGGGTTTGCGGAGTTCCAGCGCACATTGAGGGCAAACGCAAATCTCATGTTCGATCTGCGTTCCCAAACCGCCAGGATCATCCAACATCTTTACCTTACGGTTGCCTTGTTCGTTGAAATAAACCACCTTGTGCGCTTTGGGTCGATACGGATGACGCATCACGCGAGTCGATTCAACAAACCGTACAGCCTTGACACCTTTCGAAACCAATCCAAAACATTTTTGGCAATAAAACACGGGCTGAGCTATGGAAAGATTGCCGAGTCGCTCTTGCTCGACAAATAAAAGAAGAATCCCAAAACCAACTATCAAACGCTCGAATCAAGAAACGGATCTATTGCTGAACGCGTTTGAGGGAGGACCTCTTGGAAGTTGTCGCGTGACGCTGCACAAAGTTAAAAGCCAATGATAATCAGCCGGGGGCTCATGGCCGGTCGATGTGATAAAGTGTTCGCAAAATCTAGCAAGCGAAACTTACAAAGTAAAGAGTCATTTTGCGCTGTTGGTGGGTTTTCTTATGGCACTTCAAAAGCAACGTCAACGTAGAGAATGGCTTTTCAGTATAAAAGCGGTTAGGAGCCATCGCCGAAAAGACTGCAAACGGTTCACGTTTTCGCTAGAATGATGATCTCTCTTCAGCTGAACTTACCCAGACCTATCCCACCTATGAAACCGCGGTTACTCTGCTATTTGCAGTTGCTGATCTCATCCATAGCTTTAGCCCAGCATGCACGGGCTGAAATCGCCGACACTGCGCCCGCAGCTTACTTGATTCTTAAACGCAATTGCTTTGAATGTCACGGACCCTTGAAACAGGAGAGTGACTTACGTTTTGATCTCCCAGAAGCTCCCGCCTTCCGAGAACTCTTAAATCCCCAGAACCCCGAGACAAGTTTATTGATTCAGCGGGTAAGTCTCCCACGTGATCATTCCGATCGGATGCCCCCAAACGGTCCTGGTTTAGATCGCACAGAAATTGATACACTTAAGAGCTGGGTGAAAGAGGGAGGGCCCTGGCCAACACAAGAAGCGTCACAATTGCATTGGGCCTATCTTCCACCGAAGATTCCGAACGTTCCAAGCTCAACTAATGGGCCCACAGTTGATGCGCCTTCCGCGATCGACGTCATTGTTCGAAAGGAGCTTGCCAAGCTGGGATTGAATCCAGCTCCACGTGAAAAGCCCGAGCGTCTCATTCGTCGTCTTTATCTTGATTTGATTGGCCTTCCTCCACCACCCGACGTCGCTCAGAAATTTTCGAAACAACCGACAGACGAAGAATACGCGCGAATCGTTGACACTCTTCTCAATGATCCTGCATTTGGCGAACGCTGGGCCAAGCCGTGGCTTGATGCGGCGCACTATGCGGATTCACATGGCTTCCAAAGAGATGACCTTCGCGATATTTGGCCCTATCGCGATTGGGTGATCGATGCGTTTAATGACGACATGCCTTTCGATGAATTTACGATCGAACAACTCGCGGGTGACCTTCTCCCTAATGCAACCGAAAAGCAGAAAATCGCTACGGGGTTCTTGCGTTGTGCTCCCACCAACGTAGAAGCGGGCTCGCTTCCTGAAGAAACTCGCATCGAACAGATCTTTGATCGAGTGAACACAGTCGGAACCCTGTGGCTCGGCACTACACTCGAATGCTGCCAATGCCACGATCACAAATACGATCCATTCACAATGAAGGACTACTATCAGATTTTCGCTTGTTTCAATAACACCGAAACCGAAGCAACATTAGAAAACGATAACATCCCAAGCTCTATCAAATTCCGTGGGCCCTACCTGGAAATCGACGATGCTGACAGGACGCAGAAAATAGCATCGCTAATGCAGCAACGCGACTCACTACGCCAGCGTTTGCTTGACCGTAGACGCAACCTACTCGCCAATCCTAGCGACTGGTACAGCGAGTTGTCTAAGCATGCCTCACAAGTATCAGAAATTAATACGTTGAACGTTCTAGCGTTCAACTCCCTCGGAACCACTGACAATCACACAATTCTCGATGACGGCTCGGTACTCTTGGTCGGTGGAGATCCACCCGATGTGGACACCTACGATATCATGGTGGGAGGCGCGACAAAGCCAATCACAGCCCTGCGTTTGGACGCACTTAAGCACCCATCGTTACCGGGTGAAGGCCCCGGGCGTGGGGATTCGGTAAAAACCAATTTTGTTCTCAATGAATTCACTGCCGAAATTGTCTCGATCCCCGCAGTTCCCATTCCCGGCTCAGCGCAACCCGCCAAGAAAGTGAAATTCAAAGATGCTTCAGCCGATCATTCGCAAAACAACTACCCAGTAAAAGCTGCCATCGACGGAAAACCGAAGACAGGGTGGGCCATCGGCCAACAATTCGATCGTGATCATCACGCCATCTTCTATTTGGCAGAGCCTTTAACATTATCGACGGACCAAGCTCTGCGAATTCGACTGACTCAAAATTTCGGCAGCGGCCGAACGATTGGAAGGGTTCGCATCTCCGCTATCCATGGGGACGGTGGCGCAACACCTTTACCGACTGAACTACGTGCCTTACTAAGCAAGCCACTCAACAGCCTACCGAACAAAGAACAAGAACGGCTCGTCGATTTCTATCAACAATCTGACGCGTCCAGTAAGCAGTTGCAAAAACAAATCGCAAATCTTGACAGCCAAATCACGCAACTCAAGCCTATACAAACTCTAGTCGCCAAAGAACTCGCGGAACCTCGTCCCACCCATATCTTTTTGCGTGGCGATTATCGGCAACAGGGTGAACGAGTAAAACCTGGTCTGCCAAAGCTATTTCGAGAATCAAACGTGGACGAGGATTCGCAGCCATTCAATCGGTTGCAATTAGCTCGTTGGCTTGTCTCCGCTAACAATCCACTTGCTTCAAGGGTAGCCGTGAATCGCTATTGGGCCGAGCTGTTTGGCAATGGCTTGGTCAACACACCAGAAGATTTTGGCCTAAAAGGCTCCCTGCCATCGCATCCAGAACTGCTCGATTGGCTAACGCTGTACTTTGAGGAACATAACCGTTCACTTAAGCAACTTCTGAAGGTCATCGTTCTTTCCGATACCTATCGTCAATCTTCAGTTACGCATGATGCGCAGATGTTGGCTGATCCAGAAAATCGCTGGCTGGCCCGCGGCCCCCGTTTTCGACTTGATGCGGAAATCGTCCGCGACAACATTCTCTCAATCTCTGGATTACTCTCCCGGAAAGCTAAAGGTCCGCCGATTTATCCCCAACAGCCCGATGGTTTATGGACTAAAATCGGCGGCCAAGTTTACAACTATGAAACCAGCCCTGCAGCTGAGGCCAATCGTCGCTCAATTTATATCGTTTGGAAAAGAGCCTCTCCTTATCCGAGCTTGATGAATTTTGACGCTACATCTCGATTAGTCTGTTCTGTCAAGAGATCGCGTACCAACACCCCTTTGCAAGCCCTAACCTTGCTAAACGATCCGGTATATGTCGCTGCCGCCAAATCTTTGGCACAACGCATCATCTTCGAAAGAGAGGGCGATTCATGGGATGATAAACTCCAGTTCGCGTTCTGGCTAACGTTATCACGTCCTCCGAGTTCCATGGAACAATCAAGACTCCGGGCGTTCTTTGATTTAGCACTCGCAGAATTCCCCGACTCAATCCCGCAGGATGAGAAGGAGTCGAAAGCTTGGTTTGACGTTGCCACCGTCCTGTTGAATCTACATGAAACGATCACGAAAGAATAAGCTCATGAACATTGATTCAACAAAGTCTGTTACCTCGACAATGACTGAAACAGTTAACGATTATTCGAAATGGTTGCGTAGGCAATTCCTTTGCAAATCAGGAATGAGCTTAGGATCAGTCGCTTTGGCTTCACTCTTGAATGGTGACCGTCTACATGCTGGTTCAACAACAGCTGTAAAGGCCAAACGAGTTATCTATCTCCATATGATCGGTGCTCCGTCGCAACTTGATTTGTTTGACGACAAACCCGAATTAACCAAACGCGATAAGCAACCATGCCCTGCGGAAATCACTAAGAATCGCGATTTTGCGTTTATCGGTAAGACATCACTATTGGCTGGCTCACCCTGGAAATTCCAACAGCATGGCCAGGCCGGGCATAGCTTTTCGACCTTGTTACCGCATCTATCAACTGTGGCAGACGAAATGACCTTCATCCATTCGATGCACACAGACGAGATCAATCATGCACCAGCGCAAATGTTCTTGCACTCAGGGTTCGGCAGGGGAGGGCGGCCCAGTTTGGGTTCGTGGATAACTTATGGTTTAGGATCCGAGAATAAGGACTTGCCGAGCTATATTGTCTTGGTGAGTGGCCCGCCTGGCGGTGCTGGAACAAGCCTCTGGACCAATGGCTTTCTTCCTAGTGTTTTTCAAGGTACACCCTTTCGGTCTGCGGGGGACGCGGTTCTCTATTTGTCCAGTCCCAAGGACGTGACCCGAGAACAAAGAAAACGAACACTGGCTGCGATCGCCGATCTCAATCAGGAACATCTCTCCATTTCAGGTGATCCTGAAATAGAAACACGCATCGCGCAGTATGAAATGGCGTTTCGAATGCAAACCTCTGTACCAGATCTTATGGATCTGAAAAACGAAACAGCCCAGACCCTAGACATGTACGGGGCTGTGCCAGGAAAAGCTTCCTTTGCGAACAATTGTTTGCAAGCCCGAAGATTAATTGAGCAAGGCGTCCGTATCGTTGAATTGTACGATTCGGATTGGGATCATCATGGCGGAATCGAAAATCGCTTGCCAGAAAAATGTCGCGATATCGATCGCCCCATAGCCGCTTTGTTAAATGATCTTCGCGTTAGGGGGCTATTGGATGAAACACTTGTTATTTGGGGTTCCGAGTTTGGCCGAACGCCGTTACAGCAAGGCGAAAGTCCAGCCAACGGCAAACTCGCTGGACGGGATCACCACAAAGATGCCTTCACGATGTGGCTTGCCGGTGGTGGCGTCAAACCAGGTGTAAGCTTTGGCAAGACAGATGATTTCGGTATGGATATTGTGGAAGATGGAGTTCATGTCCATGATCTCAATGCGACCATTTTGCATTTACTGGGAATGGACCATACGCAGCTCACCTATCGCTACCAAGGCCGAGATTTTCGACTGACGGATGTCCATGGAAATGTCGTTCATTCCCTTTTGCAAACTCCTCATGCATGAGGCCCACTTTCATGTGCGTCACACGAATCCCACAATCCAGCGTCATCCCATTTATAGCTGCAGCTATTTGTTGTTTTTGCTGCCAGCGTACAACCCTATTGGCGCAGAGCAGTGACACAACCAATGCTAGTCGCCCCAATGTCGTAGTCTTTATTGCTGACGATATGAGTCAGTTGGATTGCACACCCTATGCGGACCAAGGATTCGCCACGCCCGCGATTCAGAAGTTGGCTCAACGTGGCATGGTGTTTGATCGAGCGTATGTCGCATCGCCAAGTTGTGCGCCGAGTCGGGCCGCGCTTCTCACGGCCATGATGCCACAGCGCAATGGTGCCCAAGCCAATCACACGAAGCCTCGCGCTGACATCAAGAAATGGCCGGCCTACTTTCAAGATCTCGGTTATGAAGTTGTCGCTTTCGGAAAAGTGTCCCATTATCAACATACGCAAGACTATGGTTTCGATCATTTCGCACATGACAAGTTTCATGATCATGCGGGCATCACAGCGGCGGTTGATTATTTAAAAGAAAGAGCAAAGAAAACAGATCCAAAACCGCTTTGCCTGATGGTGGGAAGCAATTGGCCCCATGTTCCGTGGCCACAAATTCCAGAGAAATACAAAGGCAAAACTTGGCCCCTTCCGGCAGGCTCTTTAGATACGCCGGCCACTCAACGTTGGCGGTCGCGTTATGTGTCAGCGATTGAAAACGCGGACGCTAATCTCGTGACCATTATGGAAGCAGTGGAAACTTATCTCCCCGCGAACACGATTTTCCTTTTCACAGCGGACCATGGAGCTCAATGGCCGTTTGGTAAGTGGAATCTCTATGAAGCAGGGATTCGAGTTCCCCTCATTGTTTCTTGGCCAGATCATATCGCGCCAGGTTCTCGAACTACCGCCATGGTAAGCTGGATCGATCTCTTGCCGACGCTTCACGATATCGCCGGAGGCAACCCCGACGCTCAGTGGGATGGCAAATCGATGCGCGGTGTGCTTGAAGGCCACGACCAAGAACATCGTAAACATATATTTGCAACGCATAGCAATGACAATCGCATGAATGTCTATCCGATGAGATCCGTCTCCGATGGCCGCTGGAAGTACATATTGAACCTTCACCCCGAGTTTGCGTTCACAACCCATTTAGACCTTGTGGGCGGCGCCGATGGACAAAGAAAGTTCTTTTCAACTTGGGAGAACTTAGCTGCAACAGATACAGTCGCTGCGAACCTCTTAAAACGCTACCATGAACGACCACTTGAAGAACTCTACGATTTGCTTGCGGATCCGCACGAGCAACACAATTTAGCGGATGAACCGGAACACCAGGCACACTTGAAACGTCTACGGAGTGTTTTGCAAAACTGGCGAGATGAAAACCACGATAGCGTAGAGCTGAAAGTAGAACCACGCCTGATATCAGACAAGAGCTCGTATGGTGCTGCAGCGGAGATCACACCTGCTCCCAAACAACCCTTCCGCAAACCCTAGTAAATTTATTGGATCGTTCGTCATGATCTTAAGATATCTCTGTCTACCCCTTACCCTATGCATCATCCATTGCTGGGTCAGTGCTTCTACATCATTTGGGCAACAACCGCCCAATATATTGTTTGCAATCGCAGATGACTGGAGCGTGCATGCGGGCGCTTATGGAACGAAATGGGTGCAAACACCTAATTTCGACCGTGTTGCTTCCGAAGGGCTCATCTTTGTCAATGCTTATACGCCTGCCGCCAAATGCGCTACTTCGCGAGCATCGATTCTCACAGGTCGCAACATTTGGCAACTTGAAGAAGCGGGCAATCACCTTTGCTACTTCCCCGCAAAATTTACCGCTTGGCCTGAGGTCTTACAGAAGCGTGGATGGCATGTTGGTATGACCGGAAAGGGGTGGGGCCCAGGTATAGCAAAAGACTCGACTGGTCGCGAACGACAAATGACGGGCAAACCCTATAACCGCAAAAAGACACCACCACCGACGAATGGGATTACCAACAACGACTATGCAGGCAACTTTGCCGATTTTTTAGATGCCGCTCCAGCCAATTCACCTTGGTGCTTCTGGTATGGCAGTACCGAACCGCATCGGAATTATGAATATGGATCGGGCTCCACTAAAGGGAAAAAGAAACTCGAAGATATTGAACGAGTCCCCGCGTATTGGCCCGATCAAGACACTGTCCGACAAGACATTCTCGATTATGCATATGAGGTTGAACATGTTGATCTTCACCTAGGCAAGATGCTCGCCGAACTTGAAAAACGTGGACAGCTCGATAACACCCTGATCATCGTCACCAGCGATCATGGCATGCCCTTTCCACGTGTGAAAGGCTACGCCTACAAAGATTCGAACCATGTACCACTCGCCATTCGCTTTCCCAAAGGTATCCAAGCTCCAGGCCGCACCATCACTGATTTTGTGAGCTTCATCGATATTGCTCCAACGATTCTCGATTATGCTCGCATCGATTGGCCATCGAGCGGAATGGAGTCTATCACAGGTGCTAGTTGGCGAGCCATTTTTGAAAGCCACGCATCGGGAAGAACGAATCCATCACGCGATCATGTTTTAATTGGGAAAGAACGCAACGATGTCGGACGGCCGCTAGACGCAGGATATCCTATTCGAGGAATCACGAATGATCAGTATCTCTATTTGCATAACTTTGAGCCGAAAAGATGGCCTGCAGGTAATCCAGAAACAGGTTATCTGGATACCGATGGAAGTCCGACGAAATCGTTGATCCTAGATCTCGGGCGCAAACAAAGAAGTGATCCATTCTGGCAGTTGAACTTTGGGATGCGCCCCCAAGACGAACTTTACGTTCTCCAAGATGATCCCGATTGCGTCCAGAACATCGCCCTGGATTCATCAAATACAGCTATCGTGAATCAACTTCGCGAACAGCTGTTTATGGAATTGAAACAGCAAGATGATCCGCGGATGTTGGGTAAAGGTGACATTTTCGATCGCTATCCACCCACCAATGGAGCACACTTCTATGAAGAATATAAGCTAGGGAAGAAACCGCAAGCTGGATGGGTCAACGAAACAGATTTCGAAGATGCGCCCATCGTAGAAGCAGGCGATAAGTGATTACGATTGCTCTGGAGTAAAAGACAAAGAAAACCATTACCGCTGAGTAGTTGTTAGAGCTTGCGTTGCTCGACACAAGCTTGAAGCAAAAGACCGAAGCGTTTTTCGCGAGTTTCAGTCTTCTTGCTGCTGATCACCCACCACGTCACCTTACTGGACATGTCGTTTAATTCTCGGAAACTGAAGAGTCTTC
>Ga0075158_10000840_pt1 | contig 24484 bp, 21 predicted proteins | sample JI91814BDNA_FD_70968 | JGI IMG/M metagenome (GOLD analysis project Ga0075158, IMG submission 70968) | Wastewater effluent complex algal communities from Wisconsin, to seasonally profile nutrient transformation and Carbon sequestration -... | ecosystem: Engineered > WWTP > Effluent > Algae... | reverse complement strand
TGATGTGAGCTCACGGAAAAAATAGCCGACATAAAGGGTTGCGGAAACTCATTCAGCTTATCAGCATAAAAGCCAAAGAACTTATCATCCCAGATACCCCACATACCATCAAAGTCGGCATCGTTTCCATATTCATCTTTTCCATAATAGTGTTCAAATCCCGCCAGGTTGGTGAATGCATTAAAGCCCATCGAACCATTTGGTGCCCCGTGAAAAAAAGAAGTATGATATCCCTTATCCCGCAGCAGATTTCCCAGGCTGTTGATACGGTTATTGGCGAAAGGTGTCAGTACATAGGGCACGCCCAGTGAAGGAATGCTTGCCATAACCGATGGTAAGCCATCAATCGACTTGCGGCCGTTGGCAAAAGAATATTCAAATGTTTTACTGTGCTGAATCAATGAGTCGAGAAAAGGCGTGTGCCCAGTATAGCCCGTTTTATCTTTATTGAATACACCAAAGAATTCTTTCGAAAAGCTCTCCAGAATAATAACGACTACATTATCTGCACGAAAGGCAGCGGAATCAGATGGAACGTGAACGGGCGAATAAATGCGACTCATCTCCTCCTCGTCCTGAAAGTATTTTATTTTTTGAATTTTAGTTTTGCCCAACGTTCTGAAAATGGCAAACGGTGTGTTCAGCACCAGGCTCACTTCATTCGGATGCTCAACATACTCGCCTGCATTACTGAGCGTAATCGGTCGGGTGCTGTGCCGGAAGCCTCCGCGCACTGCGCCAATAAACAAGGTAACTACCAGTGGTATCGCTAAAAGGCCAGCCACGTAATACGCCACGCGATGCTGCATGAGCGGACCCTGAACTTTTATTCTACTATACAGCTTCACCATGATCCACATCAGCAAAATCCAAAACAAAACCGCATACCAGTAATCGATGAGAAAGCGGAAGAAAAGCGAAAACAAATTGCTTTCATTTTCAAACTGACTAAAGACATCCGCAGTAGTTCTGCGCAGCGTAAACTTATAATAGATAAAGTCCATCACGTTTACGGCTAATGCGAGGCCGTTCAGTGTATAGTATAAGATTTTTATAGTTGTCTGATAGCCATTCCGAAATCGTAAGTCAACCGGAATAATTGAAAGGATGAGAATGATCAGGTTAATGTAAAGAACAGCAGTGAGGTCAAACCAAAATCCGCCCCAGAGAATCCGAAGAAAGCTCCAGGTTGTCATTTCCGGGAAGTAGCTCAGGTTATAAATGTAAAATCCAATGCGGCAGAGCATAAACAAAAACATCGCCAGCAGCAACCGGAGAAACAATGCCCAATAAACATTTCCCTCGAGCTGAAGTCCTTTAAAAAATCGCGATCCGTGCATAGACAATAGATGCGCAAGGTACTTCTAAATGCAGTGAATGAACAAGTAATAGTGTATGCGGCACGATACGAATACCCGATAACGGGCAAACATGGAGTATTTAATTATAATCGTTATTTTGGCTGTCTGATTTGTGTCCAGAATGACCAAAAAACCTTTATCTGCGTGTCTGTTCGTATTTTTTGCGCTTTTGGCAACCGTATCAACGCGGGCGCAGGAGGTTCATTCGTTGGGGCTTTTCACAGGACTGACCATTCCCTACACCTGGGATGGCGGCATAAATAAAGATCCACGCTACAGTACGCGGTTTGATATTAAGTCCATACCCATCGGGGTTCATTATGGAGTCGATAGAGAGGGTCATGGATTTACATTTGATCCGAGCATGATGCGCATTGGTCAGAATTTCAATGTAATTAATTCAACGGGTGGTGACATTGGTCAGCGTGATATCGACCTTACCTACGTTAATATTCCTGTGGGCATCAAGCTGCACATTATTGACATGTCATTTTTCAAAGTCAGCCTGGTGGCTTCCGCGGGTGTTGGCTTTTTATTGAACGGAAAAGAATCTATCCGGCATTCCGATGGCAAGCTCAAGTTTCCGGTTGAAATGACCGGGCCATTTCCCTCGGCACAAAACGAAGAATTTGAAGCAACGTATGCTGACTTTGTAGAAGAAGTAGAATATGACGGTGTAATTGTAAAGAATGTAGACACGAAGCTGTGGGGAACTGAAGACTACCAAAAGTTTCAGTTCTTCGGAAGCGTTGGTTTCCGGTCCGACTGGGACTTCAGTGAAAACTGGCGGGCTTCGTTTGACCTTCGCGCAAACATGGGCATCCTGGAACCGCGGACATCAGCCTACACGAAACAGGTTAAAGACTACGAAGCCCTTTACGATATTTACGGTGAGCGAAGAGATCTTTTTCTTTCGTTAACCTTTGGCATTGCCCGCACGTTAACCCTTGAGCACAGGGACAAAGAAGCGAAGAGAAAGAAACGCGGTACCGCTAACAGTCCCGGCAACGCCAACCGGAAATATCCGTGGCCAAAGCCTCGCAATAAAAAACCAAAAGGTTAATCCTTACCGGTTGAATGGATACTCATTTATCCATCGGAAGCCACGGTTCGTCAATCTGAAATCTTTATCAGTCTTGCGGTTTAACAGAATAGCTACTGAATCATTTTTAATAGTTCCTTTCAGGAACATGTTCTTTTCATCAACCATTTGATAGGCCAAAAAACTTTTATTCGTTGTATCGAGCCGTTGCTTGAGATACAATGTGTGCGCTACCGTATCTATCGTCATGGAGTAGCCACGCGTGCTGTCGTTCAGGAATTTGATTTGCGCATATTCACCCCATTGGATGATCAGGTGTTTCCAATATGTTGAGTCGGTCATTAACGGAGGCACGGTATCGTTATTCACGACAAACGATTTAACAAAATAAGCTCCGTACAACGGAGTTTTTGGTGCAGCATCGCCATACTCTTTTGAAGATGCAGAAATCTCAATAGTTCCGACAATCACGACCCAGGCAATCACTAAATATTTCAAGCTATAGCTGGTAATCTTCAGCCATTTTTTACGGATAACCGGTGCCGGCATAACCGGCAGGCTTACTGCCTCTCCGGTAAAGAAGAATTTGAAGAGACGCTTGAGATCCGGCACAAGTAAAAATAATGTTAGCACAAACAGTCCGGTAGAAACAATCTTCACCGGCACATCATAGAAATAGTTAACCGCCATTACGTTTGCGGTAGTCATCAAGGTGATGATCGCACCAACCGTTACGGTTCTTCTGAAGAGTAGTAAAAGTGCAGCCACTTCCGCCACGCCCATAAAAAGATTGTATCCCTTTGAAAAGCCGAGGAAGGTCCATGCCAACCCCATGGGCGAAGAATTTCCATACGGCTGTGTGAGCCTGCCTACACCCGGGAACGGAAACTGCATTTTAATTACTTTATACATGCCATAGTTGAACAGCATGAATCCCACATAAAACCTGACGGCCACTGTTAACCAATAATAAAGTGTTGAATAATTTTTTCGGTTTCTGTCGAGCAGCGACCAGATGATGGTTCCAGTTACCGAAACACAGAGAATTGTAAAAAGCAGGACATAATCGTACGTAGTATCACCGCTACCGTTGGTAAACGTGGTGATCTCATACGGGAAATGAAGAATTTGCTGGCCCACCCATGGAATGAAGCTATGCAAAAGTTCTACCAGCCATCCAAAGATGTTATAGTAAAACGGGTATGCTCCGTTATTCACGAGTAAAATAAAGAGCCCGAGAATTAAAAACGAAAAGCGAAATACAATTTTCTGGACTGATGACCAGGATTGTTCGGAGGATAAGGTTTCCATGAAGGGGGATTCAGGGTTAACTTCAAAAATAGTTTTTTTTATGAGTAAACCTCGTTTTTCAGAACGTGAGAATATTTATTTTCGGATTCACGTTGGTAACTTTAATAGAGAAATATAAGCCATGTTATGGCCTATAGCCAGACGTTGGCAACCATGTTATGAACAAGATAGTTTTTATACTAATATGTTTTTTAATTTATAGTTGCAGTAAAAGTCCTAAAGACTTACTGAATACAGTTGATAATAGTAATCCTGGAGATTCCTCGATTTGGGATCCTGAATCTTATCAATTTCAAAACCAATTCAATAGCGAACAGACATTTGAAATCCTGAATGTCAAAAAATCCGCTAATTATCCATCCTCGGATAACGACACCATTCAGTGCTTAAATTGGAGATTGTCAAATGAGGATATTAGAAGCATAATCAAAGACTCAAGATTAATTAATGGGCAAGAATGGCATTATTTATTCGAACATTATCCTTGCGACATATCCGGACAACTAAAACAAAAAGATAATTCTTACAATTTTCATATTAATGCCGGTTCGTGGCTGACATTAACGTTACAGGACACTACTATTTACCTGGGGTATTTTGACAAGAAATACCGAAACTTGTTCATTGGAGAACCTTTGAGTGAAGAAGATTAATCGTAACATGGTTGCCAACAGGTTGTTTATGTCATTGTACTATCGGTTTGACATCTATAATTTTAACAACACAACGTCATAAACACAGACGTTAGCGGTCATTGCAATGGACGACCCGAATAAAACAGACGAACGATTAAAAATAAAACATGAGAAAAGTAATCGCAGCAATCAACATGACACTTGATGGGTTTTGCGACCATACTGCCGGATTTCTTGCTGATGAGGAACTACATAATCATTATGCAGACCTGCTAAACAATGCAGGAGTTATAGTATATGGACGGACAACGTACCAACTCATGCAATTTTGGCAAGCACTATTGGAAAATCCTTCTGACGAAAAATCCATGAATGACTTTGCAACTTCAATAGACAAAATTGAAAAACTTGTTTTCTCCAATACCCTAAAAGACACAGGATGGGACACTGCAAGAATTGCAAACAGACCACTTGAAGAGGAAGTTTTGGAATTAAAACGAAAACCAGGGAAAGACATCTCCATCGGAAGTAGAAGTCTGATTATCCGACTTTTGAATAGTAATCTTATTGACGAACTTCAACTTTGTGTCCATCCTGTCATAGAAGGAAAAGGACTACTACTTTTTGACCAAATCAAGGACAGAATTATGTTAAAACTTAGTAAGACAAAATCACTAAGCTCCGGGGCGACCATTCTTTACTATTCAAAATAAATTGAATATGACTGAAGGACAAAAACCACTACCGAAATGGATACTTATCGTATCCGGACTGTTTGCATTACTTGAAATTGTGGTGAGTGTATCCTTAGTCGTATCACCGGAATCCGCTCTGGAGAACGTTGACCTTACCGCAAAAGGCGTTGACTACTTAATTTATATGTGGGCCGCCCGGCAATTTGCCCTGGGTTTCATCTTTACTTTCGCGACAATTAAAAAGTCAGTTCCCATGCTGACCCTCGCCTATATTTTCTTTTTGGTCATGTTTGTTGGCGACCTCCTGATTGGAATTTCACAAAAAGAGAATTCATTGATCATAGCTGCAGTAGTGATGTGTGCCATCTCTGCTATCCTGCTGTTCGTATTAAATAAGAAAAGCTAGCTCAGGTACTCAGCCTTTGTAAATAAAAAATCTTCTCCTTAACATTGCATCCTCTTTTATAACAAAAGGGCCCATAGCTCAGCTGGTTAGAGCACTTGACTCATAATCAAGGGGTCGCTGGATCGTGCCCAGCTGGGCCCACTCTCAAATTCCTTTCCTGAATCATCCCTCCTTACGCAAAATCTGCAGCGGTGGCGTGTTGATCACATCTCTGGAATTCCACCAGCCGATAGTCGTGGTAAGCACCACAACTCCTGCCGTGATGATGAGCAGCTCGAGCCAGTCGAACGCAAAGGTTATCTCAAAGAAAAACTTCGTGAGCAGCCAGCCGCCCGCCAGAGAAAGCGCCAGTCCGGTTACGGCCGAGAACAACCCGAGGTATACATATTCAATGAGCGTGATTTTAGTGATGAGATGCGACCGCGCTCCAATTGTACGCAGCAGAACATTTTCTTTCATCCGTAAAAACTTACTGTTGATTACTGCACCGGCCAGCACTACCAGCCCGGTGATGATGCTGAACAACGCCAGGAATCTGACCACCAGACCTAGCTTGTCAAATAATTCATTGATTGTGCTCAGGATCAGTCTTAAGTCAATTAACGAAACATTCGGATAGAGCATTACCAGCTGTTGCTGAAAACGATTCGCGATCTGCTGGTCGTCAATCCGTGTGGTGGCAACAAATATCTGCGGAGCATTCTCCAATACACCGGTGGGAAACACAAAGAAGAAATTCGGAGGGTCTTTCGACCAGTCTAATTTACGCACTCCGCTGATCTGCACCTTGATCGGTACACCCTGAACATCAAAAACAAGATTGTCCCCGACTTTAACATCCAGATCTTCCATCAGGCCCTCCGTAATGGTTACATAGACAGAATCGATTTTTATTTTTACGGAATCCGCACGTGTTACTGCCGAAGAATCTAATGCCGCCTTAAGTTCATCGGGCGTCAATTTCACCTTTCGTTGCAACTCTCCTTCGAGAAGCTCTTCAGAAACATGAAGGCTGTCGCGATACGTAACCCGATACTCGCGGGTAATCGTCCAGTTTTTGATATTGTCCGTTGTATCCTGCTGAATCGCTTCAATGCTTCTCCCATTCACTTCGCTTAGCCGGCACGTGATGATCGGAACAACCTGATTCACATCAAGCGTATTGTCTTTCATTAATTTTACTACGCCATCCTTTTGCGAAGGTTGAATATCAAAAAGAATTGTATTGGACTGATTTTCCTTTCCTGTAAACTCAACCTGGCTCAGCAGGCTTTTCTCAACAATGTTTAGGGTAGCGATGATAAACGCTCCCAGCCCGATTGCCACCATCAGCATGCGGGTTTGATTGTTTGGCCGGAACAAATTTGAAAGCGCATGCCTCCACACAAACGAAGCGTTCGAAGGAAAAAATTTCCGAACGAGGTACAACAAGCCGCCTGCAACCAGCGTCAGCAATCCAAGTGCTCCGGCTAGGCCCAGAAAAAACATTCCGCCAGTCAGAATACTGCGCGTTTGATAAGCCGCAAACAGCAGGGGAAACAAGGCAATAAGAAGGATCGCTAAGAGGCGCGACTTTGAAAAAGTTCTCCCCGATTCAAAATCAGCACGCAACACTGCCAAAGGCGGAACAAACCTGACCGAGATCAGCGGCAGCATCGAGAACAAGACAGAAACAATTGATCCCAACGCAATGCCTTGCACAACCGAAATCCACGAAACACCAAAGCTCACTTCCAACGGAAGCAGGTCGCTGAACAACACCGGAATAATCTGCTGGATACCAACACCCAGAAAAGCGCCTGCAACACTTCCGATAATGCCCAGGAAAAAGATCTGGATAAAATAAATATTAAACGCCTGCCATCCGGTTGACCCGATGCAGCGCAGCACGGCAACTTCATCGCGCTTCTCACGCGCATAAATATGCACTGAGCTGGCAATGCCAATGCAACCAAGTATCAACGCCAGAAATGCAAGCAGCGAGAAGAATCGATAGATCGCGCTGAACCCTTCTCCTAATCCTTCCTTGCGCCCTTCAACCGTTTCGTATGAATAACCGTATTTGCGAATGAGCGGTCGGAATTTCTCTACAAGATCGTCTGCTTCGGAATCGGTAGTAGTCTTAAAAAATTTCTTGTAGGTAACGCGACTTCCGTATTGAATCAGGCCGGTGGAGTCAAGCTCGCTCATGGAAATGTAAACCGAAGGCGTAAACGTTGTTAAGATTCCGCCACCGCCCGGCAGCTTGTTCACTTCACCGGCAACTTTAAAAACAACATTGCCGATACGCAACGAATCGCCCGAGCTAACTTCATACTGGCTTGCCAGGGATGCATCAAGCATTGCATACCGGCCTTTTTTAATTTGCTCATAGGCATCAGCCGGTTGTGTTTGCAGTTCTCCGTAAAACGGGAACGGACCTTCAAATGCTACAAGCCTGATCAATCGCGACTGATTGTTGTTCAAAAACAAAACCATGGAAGCCATATCGGCCTGAACTGCCTGCGGGAATTTTGTTGAATCGAAAGCCGCAAGCATTTCAGGTTCGAACTTTTTGTTGGTGTTGATCACATAATCAGCACCCAAAAGTTCTTTGGCATTGCGGTCGATATCCTCTTGTAAGGAATTATTCAATGAATCGAGCGCGACTACGGCTGCAATTCCGGTGATCAGAGACGCTACAAAAAGAAACAGGCGCGAAAAATTATGCCGCGCATCACGCCACGCCATTTTCCAAACCCACCCGTCATTGAAGAGGTTGCTTGTCTTTCGCTTAAGTTTGATAATGTATTCGATCATGTAGCAGGCACCATTTGCTGATCAACAAGCTTACCCGCACGCATCCGCAAGATGCGCTCTGTTTTTTGAGCCAGCTCCAGGTTATGTGTCACCAGCACGAGCGTTGTGCCTAGTTCTTTATTTAATCCAAACAAAAGCTCTGTAACATGCTTTGAGTTTTCATCGTCCAGGTTACCAGTGGGTTCATCGGCAAAAAGAATTTTCGGATCGTTGATGAAGGCACGGGCCATCGCCACGCGCTGCTGCTCTCCGCCCGATAGCTGGGTTGGATAATGATGCATCCGTTCAGCCAGGCCAACCCGTGATAAAAGATCTTTTGCTTTTGAAGAAACATTTTTTTCTCCGCGGAGCTCCAGCGGAACCATAACATTCTCAAGCGCAGTGAGCGTTTGCAGTAGCTGGAAGTTCTGAAACACAAACCCTACATACTGGTTACGGATGTGAGCCCGGTCGTCCTCACTCATGGCATTCAACTTAAAACCCATCAATGAAATAATTCCGGTGCTCGGTACGTCTAATCCTGCACACAAACCGAGCAAGGTTGTTTTGCCGCTTCCCGAGGGACCAATGATGGCCAGCGTATCGCCCTGCGACACGGAAAAGCTTACGGTATCGAGCACGGTAAGCGAATTTGCGCCTGAGCGGTATGTTTTTGTGAGCCCTTCGGCCTGGAGAACAGTTTGTGACATGGTTTTTGCTAAATCAATTTCTGAATTATATCGTTATTAGGGTTAAAATTGTTTCAACGCAGATAGTATGGTAGTCGGGAAATACGTGTTATTTATTGCAATGGCATTCCTTGTTCAGGTGAAGCCAAAAGTAATCCTATTTTTTGGCGATAGCCTTACAGCCGGGTACGGACTTTCACCCGAAGAGGCATTCCCTGCGTTGTCAGAAAAAGAGCTTATCAAGGATGGCAAAAATGTAAAAATTGTAAATGGTGGCCTCAGTGGTGAAACATCTGCCGGTGGGCTTACGCGCATCGACTGGGTACTTCGTCAGCCGATTGATGTGTTTGTGCTGGAGTTGGGCGCCAATGACGGACTCCGCGGGCTACCGGTTGACCAGACGAAGAAAAATCTGCAGGCTATTATCGATAAGGTGAAAGCAAAAAACCCGAATGTAAAAATTGTAATTGCCGGAATGATGGTCCCCCCAAACATGGGCAACACGTACACGACTCAATTTACAGCCGTCTTCCCGGAAATTGCAAAAAAGAATAAAGCAACACTCATGCCCTTTCTGCTGGAAGGCGTAGCCGGAAATGAAAAGCTGAATCAGGCGGATGGAATTCATCCAAATATTGAAGGTCACAAGATTGTAGCGACCAACATCACGAAAGTTTTGTCTCCGTTGCTTTAGCTGTAACACGCGAGTCAAGTATCCAATTTATTTAACCGCAGAGAAGCAGAGGGCGCTGAGAAAGTATCCTATTTACCTTTGCGTTCTTTGCGCCTTTGCGGTTATTATTTAATCGGGTTTGCCGCAGTGTAGTGAATCTCCTGAAGAAACCGGTAGACATCCTCTGTGGGCTTGTCAGTTTCCTTGCCCAACTCTTTACTGATCGTTGACGTATTCTTCTTTTCGTAGTGAAATACCTTATTTTTCACGCTAGCCTCCGATAATTTTTCTGAAAGCAACATCGACTGCTTCTTTGAAGGCTCCTCCTCATCTGCATACGCAATCATAAATGGGGGAATATTACTTTCAGACTTGATAAAATTTACGGGTGAAGCCTGATCCCAATCCTTTTTTGTCTGCCCGAAGGATTCTGTATACCATTCCTTCATTTTATTACCGGCATTTTTCATAAGTTGGGCAATATCATATCCGGTTCCGTCAAGCAACACAACACCATCGAGGATCGATAAACTGCCGCCAGACTTTTCCAGGTATTTCTGATCAATGCTGACAAGCGCGGCAAGGTGCGCTCCTGCAGAATGTCCGATCATAAACATCTTTTCAGGATCAGCGCTGTAGTGTCTTGCATTTTCATGAAGCCAAACCAATGCATCGGCAACATCCTGCGCGGCCAGCGGATGCTTGACATCGGGTGACAACCGGTAATTAATGGAAACAAACACATACCCCCGTGCGGTAAAATACTCGGCTTTATAAAGCACATTGTCTTTATCGCCAAAAGCCCATGAACCACCATGCACCCAAACCACCATTGGGGAATTACTTCCCTTTTTGGGCATATATACGTTCAGCATGTTCAGCTTGGGATCGGATTTTGTGTGCGTTGCATAGCGCACATTGACTACTTTAAGAAATGAATTTTCGTCTTTCTTTTGAGCAAACAACGCTTTGCCACCTGTCAACATGCTCAAAAAAATTCCCAATAGTATTACGATCCGCATATCCGGTTTTCTTCTCGGTAGTAACGCAAGTTTGCGGCCTAAAATTATTGATTCTTATAAAACAAAAAACCCTGACGGTACCGTCAGGGTTTAATTTCGTTCAATTTTTTTTTGATCTATTCAAATCGCAAGGATTCGATCGGGTCAAGCTTGGCGGCCTTGCTGGCCGGATAATATCCGGATAGCAATCCCACCATCACACACACAGCCAGGCCCATAAAGATCCAGAACCATGGCACAACAAATATCTCCAGTTCCATCAGCATCGCTACCAGGTTTCCTAAGCCAATGCCCAAAACAACACCCACCATGCCCCCGAGCAGACACACAACAATTGCTTCGATTACAAACTGCTGACGAATGCGAAGCGGTGTGGCACCGAGCGCTTTTCGAACACCCACTTCACGCGTACGTTCAGTAACCGATACAAGCATGATATTCATTAACGCTATCGAAGCCCCCAGTAGGGTTACAAACGATATAACAAAACCTGCAAGCCGAAGTATGGTTGTGATATCCGCGAGCGTTTCTGCTGCAGTTTCGCTCCGTTCAATCGTAAACGAATCTCCCCGTCCTACCTCATCACCCCGGATAGAGCGCATTAATCCCGTTGCTTCACCCATAGCAAACTCTACTTTTGCCGGATCATCAATGCTTACCGTTAACTCGTATTGCAAGCCTCTCCCCTGTGCCATCTGGTTTGCCAGCTTGATGGGTATGAGCACCATGTTATCGTAATTATCTTCAGCCATCTGACCTTTCTCGATAATCACCCCGACAACCTTAAGCTGCATGCCGCCATAATTTATTTTAGTGCCAATAGGTTCTTCGTTGTCTTTATAAAGAGCCGTATAAATTTTATGACCAATTACTGCAACATGTGAACCATATTGCACTTCAATGGTGGAGAGGCCACGGCCTTTTTGAAGTTCTAATCCTTCAATGAGCATGTATTCTTCGTTCACTCCAACAATACCTACATTAGGATTTGTCTTGAGTGAAGCATGCTTCACCTCTGCAGTACCTGACAGCCAGGATGAAAGGCTTACAGCAGAAGGAACATTATATTGTTCAATAAAGCGCATCGCTTCAGTAAGCTTTATGGGCGGGTAAGCCTTTTGCGAAACACCCTGTGAGCTTCCGCCCCGGTACATTTTGGAAGTAACATCGAACGTGTTAGCGCCCATCGATGAAAGACTTGCGCTTACCGAGGTATTGATCGCGTCAATTGCGGTAGAAATTCCAACCAGGGCGGTAATACCTATCGCTACGATGAGCGCAGTAAGAACTGACCTCAGCATATTGGCCTTTACGGACCGGAGTCCTTCCCTAATATTTTCAGCTAAATTCATTTACTTTTTTGTAACGAAACGGATACTATAATACGTTGACGAATACACCATAATGTTACACTCAAAACCGCATTTATTTTGCTGTTTTGAGCATAAATCCACCAACGGTGGTCCAAAGTGCAGCACAAGTGGTAAATTTAAGTGAATTAACAGGTTGAATACGATGCGGGGACTTCTTTTGTTTTGCTTTCTGATAGTTTTCAAGGCGGGCATGGCCAATTATATTTTCATTCCCATGGATGAACGGCAGGCCAATCACCTGAAAGCCTATGGAATCGCCTACTGGGTTTTGAAAAGCGAAACCGAGGTTGACTGGCTGTTGAATTACCGGGGCGGAAGCTTTATGATCAAATTCCATCCGGCCATACAGAATGAACTTGTTGTGCGCGGAGTTACATCAGAAGTGATTTCGGATGCAGAAGCAAACCAGATCCTCAATGAAATCGCCAGCCCGGCTAACAACTATGATGTCATGAAGCTGGAGAAATGTCCAAAGATTGCTGTGTACACGCCAAAGTCTGCACAGCCGTGGGATGATGCTGTAACCCTCGTGCTTACGTACGCAGAAATTCCGTACGACATGATCTTCGATGATGAAGTATTGGCCGGAACGCTTCCCAAGTACGACTGGCTTCACCTCCACCACGAAGATTTTACCGGGCAGTATGGAAAGTTTTATAGCTCATTTGCAAACATCGGCTGGTACATCGAGCAGCAGAAGGAAGCGGAAGAACTTGCCCGCAAGCATGGATTTCACAAAGTGTCACAGCTGAAACTTGCGGTGGCAAAAAAAATAAAAGAGTTTGTTGCTGGCGGGGGTTTTATGTTTGCGATGTGTTCCGCAACCGATAGTTTTGACATTGCCCTTGCCGCAGAAGGTGTTGATATCTGTGAGCGAATGTTTGATGGTGACGGCTCCGATCCACAGGCACAGGAAAAAATTGATTTCGAAAAAACATTGGCCTTCACGAATTTCACACTCGTGCGTGATCCTTACGAATACGAGTTCTCCTCAATCGACAATCCACCCCGAGAGCGCGGCTTACGCCAGGATAATGACTATTTCACCTTGTTTGAATTCTCAGCTAAGTGGGATCCAATTCCAACCATGCTTACGCAGAATCATACGAAAGTGATAAAAGGATTTTTTGGTCAGACAACAGGATTCAAAAGCGGGTTGATCAAGCCTGATGTTTTAATCATGGGTGAAAACAAAGAGATCAAGGAAACGAAATATATTCATGGAGTTTTAAACAAGGGTTTTTGGACATACTATGGTGGTCATGATCCTGAAGATTACCAGCATCAGGTAGGTGAAGAACCGACCGATCTCAATCAACATCCAAATTCAGCAGGGTACAGGTTGATCCTGAACAACATTTTGTTCCCGGCTGCCAAGAAGAAAAAGCAGAAGACGTAGGGAGCGGTGCTGGTCTTGCACCCAATCCCGAAGGGATTAAATATCAATAATGCAATATATAAAATACAGTATACCAACAACCCCGAAGGGGTTGAACATCAATAAACGCTCACGAGCCATCCGCTAAAAACAACCCATGAGGGGTCGAATATCAGAGCAGGTACTTTTCGTCAAACTCAACTCCATGCTCAAGTAATAAATCGACATATTCCTCCCGGAATGTCTTTACCTGATGGTGCTCCACTTGATTAAGTACATAATTAATCAATACTGCTTTCCGGTCAGTAGCGTAAGTGAAAGCCCCATATCCCTCCTGCCAGCCTTTAAAATTTACGAACAGGTTTTTTTCCTTAATGTATTGAGTAGAAGCTAGCTTAATGTCTTTCACTAAATCCGCAAGGGCGACTGATGGATGAAGGTGCGTCAAAATATGAACATGATCTTCAACACCATTAATTTGATACAAGTGACATTTTTTGTTCAGAATAATTCCCGAAATGTATTTAAAAAGCTCATCCCGATTATTAGCAGATAAAGTTCGCTCCCGGTTTTTAGTTCCGAATATGATCTGATAGAAGATTTGGGTATAGGTACTCATGCGCTGATGTTGAACCGCTTCGCGGCTCCCTCCATCTAAGATACTATTTTTAACCACAGACTTCGTCTGCGGTTATCAAAATTCAATCCTTTCAGGATTGCCGCCTAGCAGGGATATTGCTCCATGAGTAATTAATACTTTTCCTTAATGTTACTTTAAAGCCAGGTCAAACGAAACGGATTTTGCTCTCCCTAATCCCGAAGGGATTAAATACCAATAATTCAGAAGAGGATCCACCGTACGCAACCCTGAAGGGGTTGAATGGTACAAAATAACTAGTGCATCCGATCTCCCCTCACTCCCAACCGCTTCATAATCTCCGCTTCCTGCGTTAGCAGTTCATTCCAGCGTTTGGTTACATAATCTTCGGGCATGTATTCACGCGCGAGTTGAAGAAAGCTTTTGTAATGCCCGGCCTCTGAAACCATCAGCTCGTAATAAAATTTAGAAAGCTCTTCATCGCCAATATTCTTCCATAGAATTTTAAACCGTTCGCAGCTTCGCGCTTCGATCAATGCGTTCATCAGCAGGCGCTCTACCAAATGCTGATCACGACTGCCGCCCTTTACGATGATTTTAAAAAGCTCTTCGGCATATTCGTCTTTCCGCGGGAAAGCAAACTTGTACCCTCGCTTTTTTAACTGTTCCAGCACACGCTCGAAATGCGCCCACTCTTCCGCCACAACAGGTGTAAGCATTTCAACCAGCTTTTCCTTTTCCGGGTATTGAACGATCAGTGAAATACAGGACGATGCTGCTTTCTGTTCACAATAAGCATGATCCACCAGGATGTCTTCAATATTTTTCTCTGCGATGTTGATCCAACGCGGATCAGTAGGAAGCTCAAGACCTAAAGTGAATTTCTCGACAGCTTTCATACATCATCAATCAAAGAATGACCAATCAAACCCAAAGTCAATCAGGTTGCGAATGCCAGGGTAGAACGGTGTCGGAACATTGCCATAATCCGTGAAGGTCATTAAGGCATTGTTGTACTTAACAAAAATCCGCGCTCGTTTTATGCGCGCATTCAGAAATAGGTCTATGATCGGGAATGCCGGTGCAAGATTCCGTTGTTGGGTATAAAACTGCTGCGAAGTTACATCGTATCCGGGTGCATAATACCTGGACTTCCAATGTGTATCCAGGCCGACTTGAAAATCGAAGTTGCCATTAAACCAGATGTTGGCATAGGCAAGCTGCGCATTTACAAACAGCTCAGGGAACTGCATGGCATCATCAGAGTTTTCCAGTATGCGGGTGTAGATTCCCTGACCTTTCAGCGTAAGGTGATCATATAACGTTAACGATACATTCAACTCAGGCGATACCCACGTTTGATAGCCTGTAGTCTGGTAGGGTAATACACGTTGTTCCGCAGCAGTCGGGTCTTCCTTGAAGAAGATATAATTTTTAAACGTAGAGAATCGAACGCCCGGGTAAATGGAAAATACTTTTGATTCATAGGTTAGATTACCTTTAAACTCAGTACCCTCGACATTCCCAAAATAATTTATCCACAGGTCGTGACTCGCTCGATACGCTTGCGGCAAAAAAGCAGGCGTTGAAACTGAGCGTTTAGCGGAAGCTTCAAACCATTTGGTTTTGATGGATCCCTGGATCATGTAACGCTCATCCAGCATCCATTCAGCCCAGCCCTTTACTTCTACCAGCGAATCAAGTTGAAGCCCTATCCTCCCGCCTACGTAACCCTCCCAGTTATTCGAATTAAGATAAAAGTCGTCTTCATAAATGTATTTGTAGTCGAGGCTATATTTTCTAACTGCCGCATAACCATTATAGAAAGCTTTGAAAAGACTTCCTTTCACACCAACTTCATTCCGAAAGGATTTAAGTGACGTTCTATCCCGTGTTGTTACACTATCAACAACAATAAAATCGTAATACTCGTTGCCCGGATCTTCGTCATTAAAGCGATTAATCTGACGATACATATCGCTGATATGATAAAACTGAAGGCCACGGGCAATGCTATACTGATGAAACAGGTGAAGCGCTCCGCGTTTGTCATTACTTTCTGCTTCGGTAAGCCAGGTTGAAATCTGTTGCTTTTCAAAAAGATCACTGTACGTAAAGTCCTCATCATTAGCATTAGGCTTCACGCCACCATTTTCATCCACCCGGAAAAAATCGCGTCTTGCATTAAACAAGAGCGTGTAGGTACTGTCTTTCGACTTGAAGGAAGTAAAGATGTCGAAGTAGTTGCTCTTGGTTGTGCGGTCACCTTTTGAACTGCGGGCTGTAATTTTATCGATCTGTAAGATCCGGAAATTGAAGCCAACATTCCAGTTCGGATTAATGTTACGGGTGAAGGTAAATCGCGCAACCGATCTTCCTTTACCGCCCAAAATCCATTTTACGCTCGCATAGGGAGATTTGGAGTCGTAATATCGTACCGTTTCCGAATTCCAGTAAAGATCATACGCTGTGAATCCCGATGTTGCACCAATAATGTCAGGCACTTCGTTAAAGACCGGCCGTATGGCGGTGCCTATATTTCCCAGGTCCTGATGGAAATTATTATACCGCTGCACAAAATTGAAGCGATGAAAATTCACTGCAGTCGTGTCAATGGTACGGAGCTGATAGCTGTTTCGGAAAAAATCGCTTTCGTAAAAATAACGGGTAGTAGTGGGACCGTACACATTTTTTGTACTGTCGTCAATAATACTGGAGCCTATGCGGGAAGCACCAGGCTCGTCCTGAGCCCATACGGCCAGCGATGCAAAAAGGAAGAAGACCGTAAGAAAATGCCGGCTGAACACGCTCAAAGATACTTTTACTTAATCAGGTTTAAAACTCTGCATGAAAGACAGCACAAGCGTATCAAAATCCTTACCATTTCTGATGAATTCTGTCTCAATCGGTAAATAAAAAAGTTGAAGTTGTGATACCTGACTCTTCAGCTCTTCCCGCTGAAGCTTAACCATATCTTTCTCGGTAGTCAGAATACTGACCTCGCCTTTCGGATATTTCTGTACCATCGAGTCAATCTCCCGGAGGTCAGCGCTCGTAATTACATAATGATCGCGGTACGCAAAATGCTTCAGCATGGTGTATGACGTACTCACATAACTTTCCAGAATATGTGCATTGGCAATAGCAGAAACCAAGATCACCTTTTTTGAAATAACAGCGTCCTTTCCAAAGCTTACAGGCTCGCCATACCGGATCTTCGAAAAGAAAACAGGCTTATCAGAATATGTACGGATGTTTTTCTCAGCCTCCATCGCTTCATCATCACTCAGCTGTGGTGGACATTTGGTAACTACAATAACATCGGCCCGCCTTGCACCTTCGGGCGCTTCGCGTAACCGGCCATACGGCAAAAGATGATCGTTGTAAAATGGGTTGCCGTATTCGGTTAACAAAATGCTTAATCCGGGAATAACACTTCGGTGTTGGTAGGCATCGTCCATGATCACTAACGTGCTGTTCAGTTCCTGCAACAGCATAGGGATTGCATACGCCCTGTCTTCACCAACAACCACGTCTATACCGGGTGCAAACTTCCGGTAGATCTGAAATGGCTCGTCACCCACGGTAGTCGCTGTGTCGTTTGTATTGGCGATCTTAAATCCCTTTGTCTTCCTTCCATAGCCGCGGCTGAGTGTTGCAATTTTGTATTCGGGTTGCAACAGGCGGATGAGATGCTCAACCATGGGCGTCTTTCCCGTTCCACCAACGGCTAAATTGCCTACACTGATAACGGGAATATCAAATCGCACGGAAGGCTTATAGTTCATGTCAAACAGCCGGTTCCGCACGGCTGTAACGGCATCATACAGCATGGCAAAAGGCAGTAATAAAATCCTGAAAACAGACATGAATAAAAGTGTAGTTTTGCCTACTCGGGGCAAAAATACAAACAACCAGCGGGTATTAAACCTTTCCAATGAAAGTAAAAGACATAACGGAGCACCTCGAAACTATCGCTCCGCGAGCATACCAGGAGTCGTACGACAATTCAGGTTTACTTACCGGAGAACCTTCGCAGGAAATTACCGGAGCATTGATAACATTGGATTGCATCGAGGAAGTGGTAGACGAAGCCATTGCCAAAAAAGCAAACCTGATCATCGCGCATCATCCCATTATCTTTAAAGGGTTAAAAAAGATTACCGGAAGCAACTACGTTGAACGCACCATTCTGAAAGCAATCCGAAATAATATCGCGATTTACGCTGTTCATACTAACCTTGACAACGTGCATACCGGTGTTAATAAAAAGATTGCACAGAAGATCGGGTTAAAGAATTTAAAAGTGCTCGCACCCAGGCACGATACGTTAACCAAACTGGTAACATTTATTCCAAAAGATCATACGAATAACGTATTACAAGCTTTGTATAAAGCCGGTGCGGGACAGATTGGCGACTATAAAAACTGCAGCTTTCAAACGGAAGGCACCGGAACATTTATGCCTGTCGGAAATGCTACTCCGCATACCGGCAAACTTAACGAGCAGGAGAAGGTTACGGAAGACCGGGCGGAGGTAGTTTTCGCGACTCACCTGGAGGGTAGGATTATTGGTGCGTTGAGAGCTTCCCATCCGTATGAAGAAGTGGCGTATTACCTTACCCGACTGGCCAATGTCAACCAGGAGGTGGGTGCAGGCATGGTGGGAGAGCTGGAACAGCCTTTGGAACCAATCGAATTTTTGAAACGTTTAAAAACCAGTATGAATTTGACTGCGATCAGGCATACACGTTTATTGGAACAAAAAGTGAAAAAAATAGCCGTTTGTGGCGGGTCGGGCAGCTTTCTGCTCGGGCAGGCAATACGCTCCGGAGCCGATTTTTTTGTTACGGCTGATTTCAAATACCACGAATTCTTTGATGCTGAGGGCAAAATCACGATTGCCGACATCGGGCACTACGAAAGCGAGATTTTCACGAAAGAGTTATTAAAGGAGATTTTAACCGAAAAATTTCCTACTTTTGCGGTCAATTTTTCTACGACTGACACTAATCCTGTACGATATTTTAACTAATTAATGGAAAATCAAACCGTAGCACAGAAACTCGAAGCCCTTGTAAAACTGCAGAGCATCGACACTAAATTAGACGAACTCAAAAAATTACGTGGCGACCTTCCTGATGAAGTTCAGGACCTGGAGGATGAAATGGTCGGATACAACACCCGCCTCGCCCGTCACCAGACTGAGCTAAAGGAAATCGAAGACAACATTAAGAAAAGCAAAGAGGCAGCGAAAGAGGCCGAAAAGCTGATCAAGAAATACGGAGAGCAGCAGAAAAACGTTCGCAACAACCGCGAGTTTGATGCGATCACCAAAGAGGTTGAGCTCCAGGAACTGGAGATCCAGATTTGCGAAAAGAAAGTTAAAGAAGGCAAGGAATTAACGTCTGCGAAAAAGGCAGAGGTTGAAAAAACTGAAGCCCTGATTGAAGAGCGTACGGCTCACCTTGATATCAAGAAAAAAGAGCTCAACGATATCCTCGGAGAAAGCGAAGAAGAAGAAAGAAAGTTAATGGCCGAACGTGATAAGGCTGTTAAAAAAATTGAAGACAAAGCAATTCTTAAACATTACGACAGGCTGCGCAGCAGCTTATCAAATGGTCTCGCAGTAGTCCGCGTAGTACGCGGTGCGGCAGAAGGCTGTAACATTGTTATTCCTCCGCAGAAAATTGCTGAGATCCGTGAGAAGAAAAAAATTGTTATAGATGAGCATTCAGGCCGTATCTTAGCAGATGTGGATATGGAGTCACTGGATGAAAGCGACAAGCCGAAAAAGGCTGGCGTAACTCCGGCTCCAACTACCCGCAGAAGAAAAACAGTTGAATAAGTCACTCACGATACAACACATAAAAAAGACAGGTTTGACGATCTGTCTTTTTTTATGCACAGTGATTTGCATCGGGCAGAAAAACTGGATCAACGATGAAACCATAGAGAAATCCTACCAGTTTGCCCTAAACCTGGAAATCAGCGAATCACGCGAGGTGTTTAAGAAAGCACAAACTCCTCAGGAGCTTTATGTATCCTCTCTTTCCGAAATTCTGGAGCTATTGATTACCGAGAATGAAGTAAAGTTTGAAAAATACGAAGATGCCTGGAGCGAGCGCATTGATCAGCTTGAAGATATTGATCCGGTTACAGCCGATGCCTTGTTTACGTTAGCTGAGCTTCGATTACAATGGGCTTTCACATATTTAAAATTCGGGCACGAGGTTGACGCAGCCTGGAACATCCGGCAGGCATACTTACAGGTGCAGAAGTGTAAAGAAAAGTTTCCCGAGTTTGTACCCATCAAAAAAACTTCCGGTGTATTGGAAGTTATGCTGGGTTCCATTCCAGAAAAGTATCAATGGTTTATCAGCATGTTTGGCATGGAGGGTTCGGTGGAGAACGGATTGCAAGAGTTGGAATCAGTAAAAAATGCAAGCATCGATTTAAGTTTTGAAACAGCGATGATATACTACTTAACCCAGGGGTTTATACTTCAGCAAACCGCACCTGCCGCGGATGGATTAAGGCAGCTTATCGCTGACCATCCTAGTCAACGACTTTTGCTTTTCCTGGGCGGATGCGTGGCCATCAAAAACTCCGAAAGTGAAAAAGCACTGGGGTATTTTAAAACGCTACACGAAAATCAACATGGTCTACCGATCGCATACGCGGACTATCAAACCGGTGAAGTTTACCTTCATAAAGGCGAGTACAAATCTTCAATTGAATTCTACCAGAAATTTCTTTCTGCTTACACGGGACTTAATTATGTAAAGGATGCGCACTACAAAATCGCCATCTGTTATTGGCTGCAGGGTAAAGCAAAAGATGCTCAGAAGTACTTCACGAAAGCAAAAACTGCTGGCAACGAATCAACGGAAGCGGATAAATATGCCGCAAGAAGTCTTGCGGAAAATATCAATCCCAACGTTAAGCTTTCAAAAATTCGGTATGCTACGGATGGCGGATACTATCCGGAAGCCGAAAAGCTGATTGCCACTGTAACGGATGCCGATCTTCCATCTAAAAAAGAGAAGATTGAATTTGTGTATCGCAAAGCACGGCTTTATCATAAAAGCAATTCACTTGTCGAAGCGAAAAAAGCCTATAGCGAAACTATTTCTGAAACAGGTACAGAAAACTGGTACTTCGCTCCTAATGCCTGTCTACAGTTAGGATACATTTTCGTTGATGAAAAAAATAATGCTGAGGCAAGGAAGTATTTTGAAAAAGCGCTTACCTACAAAAAGCACGAATACAAAAACAGCATTGATAGCAAGGCGAAGTCGGCTTTGGCGCGGTTAAAAAAATAGCCTTCGACAGGCTCAGGCTGACACGTCAATTATTATCAATTGCCGGCTTCAAATGATCCGTGCTGTTGTGCAATTCCACGGAGAACATCGAACCTGTATAATTCAAAACATACAAGCAGCAATTTTCGTGTTCAAACATATCCATGCTCTTTAATGGATAGCTTAACAAATGACACAGCAAAATCCGAATCGCGCGACCGTGCATGCAAATCAGCACATTATTTTCTTCTGGATGCGACATGATCTGATCTACCGCTGGCTTCATACGTTTTACCACATCATCGGGGCTTTCACCACCCTCGATGCGCAGTGACGTGTCGCCACGCTGCCATTCACTCAGCATGTGGTGGTAGTACTTATCTTCTTCAGGTGTAATTGGCTGACCCTCCTTCTTCCCCCAACTGATCTCATTAATCCCCGCCAGTGCCTCTGTTGGAATACCCTGTTCAATAAACCGGGCTACGGATTCCTTTGTTCTTTTGAGCACTGAGGTGTATACCTTATCAAACTTGATATGCTTATACGCATCATAGAATGCCTGAGCCTGTGCTTTGCCTTTTTCATTCAGGCTGCTGTCAATACCGCTCCCCTGCACGATGCCGCGCGCATTAAAATCTGTCTGACCGTGACGAACGATGTAAACTTTTTTGGTGTTCAATTTTCAGCTATTTTGGCGCGCAAAAATAGGGAAATAAACGTGAACGCCACGATTCCGTAAATTCCGTAAATCCGTTTCTAACACACCATGGCATTATTCAATTCAAACGCAACACTTGAAATCCTTAATAAAATGTCAGCCAACACCATGGTGACACACCTGGGTATAGAGTTTACCCGAATCGGGGAAGATTTTATTGAGGCCAAAATGCCGGTTGATCACCGCACGCATCAGCCGATGGGCCTGTTACATGGCGGAGCTTCCGTTGCCCTCGCGGAAACACTCGGCAGTGTTGCGGCAACCTGCTGCATTGATATGAGCAAACAATACTGTGTTGGTCTTGACATTAATGCTAACCATATTAAAAGCGTGCGCGAAGGTTTTGTAACCGGTATTACAAAGCCCGTACACGTGGGAAAAAGAACACAGGTTTGGGAAATTAAGGTCACCAACGAACAAAATGAATTGGTGTGTGTTAGCCGTATTACGATGGCTGTTATTGATAAAAAATAATCGGGTGGAGAAAGTAGTGAGCATATTGGAAAAACCAGTGAAGCCCGGTGAGGCAGAATTGTTTGAGATTGCACTTAATCAGGCATTTGAAAATGATTACTCCTTTGCGTTGTGGCGGTTGCCCAATGACGCCACAAAAAATCTGATTCTCGCCTACACCGTTAAAACACTCGAACCAAAAGCGCCTATAGAAGATCTTTCTTCCGGATTCATCTTCGCTCCCTTTGATAAGACGAAGAGCCGATACCATCTCCATGCTGACCTGATGTTTTCGTTTTCAGCTGGAGAATTAAAAGAACCAACCGATTCACATAGCAGATCTTCTTACGAATGGTTACAGGAAGCTGTTACCAAATCGTTTGTCCAGTCAAAAAACAGATTCTTTCATAAAGAATCATCAAAGCAGTTCTCATCAGATAAAGTAAGCTACGAGAAACTGGTCAAGAAAGGTATTGATCAGATAGAGGCTGGCGTAGTTGAGAAAATTGTTCCGTCACGGGCTCAACACATTTACCTTCCAGACTCCTTCGATGTAATTGAAACATTTGAAAAGCTTTGTGAGGCCTATCCAAATGCCATGATTTCGTTTGTCAGCATTCCGAATGTTGGTACATGGATCGGTGCATCGCCTGAATTATTGATCAACGTTGAGAACAATCATATTTTTAAAACCGTTGCACTGGCCGGAACAAAACCTTTTGAACCGGGAACAAACATTAAAGATGTAGCCTGGACACAAAAAGAAATTGAAGAACAGGCCATGGTGTGCCGCTACATCATCAGCAATTTCAAAAAGATCAGGCTTCGCGAGTATGACGAACAGGGGCCTAAGACTATCGTTGCCGGAAATGTGATGCACCTGAAAACAACGTATGCCGTTGACATGAAGGAAACAAATTTTCCACAACTGGGTTCGGTTATGCTTCAACTCATCCATCCTACTTCAGCCGTGTGCGGAATGCCGCTGGAAGAATCGTTGACATTTTTAAAAGAAAACGAAGGCTACGATCGCGAATTTTATGCAGGCTATCTCGGTCCGGTTAATATCAACAATAACATTTGTCTGTATGTGAATCTCCGTTGCATGCAGTTACTTGGAAGTCAGGCAATACTGTATGCCGGAGCGGGCGTTACAGCCGATTCCGTTCCCGAAAGTGAATGGGAAGAAACCGAGATCAAGCTCAATACACTTTTGAAAGTTATTCACCCGTGAGCCTGCAGCCGATCTACGATATCGCTGAAATCTGCGCCCGCAAAAAAGTAAGTCATGCCGTTTTATGTCCGGGTTCGCGTTGCGCCCCGCTAACGATTGCTTTTTCACGCCACGATAAAATTAAAACCCGGACATTCAGTGACGAACGTAGCGCAGGATTTATCGCATTAGGAATCGCGCAGCAAAGCGGAAATCCTGTAGTAATGGTTTGCACATCAGGGAGCGCAGCGTACAACTTCGCACCGTCCGTAGCAGAAGCTTTTTTTGCCCAAACACCGTTGCTAATCTTTACGGCCGATCGGCCAGCCGAATGGATTGCCCAGCATGACGGCCAAACCATTCATCAGGAAAATTTATTCGGCAAGCATGTAAAGAAGTCGTACCAGCTTCCGCAAACCTACGAACATGCCGATGAGCAATGGGCTGTGAACCGCATCGTAAATGAAGCCATCAATCTTGCGATGCAGGAACCAAAGGGCCCTGTTCACATTAATGCTCCTTTTCGGGAGCCGTTTTATCCGGATCCAAAAGAGAAAATCACATTTTCAAAAGAGCTCCGGATTGTAGATGAGGTTATCAACCCTTTTACGTTGTCAGCTGAGCAAACAGAACTGCTTAAGCGTGAGTGGAGCAAGTATAATAAAATCCTGGTAGTGGCGGGACAGCATGATTATGATAATAATTTATTGTCATCCTTACAAACCTTTACGCAAACGCAGCCGGTTGCCGTTGTGGGAGATATTATCTCCAACATAAACGCTGTCGAGAGTGTTGTACGCCACACAGATGTTTTTCTTAGCCATGCACCGGATGA
>Ga0075158_10000838_pt1 | contig 24497 bp, 20 predicted proteins | sample JI91814BDNA_FD_70968 | JGI IMG/M metagenome (GOLD analysis project Ga0075158, IMG submission 70968) | Wastewater effluent complex algal communities from Wisconsin, to seasonally profile nutrient transformation and Carbon sequestration -... | ecosystem: Engineered > WWTP > Effluent > Algae... | reverse complement strand
AAATTATCAGAATCCTGACCTTTGAACTCAACCACCACCTCTGCATGAATCCCCCCTTGCGTGGATTTAGAAAAATAGCCAAGAGCCAAATCAGCGTAACCCGCTTTACCTGTGGCGCTTGCTCCATCTACTTTGAACTTAGGAAGTATATTATAATTATCCGAATCGGCACCCTTTCCCGAATAACCCAAAATCTTTTTGAATAAAATATCTACAAATTCGTTTTCATCAGTAGTCTCTTTGTCCACATCAGGATTAAAACTCTCACAGTTCTTTTGCCAGTTTTTGATTAGAGCTTGAATATCATTTAGTTGGTCTTGCGAAATATTTGATTCTTTGCGGAAATAATTATTCTTTTTGAAAAAAGTCTCATTAAACAGATTTTCATTCATAGAACCCAACCCTAACCCACCCCTAATCTCAGTCAAGGCAAACCAATCTAACTACTAAGAAAAACTAGCGTTAAAGGATAGCAAACCTTTCACACCATTCATTCAGCCTTCGGTCAGCCTTCGATCAGGGTTCGATCAGCGTTCGATCAGGATATGGATGGAAACGAAAATAGAACGAGTGCTTCACGGGTGCATATTATGTTCTTGTTATATTATGTAACTAATCAATATTAATCATGGAACAACGCTATTAAATATCAGCTTAGTAGGTAGGTGTGATTTGGTTAGCTTAATCGTATCTTTTATCTGTGTCCATCGGTGCAATCGGTGGTAATCTTTTAAATGGCCTCAAAAGGAATTTCTATATTAAAGTCAATTAAAACTCGTCCTGTATTTTCGAGAGAATTCTTCAGATTAACAGTGCGGATGTTTCCTTTGTGGTTACGGATAATTTTTTCAACATGGCAAAGGCCAAGACCAAAATCAAGTGTCGGATACTTATCATATACCAATCGAGAGATGCGAAAGAATGGCTCGAAAATAATATTTTGGTATTCGGGGGGAATTCCATTTTGTTCTTTGGTATCTTTTTCTGGAGTGTTTAAAATTGATATATGGAAGTTGTCTTTTAAAATTTCGAATAAGATATAGATTTTACTACCTGGCTCAGAGAATTTAAATGCATTAAATAAAAGTTCATCAATCACCTTTGAAAAATATTCGTCGTTGATTTTGATTTTTCTAGAATTATTAGTAAAAGTATTATTTGCTAATCGAATCGTATTGTTTCGTATTTTTTGATATTCGGCTACTCTTTCTATCGATTTTTCGATCATTGAGTAAATTTGAGAAATCGACATAGACTCTTTCGGCAAATCATTGTTAATCACATAATCTATATCACCAATTACGAAGATTAATTTATTTGAAAACTGAGTATTTTCGAATAACATATCCATTAACTCTTTTTCTACAATATAATGATTTCCTTCTAACCTGGATGAGCTTTGAATCATTTGAACTAAAGGAGCTAGAGTCCCAAGTCCAGCGCCTTGAATGAGACTGCTATTAATGTTAGCCATTAGCCCACTGTCAGATTTATCTATGTCTTTTTTAATTAAATTTTCTTTGAATAGATTCCAATTTAGTTGATGCTCAATTCGAATCTCTCTTTCTTTTTGAATGTTCTCATTAATGATTCGAAGCTCGGCTATTTCAAATGCTTTATCCACGCGACTCATTAATTCAACGGAATTAAAAGGCTTTACCAAGTAGTCGTGTGCACCCAGTTTAAATAATTCTACTGCAGTTTTTATATCTGTCTCGGCTGTGAGGATAATAACGATTGGCTTATGACCTGCCTCAAAGAATTTAAGCATTAAATCTTTTCCTGAGATTTCAGGCATATTTAAATCTAGAATAACAACTAACGTTGGATCATTTATGAAAAGCTCCAGGGCTTTTTGAGAATCAGTCGTAGTTACTAATTCATATTTCTTAGATAAAGTTCCTTTTAAAACTTCTAGAATAATTCCATCATCATCAACTATTAGTATTTTATTTTGCATCATATTTTAAAAAATTCAATTCGGGCATTTAAGACAACCATTTTACTGGAAAATCTTCTTGCCAAAAACAGCATTTTCTCTTGTTTTTATTTTAATTCTTTGTAATTGTATTTTAATTTTTTTCATTGTCGGGCTAATTTTCATCAATACTTTAAAATGTTTCCATTTTCATCCCAAAATACATTTCGCCATTGTGATTATTTTTTCAAAATAGGAAAGAACTTTTTGGATTAATTCAGTTTGAAAAGTTTTTGATTTAAAATTTCATTTAAAGAAAAACGAATTCTTTTTCACTGATTCTACAACTTTAGCAAGTGTGCTAACTATGTCATCTATATAAACATTCCTTATTAGTATTTCAACTAACCTTTCAATGAAATATTTATAGGGACTTTAGTTTAACCTATTCAAAATTCGCACATTAACAAATAATATTACAGGTAATCATGATTATCCCATTTTTACTTTTTCCGATAAATATTAATTGAGAGAAAAGTTTATATAATTCTTGGGCTAAAATTAGTTCTTATTGTTTTTTTACCTTCCATTTAGATTCCAGAAACTTTTTATTTGAATAAATAAAGCTTAAGTATTTGATTTTTTTTAAAGGATCGTTAAACTTCATTGACGCATTTTTTGAGTAATCGTAGAACAAGTAAAAAGTAGGAGAAAAAAAATAGAAATGAAACAAAACCCCAAAATTATATTATCTTTCACATTGACAATTCTATCAATGGTGGGATTGCAAGCATGGACAGACCACACTCCTGGAACATACCCGGCACTAGCCAATATGCCTGAAATAAAAGATGCAAAGCCGGTGCAAGTTGAATCCTTTGAAGACTTTTTAAAGAAAGAAAGTCAAGGACTCGCAATATTACTAAAAGAGCAAGAAGACTTTGCTCGTGCGAATATTCAAAATTATCCCCCAAAACCTGATACTATAAAATTTGATCCAAATGATAAAGCAAATTTACGCAAAAACTTTTTAATGGCTCTCAGACTTAATCCAGAAATTCGACTCGCTTATTACACACAAGAACTTCCAGGAACAAATGTCTCCAAAGCAGAAAAATTTCCTATAGAGGATATTAGTGTTTACAAAGATATTAATTTTTTCAATAGAATGGTCTACAAAACTTTAAAAGTAAAATCAAACGTTAGTCCCCTTTCTGTATTAGCAACCGCTGCTGATGAGCCTGATTATGGTCATGATATTGGATTATATACTGACAGCGAAGTTGAACCAGGAAAAGGAATCATCACGCAGCATGGAAAAATCTATGGTTTCGGCGAACAGCCATTTGGCGACAAACGATTTGAGTATTCCAGTCAAGCACCTTTTCACATGGGATTTTACCATGAAGCAGGAATTGTGTATGCAGCGGGCGGATTTATTAAACGAACTCTTCCTGAATATCGTATGAATCAATTTTTGAGTCTTGCAAGATATGCATTTAAAACAGGACATCCTTACTGGGGTTATCGCTTTACTGGATGGGGATTACACTTCGTCCAAGATTTAACTCAACCTTATCACACAACTCTTGTGCCTGGAGTGGGTGTAACGAGAATGCTTTTAATTAATATCATTTCTATGGTTGGTCTTGATGGAGCAAAAAATGCAACTATTAAACGTGTTGCCGATAGACATACTGCAATCGAACATTATCAATTTGAATGGTTCTATAGTATTTTTAAAAACAAAGAAACAGATAATTTGATGTTACGCGCTTTCTCTGATATAAGTGGTGATACTTCCTACGGAGAATTTAATCATGATTATATCCGAAATGTTTTATCTAAAGAATCTAACTCCAGAGCAAACGAACTAGACTCAAAATTAGAATCGTGGGAAAATGTTTTTAAATTTTTAGATTATGAAGTTAGATACGAAGACGTTAAAGACACCTCTCCTGAAAAAAAAGAAGTCGATGACTTTTTAATCACAATGATGAAATCCTTTGGAGCGCATACTCGTAATTATGTGAGAGCAGCTTTGAAGTATTGATTTCTTATCTGTAGGGGTTGTGTAAAAGCATAAATTTCTCACAGAGCGCACTAAGAACACAGAGAAAATAATCAATAAAACCTGCGCTGAGTTTATCGAATGTGTCAATTCTCTTTGTGACCTCTGTGTGCTCTGTGAGAGATATTTTCTCTGTTTTTACACAACCTCTTTTTTAAAAAATCAATTTATTTATTTTTAATAGAATATTTTTCCATCTCTTTATCAATTTGAAAAGTTAAGATAGAAATATACATGCGCCAATCAGAAACAAAAGATTTAAGCGGATACTTAAAAGTAGCCGGTGTATTCTTTTCAACAACAAAATGTCCTATCCAGGCAAACCCGTATCCGCTAAAAAGGCCAGCTAATAAAAAATAGGCGTCCAGGCTTAATATAGCCATTACCATAAAAATAAGAGAGAAAGTAGAGCCAATGAAATGCAATCTGCGATTGACAGGATGGGAATGTTCTGATAAATAAAAAGGCCAGAAATCATTTAAAGTATTGTAAGTTTTATTTTGAGTTTCCATGAAACAAAAGATTCTATTACTTACAGGAAAGGCAAGTAGATAATTTAGTTGCAAAATAATAGAATGGCTATGCTTATCGTATTAAGATAAAAAATCTTTGCCTCCATGTCAGAAATCCTATTAAAAAATCTTTCTCATATTACAAAAGAATTATCCGAAAGAATTATGTATTCCAACCCGATCGGAATCGTAGAAAAGACAAAGTCAGGCTTAGACAATTTACTCATCAATGGAATCTATTTTCATAGCAAACACGATCCATTAGTAGAAGCAAAAAGGCTATTAGATGGACTAAAAAAATCAGAAGAAAAAAAAGTATATATTTTCTTTGGCGCGGGTCTCGGATACCTAATCCAGGAAGCTTTAAAACTTCCAAACGTCCAGGTAATCTGGATGGAATGCTATTCGGAAATTATAAAGCAGGCACTGGCTATTCATGATTATTCACAATACTTCGAATCAGGAAAACTAAAAATTCTAGTTAAACCTTTTACAGAAGATTCCTTATTTTCAACCTTTAAGGGCATATCAGTATTACCCGTCACTTTTATTCCACATCGTCCCAGCGTAGCCTGGAAAGAAGCTGATTACACAGAGTGTAAGTTCATTTGCGAAAAATTCTTCCAAAAAAAAGATGTCAACATTGCAACTCTCAGTAGGTTTGAAAAAATTTGGACTCGTAACCTAATTCAAAACTTTCCCGAGATTCATTCCCTTGCACCTGTTTCCCAACTTTTTGGAATTGCAAAAGATATTCCCATTGTAGTATCAGGTGCCGGACCAAGCTTATACGAAAACCTAGATGAGATCAAAAAATACAGAGACCGATTTATACTTATCGCTGTTGACACCGCCCTACATATACTGACTGGTGCAGGTATAGAGCCGGATTTAATCTATAGCGTTGATCCACAGGCATTGAATAGTTCTTATCTAGAAGGATACTCTGGTAGCGGATACATCGTATTTGACCCAACATCTAGCTATCATACCCTTCGACTTTCTGACAAATTTAAAACTGGTTTTTTCACCTCTTCTCCTTTTCCCTTACTTCAAATTTACACAAAGCATCTAAATGTTGAAGCCGGAGATATTCCTTTTGGAGGATCAGTTTCAACGAATGCAGTCAGTCTTGCCGAACTTATGGGAGCGTCTAACGTTTATTTTGTAGGTCAGGATTTAGCATTTACCAATGGTTATGCGCATTGTAGAGGTGCAATTCTAGAAGAGAGATTAAACTTCAAGGAAAGCAGGTATTTCAGAAGAGAAAAACATAATTACAACCAATTAACGGCACTTCCTAAATTAAAATCAATTGGTTATGACGGAGAAGAATACCATTCCAATGAGAAAATGCAAATCTTTCAAAAATGGTTTGCCGATCGTGCTTCGGGAAGAAACTGGATTAACCTCTCAAATAAAGGCGCTAAGATAGAAGGCGTTCCAAGAAAAACTTTTAGAGAAAGTTTTGAAACAATTTCCTCTGAGTTAATTAAAACCATTCAAAATACAAAAAAACAAATTGCTGACCAAATAAACTATTCTGCTAGCAAGCAGTTTGATTTTGAAAAATTCCAATTGGAGACAAATAAAATTTATTCCGAATTGAAGCATTTCACTATTACCCTCAAAAAAGGGAAAGAGCTTGCCGAGAAAATATACGCTTTGATCCAAAAAAAAGGAAGCTCTGCAAAAGAAATAAATGAACTACTTTCAAAAATGAACCAAATAGACGAAGAAGTTTCTTCTAAAAAAAATCTAAATGAAGTAATTGGGATGAGTGTGCAAAGAACTATCTTAACCATTACAGAAGGATACGAAACAAATTTAAGCCTGGAAGAGAAAAAGAATCCTCATTTGGGAGTTGCCAAAAAAAGTATTTTACTTTACACAGGATTATACGAAGGAGCTTACTTGATTCAAAGGCTACTTAAAAAAACAAATATGAGGATGTCTTATGCAAGAAATAAATAGAAAAGATTTTCTACAGAAAACAGGCTCCGCTTTGGTAGTATCTGTTATAGCTTCTTCTAACCTCTCTTGTAGTGACGAGGCAAATAAAATGGATAGAAAAATTCGATTTGCAAATTTGGAAGAAGCATTAGTAGAACTTAAAAAAATAGAAACCGCAAAGCAAATTACTCCCAACGGAGATTGGAGCTGGTATCAGATATTAAATCATTGTGCTCAAAGTATTGAATATTCTCTAACAGGTTATCCCGAAAATAAACCTGCAATTTTCAGAGCAACTGTTGGTAAAATTGCATCTAGTGTATTTTCTCTTCGCGGCTATATGAGTCATGATTTAAATGCTCCGATTCCAAATGCTCCCGCGATTCCAAAGAGCGGTGATGAAAAAGAAGCAATGCTTAGATTGTATAAAGCGATTGAAGACTTTAAGAATTTTAGCAGGCAATTAAAAATACATTTCGCTTACGGGGAATTATCAAAGCAAGAATACGATCAAGCTCATGCAATGCATATAGCCAATCATTTGTCTTTTGTAGAAGTAGTGCTTTAATTTTGGCATTGTATACCTTTTTTAGTCTTTTCTAATGCAAATTACAGTACAAGACAAAAAATTTCTTGAATTTGTTGCCAATGCTAAAATGATGTTAATCAATCCGGAGAATGAATGCATAAAAAGCCTAATATTAGAACGAACGATAAAATAAATACTCCCAGAATCAATGAACAGATTTCAGGACCAAATGTACGACTAGTTAGTGATACAGGTTCTGAGGTAGTAACACTTGAAAGTGCATTAAAAAAAGCCGCAGAGGAAAGTTTAGATCTCGTTGAGGTATCCGTTGGTCAAGATGTTCCTGTCGTTAAGATCATTGACTACGGAAAATTTCGTTTTGAGCTTTTAAAGAAGAGTAGAGAAGCTAAGAAAAAGCAACATGTTATTACAATTAAGGAAGTAAAACTTCGTCCTAGAATTGGCATTCATGATTATGAAATCAAAAAAAGACAGGCTTTAGAATTTTTAACCAAAGGTGATAAAGTTAAAGTAACACTCCGTTTTAAAGGTAGAGAGCTTGCACACGCAGAATTAGGGATGAATGTCATCGTAAAGATGATTGACGATTTGAAAGAACATGGAGTTCCTGAAAAATCCCCAATTCATGATGGAAAGCAAATTGTGGTTTTAATTAACCCGAAATAAAGGAATATTTTAGTTAGGACAATCAAATGCCAAAGATGAAAACAAACAGAGCCGCTGCAAAGAGGTTCAAATTTACAAAGAATGGAAAAATCAAAAGAGCTAGTAGTTATGCTAGACACAAACTTTCAGGAAAATCTCCTAAAAGAAAGCGTAATTTAGGTGGAACAACTGTAATGCATGAATCCGATATGGGTCGCGTAATTAAATTGTTACCATACGGAGGGAAATAATGGCTAGAGTAAAAAACGGAACAATTCACAAAAACAGAAGAGTAAAAGTTTTAAAAGCTGCGAAAGGATTTCGCGCAGGAAGATCTAAACTTTATAGAACTGCAAAAAGTGCAGTAATGAAAGCTGGTCAGTGGGCTTACAGAGATAGAAGAGCGAAAAAACGTGATTTCAGATCTCTATGGATTACCCGAATCAATGCTGCTGCAAGAGAAAATGGTGTATCCTATTCTAAGTTCATGAGCTCCCTTAAAAAACTCGGAATCGACATGAACAGAAAGACTTTAGCTGACATTGCATACAATGACAAAGAAGTTTTTGCTGCGATTGTAGAAAAAACTAAACTTGCTGCCTAAAAATATTTTTTCTGGTTGCAAATACTTTCTTTTTAGTGTGATATGACCGAAACTATTTTAGGAGATTCCGTATGATTTCACTCGAAACAATCGAAGAGCTAGAAACAAAGATTATGAAGGCACTTGAGTTGATTTCAGACTTGAGAGCCGAAAATAATCGGCTTGAGTCTGACAATGAAGCTCTTAGATCAGAAAATGATCAGATGAAGCTAGCCATGGAAGAGAAAGAGCGTGAAATCGCTTCCCTTCGTGAACAGCTCGCTCAATCCCTAAAAGAATTAGAAGAATATAAATCTAAAGAAAAGAAATTAGACAATAAGATTCATGATATGATGAATCGCTTGGACAATCTTTCTTCTTATAAGAATATTGATTCATCCAAGTCTTCTGGATCAGGTGCAAGTGTCGTTCAGTCCGCTAGTTCTTCTAGCCCAGAACCAGTTCCAGTTCCTCCTAATACAAGAGTTGAAGATCATGATCCTTCTGAATTTGAAGAAGACAATGATGAAATTATACTTCTAGACGATGATGAAGATGAAATTACAGAAACAACATCTGCAGCTCAAACTCCAGAGCCTGTTGTAGAAGTAAAGCCTGAGCCTATTAATGAAGTCCAAGTTGAAATTCCAATAGAATCAGCTCCACCAGTAAGTGAAGAAAACTCTCTCATTGATGATTCTGATGATATAATCATTGATGAGACAGATGACGACTCGATCAATGTTTTCGATTCTGATGACGATGATGACTTCCTTATTATTGAGGAAGAAGTCAAATAAATAAGGTATGGCGCCAGTTACACGAACCGAAGTAAGCATTTTCGGATCTACTTACTCCATCTCAGGAGAAACAGATCCTGAATATGTGCAAAGATTGGCACGCTACCTAGACAGTAAAATGAATGAGCTCGCTGGAGCTTTACCAGGTGCCAGCGCTCAAAAAATCGCAATCCTCGCCGCACTCAATATTGCCGATGAATTCTTTCAATACAAAGAACTAAATGATGAAGACGGTCTCTCCCGCATCTATGAAATGAAAACCAAAAAGATGATTTCCATGTTAGATGAAGGATTAATCGGAGATATCTACTAATCGAACCTGATTTTTCTTGGTACGACAATAATACACTCTATTCAAATCAATTTCACGACATCTTTTGGTCTGCCCAGGGTGGGCTAGAAGAAAAAGAATTTGTTTTCTACGAAGGGAACTCAATTGCCAGCCGTTTAAATCAAAAAAAAACATTTTGTATTTTTGAATTTGGCTTTGGAGCTGGATTAAATTTTTTTATCACCAGAAAAAAACTGAAAGAAGAAAAGCGAACCGAAAAAATTCAATATTTCTCTACTGAAAAATTTCCAATACCGTTTGATCTAATGGAAACTGTTATTGGCAAGCAGCAGGAAAATCTCGGAGCACAGAATGATTTTTTGGAATTTTATAAAAATATTTCTCCCGGCTATAATCAATTTTCCTTTGAGAAAGAAAAACTGGATTTAATATTAATCGTTGGAGACATTTCTGATATAATAAAATCATTTCATGCAAAGATTGATGCCTGGTATTTGGATGGTTTCTCTCCTTCTAAAAATCCAGACATGTGGACAAATGAAATATTCTCCTTCATGAAAAGGAACTCAAAGAAAGGAGCCACCTTCTCTACCTATTCAACGGCAGGCTTTGTTAGGGAAGGATTGACCAATGCTGGTTTTAAAATCGAAAAATCACAGGGCTTTGGAAATAAGAAGAATATGTTAAAAGGGATAATACCTGTTATCCAGCAAACAATTGAGCATAAGCCCTGGTTTAGAGTTCCAAAATTTAATTCTAAAAATAAAAGCGCAGTTATTATTGGAGGTGGATTAGCCGGAACATCGATTGCATTTGCCATGTCCGAAAAAAACTATAAAGTAACTTTAATAGAGCGAGAAAACAAAATTGCCTCAGGTGCTTCGGGTAATCCAGCAGGAATGTTTGCGCCCGTATTGACAGGAGATATTTCTGATTTAAGCAAATGGAGTGTAGCCTCATTTAATTCCTTTTTAAATTTTCTTTCTATGTATGGAAAAAATTTCCCTGAGATATTCCGACAAATCGGTGTTATCCAGTCTGTAAAATCAGAAGAAGAACTTCGCATTCTAGAGAAATCACTAAAAAATTATAAAATCAATTCAGACATTACCATTACAAATAACGCCAATCAGAAATTTAAAGGATTATTCTTTTCAAACGCTGGATGGATAAATCCAGTTCAACTCTCAGAAACATATCTAAAACTCGCAAAGCATAATTTAAATCTGATTCTATCTACCTCACTGATTCAAATTAAAAATGAAAACACTCATTGGAAAGTTTATTTAAATAATGGTGATATATTAGAAACAGAAACTTTAGTTATCGCAAATTCATTTGATGCAAAAGACTTTATACAGGACTTGGATAAAGTAAAGAAAGTTCGTGGACAAATATTATTTTTTCCTTCACACGAATTTCCATATCCGCTTGAAAATATTTTACTTCATGATGATGGTTATATAATTCCAAATATAAATGGAATGCATATCATAGGCTCAAGCTTTAATCCAAATGATTACTCAACCCAATTAAATCCAGAGGCAAACGTTCGTTTACTCCAAAACATTAAAACCATTTTTCCTGAAATTAATCCAGAAGATGGACTTAAACTTCAAGGCAGAGTTGGATTTAGAGCAATGAGTTCTGACCATCTACCTCTTGTCGGATTGGTTCCAGATTCATCTTCATTCGAAAGAGATTACTCCGATCTCTGGAAAGCAAATATATACAAAGATTATCCCGATGGCACTTATTTAAACGGACTTTACTTATCCTGTGGACATGGCTCCAAAGGAATTTTGAATTCCTATATGTCAGCTAACGTTCTTTCTAATTTGATAGCAAATGAAGAAATTCCACTGGAAAACTCTTTATTGGAAAAAATTAGTCCCGCTCGTTTCTTAATTCAGTCTTTCATTCGACACAGGTAAAAACTTCTTTTCATATAAGGATACTTAAAATATCTAACCATATTGTGATGTTTCAAAAATTTTTTCTTTTACTCCTATTTTTATTTTCCAGTTGCCTTGATAATAGAAATTCCAAACTCATTGAAAAATCTAAATACTATTATCCGAATGAAGAAAAGTTTCAAGAATTCATTCAAGAAATTTCTAATAAACACGAAATAGATTGGATGTTCGCAAAATCAATTATTATAAAAGAATCACATTATGCAGATCATTTAGTCTCTCTATCCGGCGCAGTGGGGCTAATGCAGCTTATGCCCAGAAATGGTTCTTATGTAAGCGATTCGTTTAAAAATTACATGATTGCTCGAAAACAGAAAAGAGATAAGAAGGGACAACGGATTTATTTACAGAGAACCGCGGAAGAATGGGGAAGAATCTACCAGGCTGAGTTACAGAATATTTATGCGATGAACAAATCTAATCCAGAAGTCTTGTATAAGCTAGACAGAAGATTTGATCCGGAATGGAACCTCAAAGAAGGAATACGTCAATTAGCCGCTGAATATCATTTCTTCATAAAGAGAAAGCATTCTGAATATGAAAGTATGATACTTGCAAGTGCCGCCTACAATGCGGGTCGATTTGCAGTAATGAAATTAGAATCAAACCCAAAATATGATTCAATTCCCATCAACCGTGAAACAGAAAAATATATTGGCTCAATGCTACGCGTATGGGAAGCGCTAAAAAAGGGAGAAGGATTTATTCCAGAAAATAAATCCTGGGTCTTGTGGTTATAAATTAACTTTTATATTCAATTCCTATAACTGTTATATCATCTCTTACCCGAGCTGTATCTATAAATTGTTTCATTGATTCATACAATGCATCCAAAGTATTTTGAATAGGCTTTTCCTGTTCTCTCTCTACAATTTGTAAAACGCGTTCTTGACCAAATTGTTCTTGTTCTTCATTGAACTCTTCTTCGATTCCATCTGTGTATAAAAATAATCTTCCCGAGCTAAATTCTCTTTCCTCTTCATCGTATTCAACATCGGGAATCATTCCGATTATATTTCCACGATGCGTCATGATTTGAACTTTATTTTCATTCACTAAAATCTGAGGAATATGTCCAGCAGAAGAATATGTAATCTTATCATAAATCGTATCAATATCAATTATAAATGCAGTAAAATAAATATTGAGAGATTTATATTTATTCGAAAAATTTTCATTTAAAAATTTCAATATTCTAGCTGGAGAGTTTAATAGGTCTTTGACGCTCTCATATTCACTTTTAATCGCCATTGTAATAAGTGCTGCTTGCACGCCATGACCTGTTGCATCAGCAATAAACGCACGGACTAATCCAGGCTTAATTTCTTCTATATCATAAAAATCTCCACCCACACTAGAGACCGGTTTATAAAGAGTCGCAATTTTTAATTTTTTAATTTTGTCTAGATTGTGAGGAAGAATATTTTGCTGAATTTTTTGCGCAGTCAACATATCCTTTTGAATTTCTTTTAAAAGCTTTTCGGTTTTTTCTTTTTCTTCCTGTGATTCTCTTTGGGCAATCCACGCAATCCCTGTTTCAATTTCTGCTGTCTCCTTTGCTTCTTCTAAATCTTTTGTTCGCTCTTTAATCTTTCTTTCTAACTCTTCCGAATGACTTCTTTGCATCAGAAGAAGTTGCTCATTGATTCCATAGAATTTTGCAGATAATGCGATTGTAACAGATAGTATAAACATTAGATAAGATTCTGGTAAAATATTTATTATATCTACAATATTAAAATAAATTAGCAGGCCCAGTAAAAAGGCAATGATAAGAACAAAAAGGCTAACAGCTATAATTCGCGCTCCATCTTTCTTTTCTTTTATTGCCTGTATTATTACAATCGCAATCGCAGTCAGATACGGAATGCCGGATAAAATCATAAATGGTTGTCCATAGGCAGAATACAATTGGAACAAACTTTTTGAAATGCCAGATCCCAGAAAAAGTAAGAACACAAAAAAAACAGTAAGGTTTAGTATTCTGATTAAATTAGGAGTTCTATATTCAAAGAATGAATATATGAATAAAACCAGGAAAAGAGGCATGATTCCAAAGCCAGAATTAAAGACATAAAAATGAAACCAATAAGAATCAAATATCCAATAAGTAAATCGAAAGTAGCCGAGAGTCTGGCAAGATGCTAAAAAGCAAGCAATAGAAAAATAAAAATATCCTAATTCTTTCTTTGAGCCTAAAAATAAAATTATATGATATAAGGATACAAAAAGAAAGACCAGTCCAATCGCAACATTCCAAATCATAGTCCGATAGAATTGTTCTTTTACTAGGCGTCTTTGACCAATATACATACCGCCAGTAGAGCCTGCAAATCCTGCAAAATTGCACACTCTTACTGCAATTGTATTTTGTGCATTGATACGAAGAAGATTTTCTGGAATATGATAGAGGGCATACCGACTATTGTTTACTATGCATTTGCCGCTATAATCAATTTCTCCTTCTCCTCCAATTTTGACTCCATTAAAATAAAATTCATGAGCATCAATAAAGGAGGGAGATTGAATAGAAATATTTGCACCACGAAAGTTTTCACTTATAAAAATTTGCTTTTGATACCAACCGAATTGAACATCAGATAAATTTTGTCTGCGCCATAATCCAGGAATTGAAATGTCTTTCCAAAGACTTGTGTCTATATCCGGCAATGAATTATCTATTTGGTTGGATGAAATAAATTTCCAATCCTGACCATTTAAATTATAAATCTCGGTAATATTCTTTAGAACTACCGGTTCAGCAAACAGACTGAGCGTAGTAAGAAAAAAGGAGATAATTATAAATATTATGGATTTCATTCGAATCAAAGACATATTTAAAAAAAGATGATAAACCTTAATTAAAATGGCTGAATAGGTCAAGAAAAATATAACATAGTAAAATTACTTGCACAATCTATTATCAACCCAAATTATGGCAATCAATATAGTCATGAAAACTTCAGTTGCGAATAAAAATCTAATGCCAACAATGATTACCCCTGTGGTCGTCGTGGTCGTGTCATATAGTAATCATTCGCCGTGAAGGAAAGATTTTACAATTTGTAAAATGCAAAAGCCTCCGCCGGCAAAAGTCAGCGGGGGCTTTTTTATTTTATACCCAAATTTTAAGGAGAAGAAAATGCTAATAACAGGTGCAGATATAATCATTCAGTATTTAGAAGAAATAGGAATCGAAACTATTTTTGGAATTCCAGGCGGTGCGAATTTACCTTTATACGATAGGTTGGCCAAAAGTAATATTCGTCATATTCTCGCAAGGCATGAACAGGGTGCAGCATTTATGGCGCAGGGTATGGCACGCGCAACAGGCAAGACCGCTGTTTGTTTTGCTTCGTCCGGTCCTGGAGTTACAAACCTACTCACTGGAATTGCTGATGCTAAAATGGATTCGATTCCAATTGTAGCCATTACGGGACAGGTTCCACTTTCGATGATAGGAACAGATGCATTTCAAGAAATAGATACGTATGGACTAACGCTTCCAATCACAAAACAAAACTACTTAGTTCGAAGCCCGGAGGAACTCTTTGAAATATTACCCGAAGCGTTTTACATTGCCAGCGAAGGACGACCGGGTCCGGTTGTGATTGACGTTCCAAAAAATATCCAAATAGAAAAGACTGAGATCAGAGAATATAAATTTAAAAAGAATAAAGCAGGTAATCTTACTAATTCATTGAACTTAGAAAAAATAATTAATGTATTGGAAGAATCTAAAAAGCCTGTGCTTTATATAGGAGGAGGAATCATCCAGGGAAATGCAGGCGAGTTAGTTCGTGAGTTGGCGGATAAACAATCTTTGCCTATAGTTTCAACTCTAATGGGACTTAGTGCAATTCCTTCCGATCATCCGAATAATTTAGGAATGCTCGGTATGCACGCGGCGCCTTATACTAATTATGTGCTAGAAGAATGCGATTTACTGATTGCTCTCGGAGTTCGGTTTGATGATAGAGCAACTGGAAAAGTTGCAGAATTTTGTAAAAATGCAAAAATTATACATATAGACATTGACGAGAGCGAAATAGGCAAAATTAAAATTCCAAATTTCTCTTTTGTTTCCGATGTAAAAGTTTTCCTAGAAAAATTAAATCCAATCATTTCCCAAAAACAAAGACCGGATTGGATAGCAAGAGTTAATGAAATAAAAGAAGCACATCCATTAGTTCATTTTTTTGAGGCTAATCAAAAACATCCACTCGAAATGATTAAGACGATAGGACTGCTTTCAGCTCCAGATACAATTGTTACTACAGACGTAGGACAACATCAAATGTGGGTAGCACAATGTTATCCGTTTGTAAAACCCGGCACCTGGCTAACTTCCGGTGGACTCGGAACCATGGGATTCGGATTGCCTGCTGCCATTGGGGCTGCATTCGCATATCCTGAAAAAAAGATTCTTTGCTTCACAGGTGACGGTTCCTTATTAATGAATATTCAAGAATTGGATACTTTGGCAGAGTTTCAGTTAAATATAAAAATAATTATTTTGAATAATGGTCATTTAGGTCTTGTAAGGCAACAACAGGAATTATTTTATAAAGAAAATTTTATAGCATCTAAGTATCATAAGCCAGCAGACTTTGTAAAAATTGGAAATGCTTTCAGAATAAATAGTTTTTTACTCGATAGTGATTTTGATTTTGAAAGTAAAATTAAAACTATACTCAATGGCAATGGTCCTTCACTGGTAAATATACCAATCATAGCAGAAGAAAAAGTTTTTCCAATGGTTCCTCCCGGAGCGGCTAATCGTGATATGATTCTTCCAAAGGTTCAAATGAAATGAATTTTTCGATTGAAATTAAAAAGAACTATAAAAATGTAAGCATCATATTGAACCAGTCTATGAAAGCTTATATTTTAATCTTACTTTTTTTTCTGTCTTCTTTCTCTGTTCAGGCAGACAGTATGTTCTCCGGTTTCTTTGATAAAAGTATTACAGAATCAGCTCTTTGGAAAACATTAAAAGACCCTACCCTGCGCGAAAAAGCGATAGTCGAAATTAAGAAAGATATTCAAAAGTATGTAGATATCATTATTAAGCTTTATAACAAAGGCTTAGATAAAGAAGATCGCGAAATGCTAATTGATTTAATTAGTTATTCAAAAAATCAATCAGGTGAAAAATTTCTAAAAGATGTAGTATCCAATAAAGCATCTGAGGACAGAACTTTTAGTCTTAAAAAATATATGCAAGATTATAAAGTGGATGCTAACTTTATAAAAAGTCAATTAGATGACAAACAATTGAGAATGTATTCCCTGCTCTATGTTGTAGATAGAGGAAAAAAAGAAGACTATGAAATTTTTCAAAAAATACTTTTAAATGCAAATGCTCCTAACGAAGAACGTATATTAGCCGTTAAGGCTACGATGCTATGGGCAAGTGAAGTTGCCAAGAAAGAAGTGTATCTTTTTATACTGCAAAAAGCAAATGAAATCGTAATTGCTCCTTCCATTATAATCTTTGAAAATGTAAAATCAGATGATATTAGAGAAGAGCTTTGCCGTATCAGCAAAAAATCTCAATCACAGATAACACGGAGTAATGCCAGTTATGCGCTTACTGTTTACGATACAAATCAAATTATCCCGTATCTAATTCCTACTCTTTCAGAGGAATTTCTATACGAAAAATTAACAGGCTTAGACGTATTAGCCGGTCTTATGAGTCTAGGCACTACAGCTTTAGCAAAAGGTCTTCCACTTTTACAAACCAAAGCTGAATTTGACAATCGAAAAGTAAAAATTGCAGAAGCCCTAAAGAAATTAACAAACGTGGACAACGGAACATCCTATTCTAAATGGTTTGATTGGGCGGTTTACAATGGTTATACTGTCAATGGAGTAAATTTAATTCATTATTTATTTTCAGGGTATCCAGAAAAAAGAAAACTTGCCATGGACAGTGCAGTGCGTGCTATAGGCTATACAGATCCAAAAGAATTTTACACAAAAAATGAAAATCTCACGCAAATGGAAATTGTAATATTACTGGCTGAAGAATTACTTAAGAGCGGAATTCAGCAGGACGAGAAGTATTAAATATGGTAGCTAATATTGCTACACCTCTCACATACTTCCTCTGGAACGAGACCCCATTTCATTAAATATCCAAATATATAACATCCGGCACAGAATCCAAAAATTGATTCTAAAAAGGCAAAGAAGGAAAGAATAGAAAGTGTAATCTTAAATTCAAAATTATATTCTAGCAATAAGAGCATAACAGCTGTTAGGCTAAACAAGAAACCAATGAACTGAGCAAACCTCTTAGGGACTCCCGGTGTAGGTTTATTTTCTATCTTTAAAATCGGAATAATAAGGTGTAAGGTAATTCTAGCGAAAGGTTCAAACTTTGGTCCGTATAAGACTCTTGCAGCAAACCCGTAAAATAAAAGCAAAGTTACAAAAATAGAATTTGTCCATATTGCAAGAATACAAAGACAAAGGACAAAAAAAGCTACAAATCTAGCTGCATTTTCGTTCACAACTTCCGGAAAATTACCAATTTTAATCATACAGTGCCTTTCTTAAATCATAGTTTAATATAACAGAATATTTTCTAATATAATACATCTTCTAAAACTAAGCTCAAAAAGCAAGAAAAAAATAAAACTTCTAAATCCAGCATAACTCAGTGTAGATATTCATACCTTTAAAGAGAAAACTTTTTTCCGTATACTAATTAGAATTAAAATTTGAAACCATCCTCTATAAAGAGAATTGATTAATCTGTAGATGTTGAATTTATGGAAAATGCTCCTATCTAATACAAAAGCTTTTATGAGATTTTCATAGATTATTTATTTGAATTAAAAATAAAAGGTAATACTTTTTCGTATAACATGAATTATCCACAATTTTCAATCCATATTTTTCATAACTCATATAGATAATAAATGATTATTTATGCTCTTTTTTTTACTTTCTTTTTAAATTTCATTTGTCTAAGACAAGGAGAAGAGTGCAAGAATGGATGTAAATAGAAAGACAGAAACTTCAACAAATCATAACCTATATATAGTAGAAAAATTTTCAGATGTTCTCGGCTTACCATTTGATTCAATTCAAGCACTGTCTGAATTAGAAATATTCCGCCGTAATAAACAGGAAGGAAATAATAATTCTATTGAAGAGTTAAAATATCTCGGAGTCAAGTTTGGAATTTTTCTAACATCCAAAACAGCGAGTTCGGAAAAAATATTTAAAACGATTTCGCCATCCTCTCCTGTTGCAGTTTATACGAATCTTTATGGTTGGATTTTAGTCAGCCACGTTGTCGGGCCGCTTATTCGGTTTACCAAAATAACTTCTTCTGAAACTGCATGGACATTTAAAAGTAAAATTGAAAAATGGGTATCTGTTTCAGCGGATAATAAAGATTTACCCGAATGGATTTTACTTGATAATAGATTTCATTCTTTAGGTGTTCACGAACCAAATCATCCAACATATAAAGACTCAATTTTACAATTCATACAAATCGAAAAAAGAGATATTTGGGCAATTACAATCTACTCAATTGCAATGGGATTATTTTCTCTCATTATCCCAATTGGAGTTCAATCCCTTGTAAATATTTTAAATTTCGGAACACTCTTTCAGCCTGTATTAGTCTTAACATTACTTGTATTTTTTGCGCTTGGTTTAGTCGGGTTAATGAATGTCTTACAAAGTTATGTAGCAGAATTAGTTCAACAAAGACTATTCGTTAGGTTAGCCGCAAAAGTAATAAAAGTTTTCCCGAATACAAATTATTCTCAGTCCCGCGAATACTTTAACTCAGAAGTTCCAAATTACTTTCTAGATATTTCGATCATTCAAAAAAGTGCCACGATCCTTTTAACAAATGGTCTTGGAATTTTCTTACAAACAATCATTGGTTTATTAGTATTAGTAGCTTATCATCCTGTTTTTATTATTTTTAATATTATAATTATTTCTTTTGTAATCGGAATTATTTTTTATTTAATAGGCTCTGTTGGTGTTGAAACAAGTATAAAAGAATCTAAAAGCAAACACAAATTAGCCTCATGGATTCAAGAATTAAATATTCATCAAACAATTTTTCGTTCCGAGAAATCGCATCAATATTTAAACTTAAGAACAGAGAATTTAGTGAGAGACTATATTCACGCTAGACGAAAACATTTTAAAGCATTGATGAGGCAAATGATAGGGTTTGTATCACTTCAAGCTTTTGGAAGCGGATTATTACTCGGCATCGGAGGTTGGTTAGTTATTCATGGACAAATAACTTTGGGGCAATTAGTAGCTTCTGAAATCATTGTCACAAAAATTCTTGATAACTTTGGAAAATTCACAAAGTATTTGGAGAATTACTATGATTTATGTGCTTCTATCGATAAAGTAAATCACTTAACGGATTTCTCTTTAGAAGAAAGTGGATCTGAGTTACTTACAGTAAACAATGAAAAACCTATTTCAATTAGCATAAAAGACCTGACTATCGAAGAGGATGGCTACGATCCTTTCGAGATTTCAATGAATATAAAAAAGAAAGAAATCATTGTCATTCAAAACTCATTTCCCATAATCACAGAACAATTTTTTAACATTCTATATGGTTTAAGTAGCTATAAAAAAGGAACTATCGAGATAAACGATCATTATCTACAAGATTTTAAATTAACACAGTGGAGAAATCATGTTTCACTTTTAAGAAACTTAGAAATTTTTAGTGGAACCATTGCGGATAATGTTAAACTGGGAAGTTTTTCATCCGATTCAGCCGAGATAAAAAATATACTAGAAGAACTAAACCTGCTAAAAAAAATACAAAGCTTTCCAAAGGGAATTTATTCGGAGATATTAAGGAATGGATATCCGTTTTCTAAAGAGGAATTAGCACTCTTAGTAATCGCAAGAACATTGCTACTAAAGCCAAGCTTGATTCTAATGGATGAAATTCTGATGTATCTAACAAAAGATTCATTAACTAATCTGGCAAATATACTAACTAAATATAAAAAATATTCGACTATAATCATTTCTTCTACTCTACCGGAAGTAAATAAAATTTCTGATCGAACTTTTATTTTTAAAGGAAATGAATTAATTGAGAATGGAAAATAAAATTATGAAAAATTCAAACATAAACAATGGAGAAAAAGATAATAACGATTATTCGCTAGAAAGACTAATAAGCAAGTCATCCTCACTGACAGTCGTTGCTTATATAATCTTCTTTGCATTCCTATCCATTTTTATTTTAATATTTATCCTACCCTGGCAACAAACTGTATTTGGAACAGGAAAAGTCGTTGCATACGCACCATTAAACCGTCAACAATTCATAGAAGCACCTATCGACGGAAGAATTGTCCACTGGCATGTAATGGAAGGATCGCAAGTTAAAAAGGGAGATAGCATTGTAGAAATCTCTGACAATGACCCACAATTTTTACAAAGATTACAGGAAGAAAAATCTGCAATTGAATCTAGAATCATAGCTGTGCAAGCACGCGTGGAATCCTTTAAGACTAGAATTCGCGCTTTAGAAGCTTCTATGGACAATGGAATATCGGCAGCTAAGTCAAGAACTAGAATGTCCGGCGATAGAGTAGATGCCGCAGAACATGCCGTTGAAGCAGCAGAATCAGTTTACAAAACTGCTAGTCTAAACTTGAAAAGACAAAAATCTCTTTTTGCTTCTGGACTTGCCTCTGCCAGGGCTGTTGAAATGGCCGAGATGGAAGAAGCAAGAGCTCTCACAGACCTAAATCGCGCCAAATCATCCTTAAGCGCAGCTAGATCAGAAGAAATAGCATTAAAATCAGATCAGTTCAAAGTGGGAACAGATGGTGGTGCATCCATTGCTGACGCCAAAGCATCGTATGCCGCAGCCCTAGCAGAGTTAGCGAATGCCAAAGCAGAACTTCCTCGAATATCAGCACGATTAGCAAGACAACACTCACAAAGTGTAACAGCTCCGAGAGATGGAACAATCATGCGACTAATCGTATCACAGGATGGAGAAATGGTAAAGTCCGGAGAACCGTTAGCTCTATTAATCCCTGATAGTGTAGATCGCGCGGCAGAAATCTGGGTTGATGGGAATGACATTCCTCTCATCGTAGAAGGCAAAGAAGTGCAAGTTCAGTTTCAGGGTTTACCGGCGCTACAATTTAGTGGATGGCCTGGAATCTCTGCTGGAACATTCAGCGCGCGAGTTATTTTAGTGGATAACACGGATAACGGAACTGGCAAATTTAGAGTAATCGTTAAACCCGATAAACGAGAACAGTGGCCAGAAGCAAATTTTTTAAGACAGGGAGTTAGAGCTCATGGATGGATATTTTTAAATGAAGTATCCATTGCTTATGAACTCTGGCGAAAATTCAATGACTTCCCACCCGATCTTCCGCATAACGCTTCGAATTTTTCAGATAAGCAAAAAGAGAAAAAGGAAAGTAAATGAAAAATAGCCTCAAATATTTTACACTGCATTTTTTTGTTTTACTGATTCTCAATTTAGATGCATCAGAATTGGAAAGAAATAAAAAAGAGAAAGCACATATACGAAATGAAATAGTAAAAATTACTCCAAACATTTCTACGCCAACTAAAAATAAACCATTAACCTTGGAAAATTTATTAGAAAGCGTAAACAAAAACTTTTCTCTCTTACTCGCAGCTTTTCAAGATATGGATATTGCTGAGAGTGAATTACTTAGCGCCAGGGGAGCCTTTGATGGAAGTATAAAAGCAAATGCCACAACTGCGCCTACTGGATTTTATGCGAATAATCGAATGGATATGTTAGTCGATCAACCTACAACTTATAATGGAATGTCATTTTTTGGTGGATATCGTTTAGGAAGAGGTTCCTTTGCACCGTATGATGGAAAACTAGCTACCAATTCTCTTGGAGAAATCAGAGCGGGAGCCCGTGTGCCTCTCTGGAGAGACAGGTCTATAGACAAAAACCGTGCAGCAATAAGACAAGCTGAGATAGGTGTTAAGATTGCTGACTTATCTGTCTCCCAACAGCGAATCGAAATTATCCGCAATGCTACTTTAAGGTATTGGGATTGGATTGCCGCCGCAAGAAGATATGTCATAGCAAAGCAATTGTATGAGATTGCAATGGAAAGAGAAAAGCAAATAATCAAAAGAGTAAAGGCGGGCGACTTGCCACCAATAGAGCAAGCGGATAATGAGCGTGTGCTTCTACAGAGAGAATCTTTTCTAATTGCTTCAGAACAAAGTCTTGAAGTTGCAGGAAATGAATTGTCCATTTATTTGACTGATGCAAATGGTGCACAGCGCAGTCCTAAAATTGAAGAGATTCCAGATTCTATTTTTTCTCTTTTCGAAGAAATTAGAGACACTAACTTAGAAAAAGAAATTGAAGCAGCCCTGGAAAGAAGACCCGAACTACAGAGATTTAAGGCACAAAGAGATCAAAATCAAATCGATCAGGAATTAGCAAAAAATCAAATGGGACCGGGCGTTGATATTGTAATCGCTGCTTCCCAGGATTTAGGAACAGGGAGTCCAACAAGAAGTAGACCCGAACTGGAAGCTGCCATAGTGCTTAACGTTCCACTCAGAACAAGAACTCAGCAGGGTAAATTGGACGGTTCGGTTGCAAAGAATGAAAAGCTTTCCAAGCAGGAAAAGTTTTTTAAAGACAGGATAACAGCAGATATCCGTAATTCTTTTTCTACAGTTAATGTTACAAGGCAAAGAGCAATTCTAGCTCAAAAAGAATTTGTGCTAGCAAAGAAATTGGAAGAAGCAGAGCGAGTTAGATATGTTATGGGAGAAGGAACTCTACTAGTTGTAAATATTCGTGAACAAACTACTGGCGAAGCGGCAATTAGAGAAATAGATGCGTTAGCCGATCACCATCGTGCAATCGCTAACTTTAAAGCAGCAATTGCTGATGCCTTAAAGAAAAAAGAATCTAACTAGAAATATACTTCAAATAAGCCATTACAAAATCATCCAAGTCCCCATCCATGACCGGTTGCACATTTCCTGTTTCATGATCTGTGCGATGGTCTTTGATTAGGTTGTAAGGATGAAATACATAACTACGAATTTGTGAACCCCATGCGATATCTTTTTTCTCGCCGGATTTTTTTTGGCTTTCTTCTTCGGACTTTTTCTTTTCTAGTTCGTAAAGTTTTGCCTTTAGCATTTTCATTGCCGTAGCACGGTTTTTAATTTGTGATCTTTCGTTCTGACATTGAACAACAATTCCAGTTGGAATATGCGTCATGCGAACGGCTGAGTCAGTTTTATTAACGTGCTGACCGCCTGCTCCAGAAGAGCGGTAAGTATCGATTCGTAAATCTTTATCTTCAACTACAATATCAATATCATCTTGCAATTCAGGAGAAACATGCACGGAAGCAAAAGATGTATGCCGACGCTTGTTTGCATCAAAGGGAGAAATTCGCACAAGTCTATGAATTCCATTTTCCCCTTTCAAATATCCAAAGGCGTATTCTCCTTGGACATGGAGGGTAACGTTCTTTATCCCCGCACCTTCTCCTTCCTGGTAATCGATCATATCAACACGATATCCTTTCTTTTCAAAGTAACGACTATACATACGAAATAAAATTTCTGCCCAATCCTGGCTCTCTGTTCCACCTGCACCCGGGTGAATATTAAAGAACGCATTATTGCCATCATCCTCTCCGCTTAATGAGCCGAGTAACTCTAACTTTGTAAACTCTTCAAAGAGTCGCGCATAATCTTCATTTAACGCAAGTAAAGATGCCTCGTCCGAAGATTCTTCTAAAGTCATTTCGATTAGATCAGGAAAATCAATGATTTCCTGGCGTATTGCAAGCCATGGATCTAACTTTTTTTCGAGAGCATTTTGTAGTTTAGAAATTTCTTGCGCCTTTTCGGGATTATCCCAAAACTTGGGCTCTTTGGCTTGCTCTTTATAAGAAGCTACACGATCAAAGTCTGTTTGCAAATTCAATGACTTCCATCGAGAGTGAAAATTCTCTTGGAGTTCTTTACTGAGTTTAATAAGTTCTTTAGCTGGCTTTATATCCATAGCGGGACCTGCGATGTAAAAATAAAAAAGGCATCCCAAGGATATAACTTCCTCAAAATGCCTTCTGTGCTTGAATGGAATTTAATTCAGGACTGGTAGAAAATTTCTATTAAATTATT
>Ga0075158_10000836_pt1 | contig 24520 bp, 19 predicted proteins | sample JI91814BDNA_FD_70968 | JGI IMG/M metagenome (GOLD analysis project Ga0075158, IMG submission 70968) | Wastewater effluent complex algal communities from Wisconsin, to seasonally profile nutrient transformation and Carbon sequestration -... | ecosystem: Engineered > WWTP > Effluent > Algae... | reverse complement strand
CTCAACTCTACGCGACCCCCTCCGCTTCTCGATCCACAGACTTCTCCCCAACTGTGGATGAATCACAGTGATGTGATTTCGGTTCGTTCGGAAAACGCGTTGGCGCGCCAGAGACGGTGGTATGCGCACCAGTCGGGTGGGGGTCGTCCAAGCCTCTCATCCGCACGGGGCGACAAACGCGCACATTCGCCCCCTAGGCAGCGGCGAGGAGGCGGGTGACGTGTGCTTCGAGAGGGCTGAGGTCGGCGTCGGCCGATTCGCCGGGACCGAGGGCTGTCAGGTCGGCGCTGGGCAGGCTTCGCCCGTCGTCTGTGAGGCCGAGGTGATCACTCGGATAGCTGGTGTGGGCGGCCGACCGGGTCGGTCCAGGTCACGGTCAGGTCGGGATGGATCGCGACCGTCCAGCCGGGTGACTGCTTGAGCCGGTGATGTCGCCGGCACAGGGCTATCAGGTTCGCTGGGCAGGTGGGCCCGTCGGGCCACGGGATGACGTGGTCGAGGCCGCAGAAACGGAGGCTGATCGCGCAGCCGGGGAAGCGGCATTACCGGTCGCGGAACCGGACGAGCCGGGCCATGGGTTCGGGGATCCGGTAGCGCGGGTCGGCGTCGTCGCCGGTGACGGTGCGGGTGAATCCTTTGGCGATGGCGCCGTCGAGGATGGCGCCGGTGGCGGGGTGGCAGCGCACCGGGGCGTCGAGCCCGGCGCGGCCGGCGGCGAGGGCGTCGGCGAGCCAGCCGCGGCGGATGAGCATCGTTCCGGGACCGCCGAACCCGCCGACCTCGACCACCGGCGCGCACGCGCGCTCGCCGCTCGCGGCGGGCCCGGACGCCCGCTGGCCGGGCCGCAGGTTCAGGCTCTGTCTCCAAGGTTGGCCCCCCGGCCAACTCGCTCGCAAAGTCCCACGTGGGCTCCGAGGTCCCCCCGGTCGCGGGCATCCACTCCGGCTCGTCAGCCACCGCGGCCGAAGGCGTGGCTGACGCGGGGCGCTGGCCGCCGGCGGCCATCGCGGCCGCCGGGGCCGGTTGCGCGGCCAGCTGCTCGGCCAGTTGGCCAGCAGTGGCGGTGGCGTGCAAATGCACCGTCACATCACAGTGCTCCAACAACAACTGCATTTGCGCATCCGCCCGCGCCTGCGCCAGCGTGCCCGCCGCACCCGACCTCAGAATCTGCTGCGCAAGATCATCGATCGCGGCCCACGCCATCCGGGAATCCTCCACGTGATACAGCCCATCCCACCGATCCAACGACTCGCTCTCGCCGCGCTTAGGCAACCCCCGCAACTCCCAGGACGCCGCCACCCGCGCCGCCACCACCTCCGGCGCCAGCCGCGCCACCAACGACCGGGCACGCCGCAGCAACGGCCCCGCCGTCTCACACCACCCGCCGACCCGATCCGCCCGCGCGACCAACCGCATCACGATCTCGTCCACAACCGGCGCCGGCGCATCCGACAACTCCTGCTGCAGCAACCCGGCCCGGAACGCCTCCAACCGCCCCGCCCGCATCTGATCCACCAGCAGCGGCGCCCGCTGCGCCAACTCCACCGCCGTTACCACCCGGTTCGCCGCGACATGCACACTCACCCCAAGACACGGCGCGACCAAATCCGGCGCCTGCGAATGCAACGCGACCCGCCCCACGAAATCCGACCCGAACTCCTCCTGCGGGAACTCCGCCCGCATCGCGTCATCATCAACCCGCGCGATCGCGACCAAGACGTCGTTGACCAGTCCATCCAACCGGTTCCGCAGCACCTGCACATCGGACACCAACGCCACCAACCCTGCCACCTCCAGCGGCATCCCGGGCGTGATGGAAGCGACCGCGTCCAAGGCGGCGGCGACGGCGAATGGCGCTTCCATACGGAAACTCTATTCGAACATATGTACTATTACAAGGTTGGGCCCACTCCTTTTGAGCGTTTCCCGGCGCGAGCCGGGCCGCTGACGGGCCGTGCGTTACGGGCACGCCCTACGGTTCCCGCAGCCTGCACACCTCGCCATTTCGTCCGGCAGGGAGTGCGTCGCGATCGCGCCCAGGGCACCCCGGACGCCTGCGCCCGCGCAGCGGCTTGGTCGAGATTGCGGTCGCGCCCGCGAAGTCGCCCTTCCGCCAGAGCTCGACGTCCCTGCAAATCTTGTTGATGAGGGCGTTCTCCTGGCACGTCGCTTCCCTGACGGTCAACGAAAGCTGTTGTGCCGGTGCGTCATTTGCTGACTGTCTCTGCCGCATACGGCTTGGCATGCGCCACACACCGGAGCTCACCTCTGGTTGATCCTCGCCGTGGGCTCGAACATCCACCTGTGCCATGAAGTTCCTCCGTGACACCAATGTCGTCTCGGCCCCACGGGTGCCCGCGCGCAATGCCCGGGTCGCCCAGTGGGCGGCATCGAGACCACTGACCGACTTGTGCGTGGCCGCCGTGACCGTCGCCGAGATCGAGCGCGGGTGGTCAAGCTAGAGCGTTCCGATGCGGCCCAAGCGCGATCTTGCGTCGCGATCGCTCAGGCGCGCGGCCTCGTGGTCGCCACCCGCAATACGCGGCACTTTCAGCCCCCGGCGTCCCCGCCATGAATCCCTGGGACTGAAGAGCCAATTGAGCGGGGTCAGCGGGCAGCGGCGACCTCGGCGCGCACGAGCGCGGCAAAGGCATCGATATCGGCTTCGCTGGTGTCGAAGGAGCACATCCAGCGCACCTCGCGCCGGGCGGCGTCCCAGTCGTAGAACGCACACTGCCGGCGCAACGGATCCGCCACCCCAGCCGGCAGCGTCGCAAAGACGCCGTTGGCCTGCGTCTCCTGCGTGAACTCCACCCCGGGCACATCGGCCAGCGCCGCCCGCAGCCGAGCCGCCATGGCATTCGCATGCCCGGCGTTGCGCTGCCACAGATCGCCCTCGTAGAGCGCGATCAACTGCGCCGAGACGAAGCGCATCTTGCTCGCCAGCTGCATATTGAACTTGCGCGAATACACAAGTCCCGCAGCACGATCGGGATTGATGACCACGATCGCCTCCGCGCCGAGAGCACCATTCTTGGTGCCGCCCAGCGAGACGATGTCCACACCCGCCTCGGTCGTGAACTCCGCAAAGGGCAACCCGAGCGCGGCAGCCGCATTGGACAACCGCGCCCCGTCGACGTGTACGGCCATCCCCAAACCATGCGCGTGATCACTCAGCGCCCGGATCTCCGCCGGCGTATAGAGCGTCCCGAGTTCGGTCGACTGCGTGATGGACAGGGCCAGTGGCTGGGCGCGGTGCTCATCGCCATAGCCCCACGCCTCGAGGTCCACCAACTCGGGCGTCAGCTTGCCGTTCTCGGTGGGCACGGTCAGCAGCTTCAAGCCCGCGACCCGCTCCGGCGCTCCGCCCTCGTCGACATTGATGTGCGCAGTCCGCGCGCACACGACCGCACCCCAGCGCGGCAGAATCGACTGCAGCGCAGTGACATTCGCGCCCGTGCCGTTGAAGACCGGGAACGCCTCGGCCGCCGAACCAAAATGCCCCCGGACGACATCCTGCAGGCGGGCGGTATAGGCGTCGCTGCCATACGCCGACTGGTGCCCGCCGTTGGCGGCGACGATGGCCTCGAGGACCTCCGGATGAACTCCCGAATAGTTGTCACTGGCGAATCCGCGACGCTCGGCGTCGTGCAGGGCACTGGTAGTCACGCCCGCATTATCGTCGGCCCGCTTGGTCGCGACCGCACTGACGACACTCATGCGAACACCGCCGCGATCTGATCACCGAGCGCATCCACATGCGTCCAGGCCCCATAGTCCTTGCCCGGATTCGCCGCGAGCTCGGCATCGGTATAGAGCGCCATCACCCGGATGACCTGCGCGCCACCACCCGCCTTCCCCAGCTCATGCCCAAGCGCACGGGTCCACGCCTCCGCCGCCCCCTTAGCCGCGAGATAGTTCGCATTGCTCGCGCGCGGCGCGTCGAGACCGGTCGTGCTGACGATCACCAGCCGCCCCCCGGCTGCAGCGAGCGCCGCGAAGAACGCCCGGCTCGTGTGCCGTAGCGTGTCGATGACGCGCGTCGAGAGGAAGTCCCAGTCCGCATCGCTCTGGCCGGCCACGCCACCACCGCCGCGCCAACCGCCCACGAGGTGCACCAGCCCGTCGACCGGACCCGCCGCCACGACGCCATTGGCGTATGCCGTGACCGCACCCGCGTCGGCGAGGTCGGCGTCGTCCCGGGTCACCGCGACCACGTCATGCCCCGCCGCCCGCAGCGCCCGCACCACCGCCTGCCCACTAGCGCCGGCCGCGCCGGCGACCACGATGCGCCCCATCAGCGGTCCGTTCCGGTGATACCGGCCGTTGAGGCAATGACATCGCGCATCTTGCGCTCGAAGGCTTCGTAGAACATCGACAGTGGGAACTCATCGTCCATCACCAGGTCGGTTAGGCCCTTCGGCGGCCCGTCGAGCGGGAGGTCACCGCGCTTCCATACGGACGCGGGGTGCGGCTCGACGGTGGCCGACACCAGGGCATAGGCCGCCAGCCAGTGGGCGATCTTGGGCCGGTCGATCGACTCCCAATAGAGCTCCTCGATCGCCGCGCCCAGGGCGTTGACCACATCGGGGACCAGATCCCAGTCCACGGACAAAGCCCCGTCGGTCCAGTGCAGCACCCGGTTGCGGTGCAGCCAGGCGAAGAGCAGTTGACCGCCGAGCCCGTCGTAGTTGCGCACGCGCGCACCGGTGATGGCGAAGCGGAAGATCCGGTCGAAGATCACGGCATACTGCACCAGCCGCGCGCGGTCGGCGAGGAGCACCTCGTCCTCGTCCGGGGCGGCGAGCGCCGCGATGCGCTGCTCGATGTGGACCGCTTCGCGATAGGCGGTCAGGTCGCAGCGCAGTTCTTCGAGCGAGTAGAGGAAGTATGGCATCCGCTGCTTGATCATGAACGGATCGAAGGGGAGGTCGCCGCGCATGTGCGTCCGGTCGTGGATCAGGTCCCACATGACGAAGGCCTCCTCCGTCAGCCCCTGATCGGCGAGCATCCGACGGACACCCTCGGGCAGCACGAGATTGGTGACGTGGGCCGCGTGGGTCACGACGCGGCGAAAGCGCGCGGCCTCGCGGTCGGCAAAGATGCCGCCCCAGGCGAAACTCGGGACATCACGCATCGCCACCGACTCGGGGAAGAGCACGGCCGAGTTGGTGTCATAGCCCGGCGTGAAATCGAGAAAGCGGATCGGCACGAAGAGTTTGTTGCCATAGTCGCCCGCCTCCAACTCGGCGACGAAATCCGGCCAAATCACCTCGCACAGAACGGCTTCCACGAGGCGACTGGTCGAGCCGTTCTGCGTGTACATCGGGAAGACGACGACATGGCGCAGCCCGTCCACCCGGTGCTGCTCGGGGTGAAACTCCAGCAAGGAGTCGAGGAAGTCGGGCACCCCGAAACCACCCGCGGCCCACCGCTCGAAGTCGCGCACCAGCGCCCGCAGGTAGCTCTCGTCGTGCGGCACGTATGCCGTGAGCTCACCGATCGCGGCCACGATCGTCGCGACGTGTTCGCCGGCGACCGCACTCATGTCCGGGTGCGCGAGTGAGCCATCCTTGGCCTGCAGCCCCTGCAGGGCGGAGGCGGCGGCCTTCAGTCGCTTCCAAGGCTCGGCAAAGCCACGATCGGCCAGATCGGCAACTAAAGAATTTACGGTCAATACGCGCGTCATGCTCACTATCGTCTCATGCGAGCGGGTTTGACAGGAAATATGCATGTCACGTTCGCGCTCGACAGACACAAACGGCCTTTCGAGCTGACCTCACCACAACTGTCCGGTAACGTCGCCCTTCGTGACTGACACGCCCACGAGGCAACCCACAGCCATCGACGCGATCGCCGAAGCCCACTTCGCGGCGGAGATCGCGCTCAGCCCGATCACCGGCACGCATTACGGCATCCCCGGCTCGGACGCCCTCCTCGACGATTTCAGTCCCGACGGATACGCGGCGCAGTCCGCACTGCGCCGCGACACCCTCACCAAGCTCGCCGGCGCCGCGCCGCAGGACGATATCGACACCGTCACCCTCGACGCCATGCGCGAGCGGCTCGGCCTTGCCGAGGAGATTGCCGCCGCCGGTCTCGATCGCAGCGAACTCAACGTGCTGGCCGCTCCCTTGCAGTCCATCCGCGGTGTCTTCGATCTGATGCCGACGAGCACCGACGACGACTGGACGACCTTCGCCACACGCCTGACCAGGGTGCCCACCGCCCTCGATCAGTGGATGGCCACTCTGATCGCATCGGCGGGCGAAGGTCATGTCGCCCCCATCCGCCAGGTCCGTGCGTGCATCGACCAGTGCGCCAAACTCGTTGCGCCGGAAGGCTATTTTTCCAGCCTCACCACCTCCGTCAACGGAGCCGACCTGACCGAGAGCGTGCGCGCGCAGATGGTGAGTGCCATCGGGGAGGCGGCCACGGCATACGGCAATCTGCGTGGGCGCCTCGCCACGCTCCTGGACCGCGCACCCGAAGCGGACGCGTGCGGCCGCGAGCTCTACGCACTCCACTCGCGCTACTTCCTCGGCAGCAGCGTCGACCTCGATGAGACCTATGCGTGGGGTCAGGAGGAGCTTGCGCGGATCGAGCAGCAACGCTGTGAGGTCGCCGATCAGATCCGTCCCGGGGCGACGCCCGACGAGGCGGTCGCGATCCTCGACGCCGACCCGCGCTATCACCTGCACGGCACCGACGCCTTGCGCGACTGGATGCAGGCGCGCGCCGACGAGGTCATTGCCTCCCTCGCCGATGTCCACTTCGACATCCCCGGCCCGGTACGCGCGATCGAGGGCATGATCGCGCCGACCACCACCGGCGGCATCTACTACACCGGACCCAGTGACGACTTCACCCGCCCCGGCCGGATGTGGTGGTCGGTGCCGGGCGGCGTGACCGAGTTCACGACCTGGCGCGAGTTGACGACGGTCTACCACGAGGGCGTGCCCGGGCATCACCTGCAGGTCGCCCAGACGGTCTATCGCCGCGACCTGCTCAACAGCTGGCGCCGCCTCGCGTGCTGGACCTCCGGGCACGGCGAGGGCTGGGCGCTCTATGCCGAGCGGCTGATGGCGGAGTTGGGCTATATGGACGACCCCGGCAACCGGCTCGGCTGGCTCGATGGGCAGGCCCTGCGGGCCGCGCGCGTCGTCGTCGACATCGGCGTGCACTGCGGTATGCCCGCGCCCACCGAGGTCGGTGGGGGCGACTGGGACTACGCGAAGGCGTGGACCTTCCTGCGCTCGCACGTGGCCATGGAGGAGCCGATGCTCCGTTTCGAGTTGGACCGCTATCTCGGCTGGCCGGGCCAGGCACCGTCCTACAAGATCGGCGAACGGCTCTGGCTGCAGCTGCGCGACGAGGCGGCAACACGGGCGGGTGCGGGTTTCGACCTGCGCGACTTCCACCGCCGCGCGCTGGACATCGGTAGCGTCGGCCTGGACACGCTGCGCTCGGCAGTGCTGGGCGAGCTCTGAACTCGGTGACGGGCCACCCGCTGGCCGGGTGAGAATACGGGCGTGGATCTGGCCCTGACTCTGACCGTCATTGCGATGACCGTCATCATCGTCGCTCGATTGTGCGAGCAGATCGAGCTGCCCGCGCCGCTCGGCCTGCTGGGGGTGGGAGTGATCGCCTCCTTCGTTCCCGGCGTGCCGACGCTCAGCCTCTCCCCCGACCTCGTGCTTTTTGGGCTGCTGCCGCCCTTGCTGTATGCCGCAGCCCTCAACACCTCGTTGATCGACATTCGCGCGAACATCGGGCCGATCCTCGGGCTCTCCGTCGGGCTGGTGCTGTTCACCGCTCTCGGTGTCGCGCTCGTCGCGTCGGCGCTCCTACCGATTAGCTTCCCGCTGGCGTTCGCGCTCGGGGCCATCGTCGCTCCTCCCGACGCCGTGGCAGCAACGGCCGTGGCGCGCCAAATCGGCCTGCCACGGCGGATCACGACGATCCTTGAGGGTGAATCGCTCTTGAACGACGCCACCGCACTCGTCGCCCTGCGCACCGCCCTCGCGGCGGCCGGCCTGGCGATCGCCCATGCCGGCGCGGACGCCCACGTCGAACAGGTGAGTGCCGCATCGGTTGCCCAGGACTTCGCCATCGCGGCCTTCGGCGGCGCAGCGACCGGCTGGCTCGTCTTCGTCGTCACCGGCTTCATCCGCAAGGTTCTCGTGGAAACAGCGGCCGACACGGCCTTGTCCTTCGCCGTCCCCTTCGTCGCCTATGTGGCCGCCGAGAAGGTCCATGCCTCCGGTGTCATCGCCGTCGTGGTTGCGGGGCTCTTTCTCGGCCACCAGGCACCCGTGCTCCAGAGCGCTCCCTCCCGCCTCTCGGAGCGCGTCAACTGGGCAAGCATCACCTTCCTCCTCGAGAACGCGGTCTTCCTCCTCATCGGGTTGCAGATGGCCTCGATCCTCGACTCCGTCCGCTCGGGCGATCTGACGCTGGGCCGCAGCGTGCTCGTCGGATGTGCGGTGCTCGCCGCCTGCTTGATCCTGCGCCCGCTGTGGATGCTCCCCTTCACGTATGCCAGCGCCCGCTCCTCGGGCGATGCCTCCGACCGCATGCGCGCCGGCGTGATCGGCTCGTGGGCCGGTATGCGCGGCGTGGTCACCCTCGCCGCGGCGCTCACCCTCCCGGACAACACGCCATACCGGCCGATGCTCGTCCTGGTCGCACTGATCGTGACGGTCGGAACGCTTGTCCTCCAAGGCTTTTCGCTGCCGTGGTTGTGCCGGGTCTTGGATGTGCGCGGCCCGGATCCGCGTGAGGATGCCCTCGTCGAGGCAACCGTCGTCGGGGCGGCCGCGGGTGCCGGGCTGCGTGCCATCGAGGCCGACCCGGACACCGACCCCGGCGTGCTGGCGACCCTGAAGAGCCAGTCCGCCGCCCGCGTCAACCGGATCTGGGAGCGCCTGGGCAGCCAGCAGAGCGAGACGCCGAGCGAGACCTATCGACGCACCCGGTTGACGATGATCGCGGCCGAGCGCGCGGAGTTGCTGCGCATGCGCTCGACCGCCGCAGTCGACCAGCACGTGCTCACCGCCGTGCTCAACTCCATGGACGCCGAGGAGGCAGCGCTCACCTGGGGCGCGCACCGCGCGGCACGCGTGCGCGAGACGCCTCTCCGCCCGCCTGATGCGGTCACCGCGGCGTGTGCACACCTTCAGGCCGAGGCTCACTGCGTCGTCCCTGATACCCCCGACGGCTGCCCGGCGTGCCTGGCCGAGGGCCTGACCTGGGTGCACCTTCGCATGTGCACCGAGTGCGGTCATGTCGGGTGCTGCGACTCGTCGCCGGGCAAGCACGCCTCCGCGCACTTCCACGACAGCGGTCACCCGGTCATGCGCTCACTCGAGCCCGGCGAGGCGTGGCGTTGGTGCTTCGTGGACGAGGCCCTCGGCTAATCACAGCGTCCAGCAGTTGGAGAACTGCGGCAAGCCGGCGAAGCGGGCTTCGAGGAAGGCATAGGACTGGGCCGCATTGTCCAGCACCCCACCCACGTGACCAGGCGAGACGACGGTCGAGAAGTAGACATTGGCACCCTTGCTGCACCAGCTCTTGGCCATCGCCTTGCCCACGGCATACGGGATGACATCGTCGAGCACGGAATGCACGACGAGGGTCGGCATGGCCGGCTTGATCGTGCCGATCCGCTGTTGCGCAACCATCGTCTTGAAGGGTTCCTGGGCCAGAATCGTGCTCGCCGGCACCCCGGTCGCGGACAGGGTCTCGGTGCGCACGAAGGCGTGATTGGCCAGGTCGGTGACGCACTCGCCCTCGACCTCGTCCATCGCCTGGCGGCCCGCGGCGTTGAGATAGGGGCTCATGTCGACCCCGTAGCCCGCAGCCAGGCCGCGCATCCCGTAGAGCGCGAACTCGGCATAGAGCGTGCCGTCGAGATTGGCGAGCACAGCGGCCAGGTCGGCAGGGACCGCCGACGCGACCGCGCCCTTGACCCGCAACTCGGGGGCGTATGACGCAGCGAGCTCGGCCGCCGCTGCCGACGCGCCGCCACCTTGCGAATAGCCAACGAGGCCAACAGGATTCGAGCTGGACAGGCCCGATCCCGCGAGGCGCTGGGCGGCACGCACGGAGTCCAACACAGCCCGTCCCTGGACGACCCGGTTCATATAGGTGTGCACGCCGGCAGTGCCGAGGCCCTGGTAGTCGGTGATCGCCACGGCATACCCGCGCTCGATCAGGCCCTTGATGAAGATCGACTCGTACTCGAAGCCCTCGGACTGCTGCCGCGACGGCGCGCAGCGGTCGGCCAGCCCCTGCGTGCCGACGGCGTAGCCGATGATCGGCCGGTGCCCCAGACCGATCCACGGCGCCTTGGGCACGAGCACGCTGCCAGAGACCGCGACCTTGGCGCCGCTCCGGTCGGTGCTGGTGTAGAGGATGCGCTTGGAGGTCATCACGAGCGAGCTCAGCCCGGCCGGGTCGACCGAGAACGTGAGGTTCTCGCTGCGGATCACATCGCCGGCATTCCCGCTGATCGCGGCCGGCGCCTCGTAGAACGTCGGGCGCGGCGGCTCGGTCGCGCCCGTGGCGGGCCCGGCGAGGGCGAACGCGCCGAGGACGGCGGCAGTGGCGGTGATAACAGAACGACGCATGGGTTCGGAACCTTTCGGGTGAGCAACGCGAAGTGGCTACCCGCAGGTAACTAGCGGATCAGAATAGCGCAGGACATGCCCGTATGCCGCCGCTCACCCACCGTTGGCATCTCGCCGACGACGTGACCCTCGTCGCGCGTCGGTCAGGCCCAGCTTGGCGGCGGCGGGGGTGGCGCCGAGCCGCCGCCACCGCCCGCGGACTCCTCGACCACCGGCGCGGCTGCGACCGCCGGCGCGGCTGCGGGCGCCGGCTCGACAGAAGGAGCCGGGGGCGCGGGCGGCGCGGCCGCAGCCTCGTGCGCCGCGCGGACGGCTCCGGGCGGGGGCGGCGGGGCGCCGGGCGCGCCGAACCCGGGCGCAGCTGCTGGTGAGAGCTGGAGGTTGAGCTGCCCCGAGCCCTCCAGTGAACGCAACTGCTCCATGATCCGCTGGTAGTCGGCCGACGACCCGGGGCGGCCCGCGGCGTTGAGATAGGTCAACACGCCCAGGTCGCGCAGCAAGCGATCCGCGGGTCCACCCGGACCCCCACCGCCACCCGGCGCTCCCATGGGACTGCCGCCCATCATGCCCGCATTGGACATGGCCGAGTCAGCTTTCTGCTGCAGATCCATCGCCGCGGCCTTGGCCTTGTCGAGAAAACCCATGACAACCTCCGAATCGATGCGGCTGAACGTCCCAAACGATAGGTCCGGAGGGCGGCTTTCGCCTACGGTTTGTGCAAGAACGTCGGTGACCCCGCCGGCCATACGGAGAGGAACGCGAATGACCATCCACGGAAGCTTGTTCACCGATTTCCGAGAGAAGGAGACGCAGGACCCGTTCTCGCTGCAGAACAAGAAGATGTTGCGGGTGGACATGCGCTACGGCGAGGTGATGGCCCGGGCCGGCTCGATGGTCGCCTACCAGGGCGATGTGCGCTTCACCAAGCAGAGCTCCGGGCTGGGGCGGATGTTCAAGTCGGCGGTGACCGGCGAGGGGGTCACGATGATGACCTGCTCCGGGCAGGGCGATCTCTTCCTGGCGGACGAGGCCAGCGAGGTGCAAATCATGTATCTGCAGGACGACGCGATCTCGGTCAACGGCCGAAATGTGCTGGCCTTCAGCAACTCGATCCAGTGGGACATCCACCGCATCCAGGCCCGTGGCGCCGCCATGACCGGCGGGCTCTACAACGTCTCCCTGCGCGGCACGGGCTATGTCGCGGTGACCACCAAGGGCGACCCGGTGGCCCTCGACGTGGCCAGCAGCCCCACCTTCGGTGACGCCCAGGCTGTCGTGCTGTGGACGGCGGGCGTGCGGATGGACGTCCGCGTGGACACCGGTGGCATCGGCTCGATGATCCGCGGTGGCACGGGCGAGCTGCTGCAGATGGCCTTCTCGGGCCAAGGCTATGTCGTGGTCCAGCCGAGTGAGTCGGTCACCGACGGCGGTCACCAGCAGCAGTCCGGCGGCTCCAGCAGCATGCTGGGCGGCCTACTCAGCTGACGCCTGGCGGTCAGTGCCCGGGCTGGTCGCTCGGGTACTGCGCCGGGAAGGCCGTCGCGCCGTCGGCCGGGGCCGGCTGGTCCGCTGCCGGCCCGTCCGCGGCGGGAGCATCCGGCCGCTGCTCGGCAACCTTGTCCAGGCCGGTCCCGAGCGCCGCGCTGAACTTGGCGACCTTGTCGTGGTACTTGCCATCGGTGCGCTCGTCGACAAGCGTGGTGGCCTTGGCCACCCAGCCGTCGACCTTCTCGCGGTTGTCGTGAGTGAGCGTGCCCACCTGGGCGCGCACGCCGTCATACGTCTTCTGGGCGAACTTGCCGAATTCGTCGAGCCGACGATCGAGGTCGAGGTCGTCGACAGCCTTCCTCAGCGATTCGTTCATGGCCATGGGGAATCCCCTCCTGCGTGGATCCGTAGCCGCCCGGTGGCGGCCTTACCGTGCCATTCAACGTGATCGGCGAGCGCGATTGTTCCCTGCGCCCGGCCTTCCGGCACCGATCCCCGGCGGATCCGGGGCAACCCTGAGCCCGCCTCAGTCCTCGCGCAGGCAGACCAAATGAGCGACGAGCGCCGTCCATCCGGTCTGGTGCGTGGCGCCCAACCCGGCTCCGGTGTCGCCGTGGAAGTACTCGCTGAAGGTCGGGTGCGCCTGCCAGAGGGGATGGGTCGGTATGTCGCGTGGATCGCTCGGGCGACGCCCGTCCGGTCCGATGCGAAACAGGCCCACCAGCCGGCGGTCGATATCGTCGGCGACCTCGGCGACGCCGATCAGCCGACCCGACCCCGCTGGGTACTCGACCTGGACATCGGCGGCCATGCCCCCGGCATACCGGCGCAAAGCGTCGGTGAGCAATACATTGACCGGGAACCAGATCGGGCCGCGCCAGTTGGAGTTGCCGCCGAAGAGGCGTGAGTCCGACGCACCCGGCACATAGCGCACGGGCAGGTCGGCACCCTCCAGTTGCAGCGTCGTGCCCTCGCGATAGGCCGCCGACATCGACCGGATGCCGCCGGGCGCGAGGAACTCCGACTCATCGACCAACCTCCGCAGCAGCCGGACCAGCCGGTCGGGCGTCAGGACCGAGAGAGTGTCCGGTGAGCCGTCAGCGAGGTGCACGAGCGCATCGAGCAACTCGGGCCGGCGCGCCTGCAGCCAGGCCCGGTGCCCGGTGAAGTCGGGCAGGGTCGCATCCACCCAGGCGGGCATATTGGCCACGCCGATCAGCGGCAGCAGCCCGACCATCGAGCGCAAGCGCACCTTCTGCGAGCTGCCGTCCGCAGCCACGACGACGTCGTAATAGAAGCCGTCCTCCTGATCCCAGAGCTCGACATTGTCGGAGCCGAAGAAGTCCATCGCCTCGGCGATCGCGAGGAAGTGCTCGAAGAATTTCGTCGCGACCTCGTCCCAGGCCGGCTGGGTGCGTGCCAACTCCCAAGCGATCCGCAGCATGAGCAGGCAGTAGAACGCCATCCAGCTCGTGGCATCCGACTGCTCCAGGCGCGAGCCGTCGGGCAGGGGCGCGCTGCGGTCGAAGGGTCCGACATTGTCCATCCCGAGGAAGCCGCCCTCGAAGAGATTGGAGCCTTCGGCATCCTTGCGGTTGACCCACCAGCCGAAGTTGAACAGCAGCTTGGTGAACACCCGTGTCAGGAACTCCTGGTCGCGACTGCCGTCGATGGTGTAGACCTGCCACGCCGCCCACGCGTGGACCGGCGGATTGACGTCGGAGAAATTCCATTCGTAGGCTGGCAGCTGACCATTGGGATGCATCGCCCACTCCCGGCACATCAGCACCAGTTGCTCCTTGGCGAAGTCCGGGTCGACGTGCGCCAGTGCCACGCAGTGGAAGGCGAGGTCCCAGGCCGCGAACCACGGGTACTCCCATTCGTCGGGCATCGAGATGACGTCGGCGAGCGAGAGGTGTCGCCAGCTGGTGTTTCGGCCCAGCGGTTGGCGGGCCAGCCGTTCGCGCGGCGGCGCGGGCTCGGCGGGGTCGCCCTCGAGCCATTGCCGAACGTCATATCGATAGATCTGTTTGCACCACTGCAGACCGGCGAACGCGCGCCGGGCGATGAAGGCGTCCTCGGGCGGCACGTCGGCGGGGATCACGGCGGCATAGAAGGCGTCGGCCTCGCCGTGGCGCGCGTCGCGGATGGCGTCGAAATCGGCGAACGGGTCGGCCGTGCGCACGTCGCCGTCGCGAATCAGCCGCAACCGGATGGTCACCGACTCCCCCGGCGCGACCGCGTCCCAGTGCCACCAGAAGGCGGCCTTGGTCCCGTGCCCGCGCCGCACCATCGAGGCATCGCCATGGACCACGGCCGCATTGATCGCGTCCTTGGGGTGCTTGCTGCCGCCGGGCACACCGAAGGTCGCCTGCTGGTTGGTCTCGTTGTCGCAGAAGAGGATTCGCGGCTCGGCGTCGGCGACGAGCAGGTAGCGACCGAGGTAGCCGTGCTCGGCGATGATCGCCGACTCGTCCTTGGGGCCGCGGGCCAGGCGCAGGCGCGGGACGCGCTCGTCGCGTCCCCAGGACCAGGTGTTGCGGAACCATAGGTGCGGCAACAGGTCGAGTGGCGCCGGGTCGGGGCCGTGGTTGGTCGCCGTGATCTCGACCAGGACATCCTCGGGGCCGGCCTTCGCATGGGTGACGAGCACGTCGAAGAAGCGCGAGTCGTCCAGCACACCGGTGTCGGTGAGTTCGAGCTCGTCCTGATCAAGCCCGCGAGCGGCGTTCTCGGTGACGAGGTGGTCATACGGGAAGGCGCGTTGCGGATAGCGATAGAGGACCTGGGCATAGGAGTGGGTGGGCGTCCCATCGATATGCCACCAGTACTCCTTGACGTCCTCGCCGTGGTTGCCCTGCGGATTCGTTAGGCCGAAGAGGCGCTCCTTGAGCCGGTCGTCGTGGCCGTTCCAGAGGGCGAGCCCGAGATTGAGGAAGCCGAAGCGATCGGTCAGCCCGGCGATGCCGTCCTCACCCCAGCGGTAGGCCCGGGTGTGGGCGTGGTCGAAGGGGAAGAAGCTCCAGGCATCCCCGTCGGCGGAATAGTCCTCTCGCACCGTGCCCCACTGCCGGCCGGCGAGATAGGGCCCCCACAGCCGCCACGGGCTGTCCGGCCGCTGCGCCTCGCTCAGCCGGGCGTGCTCAGCGGTGGGCGGCATCGGCTGATCGGTCACGGGCCCAGCCTGTCACCTCCGTTATCCGGATGCCGCAGGCGTGGGCAGCCTGTGAACTCCCTATGACTTCACGTGCTCGGCGAGGTGATTGTCGGTGGCGACGTTTAGAGTCCCGGACATGGATTGGCGTTTGGGTGCCGACAGCGGCCGCGCGGTGCAGACCGCCACCCGCTCCCCCGATGCGCCCAGCCCCGCCGCTGCTCCGGCTGGGGCGTCCGCCCCCGATGGCCGTATGCCGCGTGCCCGCCGCATCCTGCCGCGTCGCGCCTGGCTGCCGTGGCTGGCGCTCGCCCTGGTGGGCGTCCTCGCTGTTGCCGCCCTCGTGCGCACCTTCGCCATCCCGGCCGAATACACCGACGCCAAGGCCCGCGCGGCCGCGAGCCCGATGGTCAGCAAGGCGATCGAGGACGCGGGGCGCCAACCGCCCGCTGCGGCAACGGCATACGGCAAGATCCAGCCGTCCCTGGTGGTGATCACCACCGGCGGCGGCGCGGAGCGCGGCCTCGGGGCGGGCTTCATCGCCAACGCCGACGGCACGATCCTGACGGCCAATCACGTCATCGACGGCGCGACCCGGATCGAGGTCCGCTTCGCCGACGGCACACGCACGACGGCGACGGTCGCCGAGGCGAAGCCGGAGAACGACCTGGCAACGCTCAAACCCGCTCGCCTACCGGATGTCGTGGTGCCGGCCACGCTGGCCGGCGCCGAGGGGATCGGCCAAGACGTCTACGCCGTCGGCAACCCGCTGGGACTGACCTTCTCGCTGTCCGCGGGGGTGATCTCGGCGACCGGGCGCGCCATCGAGACCGAGAGCGGCCCGTTGACGAACCTGATCCAGTTCGACGCGGCGGTCAACCCCGGCAACTCCGGCGGCCCGCTGCTCAACCGGGCCGGCAATGTCATCGGCGTCGTGACCGCCCTCGCCAACCCCTCCAAGCAACCCTTCTTCGTCGGCATCGGCTTCGCTGTGCCGATCGCCGCCGCCGGTGGGGCCGTCCGCGCCGCCCCGATGTGACCGTCAGGAGATTCATCGATGACCGAACCCGCCCCCACCGCCCGCCCCCTGGAGCAGACGCTCTACGAGGTCAAGAAGACGATCGTCGGCCAGGACGAGCTGCTGCAAAAGATGATCGTCGCCTTGCTGGCCCGCGGACACCTGCTCGTCGAGGGCGTCCCCGGGCTGGCCAAGACCCTGGCGATCAAAGCCCTTGCCGAGGCGATCGGCGGCAACTTCAAGCGCATCCAGTTCACCCCTGACCTCGTGCCCGCTGACCTCGTCGGCACCCGCATCTACAACCAGCAATCCGGTCAGTTCCAGGTAGCGCTCGGCCCGGTCTTCGCTAATCTCGTCCTCGCCGACGAGATCAACCGGGCTCCCGCCAAGGTGCAAAGCGCGCTCCTTGAGGTCATGCAGGAGCGTCAGGTGACCATCGGCCGCGAGACCTTCCCGGCGCCGGCGCCCTTCCTGGTGATGGCCACCCAGAACCCGATCGAGTCCGAGGGCACCTATCCCTTGCCTGAAGCCCAGGTTGACCGCTTCATGCTCAAGGTCAAGGTCGGATACCCCTCTCCCGCAGAGGAATTCGTGGTCGTCGAGCGGATGCTCGGATTGGGCGAGAAGACCCAGGCCGTGCTCGACCCGGAGCACCTATTGCGCCTGCAGAAGGCTGCCGATGCGGTCTATGTCGACCCGGGAATCATTCAGTATGCCGTTCGGGTCGCCGGCGCCACCCGCGAGCCGGGGCTGCTCGGCCTGCCGGATCTCGGGCGCTTGATCACCTTCGGCGCTAGCCCGCGCGCGTCCATCAATATGGTGCTCGCGGCACGGGCCCTGGCCTTCCTGCGCGGTCGCGACTATGCGCTGCCCGAGGATGCCCGCGACCTCGCCCTCGACATCCTGCGACACCGCTTGGTGCTCTCCTACGAGGCGCTGGCCGACAATGTCGACCCCGACGACATCGTCCGCGCGATCCTTGCGGCGGTCCCCCTGCCCGACGTCGAGGGCCGCCCCCGCGCCGCGGAGTCGATCCAGTGGCAGCCATCGACCTGAGCGCGGGCGCCGTCCTGCGCCGCGTCGAATGGACCGTGCTGCGCCCCCTCGACGGGGCGCTGCAGGGCGATTTCGCGACCCTCTTCCGCGGCGAGGGCATCGACTTCCGCGAAATGCGTGAGTACGTCCCCGGCGACGACCTGCGCCGGATCGACTGGAACACCACCGCGCGCATGGACACGCCGTATGTCCGTGACTATTCCGAGGACCGCGACCTGACCGCCTGGTTGTTGCTGGACCGTTCGGCGTCGATGCGCTTCGGGCCGACCGGCCGTGGCAAGGACGCGATCGTCGTCGACCTCGTCGCCTGCTTCGCCCAACTGCTCGGCCGCGGTGGCAACAAACTCGGCGCGGTTCTCTTCGACGACGGTCCGGTGGCAACCATTCCGCCCCGTAGTGGCCGCACGCAGGTGTTGCGCCTGATCCATGAGCTAGGTCGACGCGAGCCCCGATCGCAGGCCACGACCGAGCTTGCCGGGCTGCTGCGTGCGGCGGTGGCCACCATTCGGCAGCGCAGCCTGGTCGTGGTCATCTCCGACTTCATCAGCCCGCCCGGGTGGGAGAAGCCCCTGCGCCAGCTCGCGCAACGCCACGATGTCATGGCTATCCAGATCGTCGATCCGCTCGAGCATTCCCTGCCCGATGTCGGGGTGATCGTCCTGCAGGACAACGAAACCGGCGACCAAGTGGTCGTCGACACTGGCGACGCGGGCTTCCGGTCCCGGATGGCCGCGCTTGCCGAGGAGCAGAACGACGCGCTGACGGCGACGATCCGGCGCACGGGGTTGACGCTGCAAACGATTCGCACTGACGAGGACCTGCTGGGTGCGTTCCTACGGATGGCGCACCAGCGGAAAATGAGCCGGCGATGACCTTCTCCGTGCCGTGGGCGCTGGCCGCGCTGCTCGCTTTGCCGCTGCTGGTGATCGCCTACCGCCGCGCGCTGGGCCGGGCCGCGCGCGATCAGGAGGCGCTGCGCCGGACGGGGCTCGTCCCGGTCACCCGCTCGGTGTCCCGGTGGCAGCACGTCGCGCCGAGCCTGTTGCTCGGCGCGCTGACCTTGCTCATCATCGGCGCTGCCGGGCCGAGAGCCACGCTGGAGACCCCGCGCCGCGAAGGCACCGTGATCCTCGCTTTCGACGTCTCCAACAGCATGCAGGCCGAGGATCTTGCGCCGAACCGATTGGCGGCGGCCAAGGTCGCCGCCAAGGCCTTTGTCGCCAAACAACCCGCCACGATCAAGATCGGGGTCGTCGCCTTCAGCGACACCGCCTTGATCACCCAGCAGCCGACCGACGACCCGCTCCAGGTCGACGCGGCGATCAACCGGCTCACCAGCCACGGTGGCACCTCGCTCGGACAAGGCATCTACGCCTCGCTGCAGGCCATTTCCGGCGGCAAGCTCAATGTCGATGACAAGCGCCTCAAGAACGACCCCGACAGCATCGACATCGGCTATTTCGGCGCGTCGGCGATCATCCTGCTCTCGGACGGCCAGAGCGACGCCCAACTCGACCCGCTGGCGATGGCGCGTCTGGCGTCGGTGGCGGGGGTCCGCATCGACAGCGTCGGTCTGGGCAGCCCGGAAGGAGCGAGCGTCACCGTGGACGGCGTGACCCAGCAAACCGCCCTCGATTCGGCCGCTCTCCAGGCCATCGCCGATGCGGCGAACGGCCGCTACTACTCAGCGGTCGACAGCGACGCCCTCACCGCCGTCTACTCGTCGATCGATCTGAAGTGGACGAGCGTGCGTGAGGTGACCGGGCTGGCGCCCTACTTCGCCCTGCTCGCCATCCTGGCGGCGGCCACCGCGATGATCGTCTCGATCGTTCGCACTGGGCGAGTGATCGCGGCATGAGATTCGGCTGGCCACTCGCCCTCACCGCGCTCGTCGCCGTGCCGGTCCTCCTCGCCCTCTATCTCTGGGCGCAGCGCCGGCGCCGGCCGGCCGCGATCCAGTACTCCAACGTTGCGCTCGTCCGTGCCGCGGTCGGCGCGAGGAAGCGCCGGTGGACCAGGCACCTGCCGATCGCCGCCATGCTCCTCGGCCTGGCCGCGCTCGGGGTCGGAGCCGCGCGGCCCACGGCGACCATGCAGGTGCCCACCAACCGCACCTCGATCATCGTGGCCCTTGATGTCTCGCGCTCGATGTGCTCGGTGGATATCGAACCCAATCGCCTGGTCGCCGCCAAGAGCGCCCTGCGCGACTTCATCAAGGCGCAGGACCCCAGCACCCGCATCGGCTTGATCGCCTTCGCCGGGTATGCCGAGCTGGTCACTCCGCCGACCACCGACCGTGACCAGTTGCTCACCAGCGTCGACGGACTCGCCACCGGGCGAGGCACGGCGATCGGGGCGGCCATCCTGAAGTCGGTCGATGCCATCGCGAGCATCAACCCCGCCGTCAAACCGGTTGGCCCCGACGAGGCTCCCGAGCCGCCGCCAGATGACAATGTGCCCTTCCCCGCGCCCGTCCCGAAGAACGTCAAGCCGCCCACCACCGAGCCGGTTGCCGATGTCGTCGTCCTGCTCACCGACGGCGCCAACACCCGGGGCGTCCTCCCCCTCGCTGCGGCCGCGATCGCCGCCGACCGGGGCGTCCGCGTGTATCCCATCGGTTTCGGCACCACCAATCCGACGCACATGGCGTGCACCGCCGACCAGCTCGGCGCCGATGCCTTCGCCGAGGGCGGCCCTTATGGTCGGGGCAACGCCGCGCAGTTCCTGGTCGTCGACGAGCCGACGCTGGAGGCCGTGGCCATGGCGACCGGCGCGTCCTATGCCCCGGCAACGACGGGCAAGCAGCTGTCCTCGGTGCTCAGCTCGGTGCCCAAGGATCTGATCCTGACCACCCAGCGCGTGGAGTTGGCTCCCGCCTTCGCCGCCTTGGGGGCGCTGCTCCTGCTGCTCGGCGCGGCCATCGCCGCCCGCCAGCGCACCTTCCCGTGAACTGCTTACGCCGCTGCGGACCTGGTGGCACCTGGCCGTCATCGAATACCGGAACCGCCCGTCGAAAGGCCGGTTCAGCCCCGTCGAAAGGCCGGTTCAGCGGCCGATCGGTAGCTCCTGCCCGGCGGGCACGGCAAAGCGGGCTAGCTCGGCGGCCAGGTCGGCGTTGACATAGGCCTGGAGCCGGGTGCCGTCGGCAGTGTGATCGCTGCCCAGCAACTCGCCGGACTCGTGGATGCGCGAGAGCAGGTCACCGCGGTCATACGGCACGAGGGCGTCGACCGCGATCCGCGGGCGCGGCAATTCATCTGCAACCAGCGCGATGAGTTCCTCGATCCCGGCACCGGTGTGGGCGGAGACGGCGATGGCGTGCTTCTCGTGCCGCAGGATCCGGTCGATCACCTCGGGGTCGGCGATATCGGCCTTGTTGACGACGATGATCTCTTTGACATCCGCGGCATCGACATCGGCGAGCACCGCTCGCACGGCGCTGATCTGGCCCTCCGGATCGGGATGCGACCCGTCGACCACATGCAGCAGCAGGTCGGCGTCGGCGACCTCCTCCAGGGTCGAACGGAAGGCGTCGATCAACTCGTGGGGCAACTGCCGCACGAAACCGACGGTGTCGGTCAGGGTGAACGCACGGCCATCGGATGTCTGCGCGCGTCGCACGGTGGTGTCCAGGGTGGCGAAGAGCTGGTTCTCGACGAGCACGCCCGCCCCGGTGAGCCGGTTGAGCAGCGAGGACTTGCCGGCGTTGGTGTAGCCGGCGATGGCCACGCTCGGCGTGCCGTGCGCCTTGCGCGAGTGGCGCTTGGTGTCGCGATGCGTCTTCATCTCGCGGATTTCCCTGCGCAGCTTGGCGATTCGCGAGTTGATCCGGCGCCGGTCAAGCTCGATCTTGGTCTCGCCGGGGCCGCGCGAGCCGATACCCTCACCACCCGCGACCCGGCCACCCGCCTGCCGGGACATCGACTCACCCCAACCGCGCAGTCGCGGGAGGAGGTACTGCAACTGGGCCAACTCGACCTGCGCCTTGCCCTCGCGCGACTTGGCGTGCTGGGCAAAGATGTCCAGGATCAGTGCGGTGCGGTCGATGACCTTGACCTTGACGATGTCCTCCAGACCGCGCCGCTGCGAGGGCGCCAGCTCGGAGTCGCACACCACCGTGTCAGCACCCTCGGCGATCACGACGTCGCGCAGTTCGAGGGCCTTGCCCGAGCCCAGCCACGTGCCCGGGTCCGGTCGCTGACGGCGCTGCATCAGCCCCGCGAGCACCGTCGAGCCCGCCGTCTCGGCGAGAGCCGCCAACTCGCGCAGCGAGTTCTCGGCGTCCTCCGCCGTGCCCTCGGTCCAAACCCCGGCGAGGACAACGCGCTCGAGCCGCAACTGGCGGTACTCGACTTCGGTGACGTCCTGCAGTTCCGTCGACAGGCCCTGAACCCGCCGCAGCGCCGTCCGTTCCTCGCGATCGAACTGATCCCCGTCGCGGTCATCGACCTCGTATGCCGTGCTCGCCAGCGCACTCGCCCGCCGGCCGAAAAGATCGCGCTCGTCGGCGACCGGGGTGGTCGGGGAATCCCTGTGTGCCTCACTCATATGGCGTCCAGGTTCTCATGAACACGCAGGCAAGAGCCACCGAGATTCCGGACCAATCCTCGTCAGGCGCTGCTCAGTCGTCGGCGTCGGCCCAGATCCGGGCGTCGCGGGCGGAGGTTCGCTCGGCGTTGGCCTCCTGATCGTCCGGGGCCTGCTGGCTCTCGCGTTCCGCCTCGACCCGGCCGCGATAGAGGTCGACCTCGCGGGCGACCCGGGCTGCGTCCCAGCCCAGGACCGGCGCCACGAGGTCGGCCGCCGCCTGCGCCGAATCCACGCCACGACTCGGTGTCTCGATCGAGATGCGCGTGCGACGGGCGAGCAGGTCGTCCAAGTGCAAGGCGCCCTCATGGGTCGCGCCGTAGACGATCTCGACCTTGAGGTATTCCTCTGCCCCCGGCAGCGGCTCAGCAAGTGATGGGTCGGCCGCGAGCAGGTCGAAGAGCTCGTGCACGAGCGAGCCGTAGCGACCAAGGAGGTGGGTCAGCCGCCATACGGGCAGGTCGTGTTTGCGTGAGAGGCGATCGAGCTGGTTCATCAGCGCCGGGTAGCCGTCGGCGCCGAGCAGCGGGATGTGTTCGGTGACGCTGTCCGCGACACCGGGGCCGATATCTTCGCGTGCCGCGTCGATGGCGTCGGCCGCCATGACCCGATAGGTCGTGTATTTGCCGCCCGCGATCGAGATCAGGCCCGGCTGTGGGCGCGCCACCGCGTGCTCGCGGGAAAGCTGCGAGGTTTGCTCGTCCTCGCCCGACAACAGCGGCCGCAGACCGGCATAGACACCCTGGATGTCGTCATGGGTGATCGGGTTGGTGAGCGCCGAATTCACATGCGCGAGAAGGTAATCGATGTCTGCCTTGCTAGCCGCAGGGTGCGCGAGGTCGAGATTCCAGTCGGTGTCAGTGGTGCCGATGATCCAGTGCGTGCCCCACGGGATCACGAAGAGCACTGAGCTCGGCGTGCGCAGGATCAGCCCGACCTCGGAGTTGATCCGGTCGCGCGCGACGACGATGTGCACGCCCTTCGACGCCCGCACATTGAAGCGGCCGCGGCCACCCGCGAGGGTCTGGATGTCGTCGGTCCATACGCCGGTGCAGTTGATGACGACACTGGCCCTGACGCCGGTGCGGTTGCCGGTCTCGAGGTCCTCGACCTCAGCACCGACGATGCGTTCGCCGGCCCGGTCCAACTCCGTCACCCGCGTCGACGTCATCACGATCGCGCCGTAGGCCGCGGCCGTGCGCGCGACGGTCAGCGTGTGTCGCGCGTCGTCCATCTGCGCGTCGTAGTACAGCAAGGCGCCCGTATGCCCGTCCTTGCGCAGCGCGGGCACCAGCCGTTGGGTGCCGTTGCGGGTCAGTTGCCGGTGGCCCGGCACCGAGCGAGCGCCGCCCATATTGTCGTAGAGCGTCAACCCAGCCGTGACATAGGGCCGCTCCCACATGCGGTGGGTCAGAGGATAGAGGAAAGGCACCGGCTTGACCAGGTGGGGCGCCAGGCGGGTCAGCGCGAGTTCGCGTTCCTTCAGGGCCTCGCGGACCAGCCCGAAGTCCATCTTCTCCAGATAGCGCAAGCCGCCGTGCATGAGCTTGCTCGACCGTGAGGACGTGCCCGATGCGAGGTCGCGCTGCTCCACCAGAGCGACCGAGAGGCCGCGGGTCGCTGCGTCCAGGGCAGCACCGGCGCCAGTGATGCCGCCGCCGATGACCAGGACGTCGAACTCACGTTCGCCCAGGCGGCGCCAGGCCTTGGCCCGGTAGCCGGGATCGAGACGGGGTGGGGTCGTCATACGGCCATTGTCCCCAGCGGGCTAGGGTGCCCACGAACGGTGGCCGACGTGATTACCGTGACAGCCGGCGTGCTGAGGTTGAGAAGGAGTGTCCGGTGAGCAAGCGCACATACGTCCTGGCGATCGACCAGGGGACGACGAGCACGCGGGCTATCCTCTTCGACGCGGCGGGGACGATAGTCGCCGTCGACCAGCGCGAGCACCGGCAGATCCTGCCCCGCGCCGGGTGGGTCGAACACGACGGCATCGAGATCTGGGACAACACGCGCGAGGTCGTCGGCGGCGTGCTGGGCAAGGCCAATGTCAACCGCGGTTCGGTCGCGGCGGTCGGGATCACCAATCAACGCGAGACGACAATCGTCTGGGACCGCGCCACTGGGCAGCCGATCGCGAACGCCATTGTCTGGCAGGACACCCGGACCGGACGGCTGGTGCAGGAGCTCGCCGGCGACGAGGGACCGAACCGGTATGCCGCCCGCACCGGCCTGCCCCTCGCCACCTATTTCGCCGGGCCCAAGGCACGCTGGCTGCTCGATTCGGTCGAGGGTGCGCGGGAGCGGGCCGAAGCCGGCGAGTTGCTCTTCGGCACCATGGACACGTGGCTGATCTGGAATCTCACCGGCGGCGTGGACGGTGGTCTGCACATCACTGATGTCACCAACGCGAGCCGGACGCTGCTGATGGATCTCGAGACGCTGCAATGGGATTCGGACCTGTGCGCGGCCATCGGGCTGCCGATGGCGATGCTGCCCGAGATCCGCAGCTCGAGCGAGGTTTACGGAGTGTGTCAGCCGGGGTCGGGGCTGCTGGCTGATGTGCCGGTCGCCGGCATCCTCGGC
>Ga0075158_10000834_pt1 | contig 24546 bp, 34 predicted proteins | sample JI91814BDNA_FD_70968 | JGI IMG/M metagenome (GOLD analysis project Ga0075158, IMG submission 70968) | Wastewater effluent complex algal communities from Wisconsin, to seasonally profile nutrient transformation and Carbon sequestration -... | ecosystem: Engineered > WWTP > Effluent > Algae... | reverse complement strand
GTCTGCTCAACATTCTGGGCGTCGGAATACTTGACCGAGCCGATGGCGGAGACTGGCGCCAGAGGCAGCCGCAGCTTGCCGCAATCGTCGGGCCACGCCTTGAAGTCCTGCCGCCATGTCTGGCTCACCAGCGCGCGGGCCAGAACGCCATCGGGGCCATCCAGGTGCGCGATGGCCGCCGCGAGATAGGCGCCGACGATCGTGTCTTCGTCGTCGAAATCGAGGCGCAGATGCGCCTTCGCTTCACTAAGCGATACCGGCGTCGAGGCCGGGGCTGAAATGAGCGAAGGCGCAAGCACTGTGCTACCCGCCTATTACTGCGGCGGGTTGGCGGTCGGCGCGCGTTCCGGGTGGCCCAGAATCCACTGGCCAGACAGGAAGATGTTGCCCGAGTCGTTGCCGGTCGGCGTGACCGTGACGCGGACATAGCGCTTGATGCCGACATAGCCGATCTTGCGGCACTCGTTGTCGTCGTCGAACTGGAAGCCGGCGAGCGCCTCGGTGCCGTTGAGATACTCGTCCGCCACGGCCACGAAGTTGCTGCCGCTCTGCTCGCTGTCTTCGACCAGAACAGCGAACGTTGCGTTCGCGTCGGTGTTCGCGCCCAGCATGAGGGCGAACACGGCGCTGCCATAGCCATTGAGGTCGACGACCTCGGAGACAATGGCGGTATTGTCGGTGCGGGCCGCCTGGGGCGAAATACCGCGCGCCAGGTGGATGTTGTTTGCCAGATCGCGCATTGCTGCGGTCCTTTCAGATCAGAGGAAAGAGAGAAGGCGGCGGCCGTTTCAGCCGCCGCCGAAGCATCCTTACGAGGCGCTGAACTTCATCAGCTTGATCGCCTCGAAGTTGACGACCGCGCCGCCGGTGCGCTTCGCCGTGTAGAACTTCACGTAGGGCTTCGACGTGAGGTTGTCGCGGATCACGCGGACGCCCATGCGATCGACGATCTGGTAGGCCGCGCCGAGATTGCCGAACGCCAGCGACAGGCTGCCGGTGCCGAGCGCCGGGAAGTCGTCCATGCGCGCGACCGGATAGCCCATGATCGTCTCGGGCTGGCCAGCGATGAACGAGGGCTGCCAGAGATAGTTGTTCTGGCCGTCCTTGAACTTGCGGATCGCGGTGACCACCGAACGGCGCGTGAACCATGCGGCGCCGGCGAGGTACTCATCCTTCACACAGCCCATGAGGTCATAGAGCTTGTCGCCCTTGGCCGATGCGGCGAAGTCGCCGTCGACGCCGGTGATCACATGCCCGATGGTGCCCCAAGTCACGCCCGAGCCGCTGTCGGCCGCCGTGGTGTAGCCATTGACGAAGCCGCGGATCTTGTTCGCGGCGCCGGTGACGAACTCGGCATTCTCGAAGCGGCCGAGCTTTTCACCCACCTTACCGGCCAGCCAGGCCTCGATATCGACGGCAGCGTCGTCGAGAAGCTGCTGCGTCGCCTTCGGCTCGGTGTCGATCCACCAGACGGGGATGCGCCACTTGCCGACCTGCGGCGTGGTCGTATCGCCGGAGGTGGCGTGTTCGCCGGCATAGCCCGCGCCGGCATCGCCGGTGTCTTCGATGCCTTCGAGCGCATCGGTCGTGATGGCCTGCACGCTCGCGTACTGGCGAACGGGCGAGGTCTCATAGACCTTCTTGACGATCCGGCCGGTCACGTCCGGGGTCACGAAGTAACCGCCGTCCGGCGCCGAACCGACCGAGAGGGTTTTCACCTCGTCATTGGTGAGGCCGCGGTCGCCTTCGATCAGCCACTTCTGGTAGGCCGACTTGTACTCGTCATAGCCCTTGTCATCGATCGGGGCGTAGGACTGATGGCGGGCCAGCGCGGCCGACTTGCACGTCGCGTTGAACTCCTTGAGTTCCAGCGTGCGCTGCGCCGTTTCTTTGGTGCCCGAGATGCCGAGGCGGTTGAACTTCAACTCCAGTTCCTCGCGCTCCTTGGCCTCGGCCTTCAGCGCCGCCTCGATCTTGGCCTTCGCCTCGACGGCATCGTCCAGCGACTTCTCGATGCGCGTCAGCTTTTCAGCCGTCAGCGTGTCGTTCTTCTTCAGCTCTTCGTGCGTTGCCTTGAACGCCTCGAAGGCTTCGCCCTGCTTGTCCAGGAGGGACTTGAACTCGGTGAGTTCCATAACGGTTTCCTTATGCGGAGAGGATTGCGGTGTTGCGGCGGATCATTTCCGCCAGTGCTTCCGCGGTCCCTTCGTCACGAAGGTCCGTGTTCGGAGCCGACGCATCGCGCGCCAGCCAGTCTTTGAGGCCCGAAACCGCCTTCACGGCGTCCGTGCGCGAGAGACCCTTCATCCGAAAGGCGGCCTCAATCTCGCGAATATCGTCCTGGCTCAGATCGGCCAGGGTCTTGACGGCGGTGATCCGCGCCGAATCCAGCATGGGAAAGCTGACGAGGCTGATCTCGCGCAGGTCCACTTCCTTCAGGATGCGCGCGTTCTTGGCGCGGTCCATCGTGTCAGCGATCGTGGTGTAGCCGATCGACAGTCCGTCGAGCGCGCCTTCCTTCAGATCGACGTAGGCGTCCTTCGCAAGCTGCTTCTCCATCAGCAGCCGGCCCTTCACGATCAGGCCCTTGCTGTCCTCGGCCAGATGCTCCCAGACGCCGACCCGGTTCTCGGATCGGTGATCGGTCAGCATCTTTACGCCGCGCGCTCCGCGCGCCTTCAGTGATTTCTTGAAGGCGCCGCGTGCAACAATGTCGCCGCCATAGTCTTTTTCGTCAAAAACCGAGGCATAGCCCTCGATCACGCCGGCATCGCTGACCGACTTGATGTCGAGGGTCAGCGCGCAAGTGCTTGTGCGAAGCGTCATTCCTGCCTCTTCAGGCTGCCATCAGCCAAAAATCATTGTCTTGCCGGCGGATAACTCCGCGGCGATCTGCCTGGCCGGTCGCCTCAAAGGCGGCCGACGCGCTCATATTCGATGCGATCGAGGCCAGAGCCCCGATCTCGGCCGTCATGCTCCCAGCCGCAGTGATGGCCGCTGCCATCCAGCCCGGCTTTGCGGCGGCCACCCGGCGCCGCGGACTTTCGACCGCGCCGCGCCGCGGGCGCCGCGTGGCGATTGCAGACGATCCACCCCCGCCAGCCGCCGGCGGCGTAACCACTGCGGCCGCCCCATTCGTCAGGGCGCCAGAGAGCGTTCCGCTGGCCGAAATGGCGCAGAACATTGCCCCGGCCGGAGCGTCTTCGCTCGGCCCGAAGAACTCGCTGCGCCAATAATCGGAGCCGAAATACGTTCCGGCCATCGGCCTAGTCCGTCAGGTCGTAAGTAATCGCCGTCCGGTCGCCGTCGGTTTCAACCGTCGCGACGATCCGGTCTTTCGTGTCTGCAACCGCATTGCGGATCGTAATTGTGCCGGTGCCGCCGCCCGAGACTTTGCCAGCAACGGCGGCCGTGATCAGTTTCAGCGCGCCGTCGAGTGTCAGCCCCGGCTCGATCTCTGTCGCCAAAAGCTCGGCGCTAAATGCCTGCGCGTCCAGGACAACAGCCGGGGCAATGTTGCACTCAAGCTCGCCCGTCGCGTAGCTCGTGATCGCCAGCGTGCCCGTGCCTGTCATGGCCGAAATGGCGAAACCGTCAGCTTCCAGCGTGCCCGCAAGCGCGCCGGATCCGGCGAGATCAGCCGCCGCAGCCAGCGCCGCAATGACGTTGGCCGACAGCGTGCCCGTTGCCACAATCTCACAGAGGCCGGACACCACAAGCGCGCCAGTGCCCGCAAGCGTGCCGACAGCCGTAAGCGCAGCCTCGCCGTTGACGCCCATCGCGCCAGAGCCAGATAGCGCCCCTGTGCCGAGCATTGCATTGCGCGATGCCAAAGCGCCCGGCTTCTGCGGCATGACCCATGTGTATCGGTCACGGTAGCCGCTCGGGATGCCAGCCAGATCGGACGTTATGCCCGTGCCTGACGACAGGTTGCGCTTCAGCGCCGCCTTGTCCCAGTTGCCAATGTGCATAGACGGATAGGCGTTATTCGAAGCCGTTGCCCCAAAGATGCGGACGCCGGACGAGTAGTCTCGGAACCCGTTCTGAAGCAGCGCCACCTTAGCCGCCGAACCCGTAATCGAAGTCCACCATGATCGTGCCGGCAGAAGTCGTCGCGCCGGTCTGGAACATAAGGAACTGAATGTTCGCGCCGTCCTCGATCCTCGGCAGCGAGGGAAATGCATTCAGGAAGTCAATCTTCGAGTAAAGACCCGTTGCAGGAACAGGGATCGTCCAGAGCGGCTTGCACAGGCCGATGATGACCGTTCCCGATGCGTGGGCCGTGCCCGACCACACCAGCGAGACAATATCCGAAACGCCCGTGTCTCCCGCAGCCAGAGGAAGGAACGGGTTATACTTGTTCGCCGCAGTCCCCGAGTTGAGCAACTGCCCAATGCCGAGTGAGGCCGTGGACGTGAACGTAGTCGTCGCACCCGCGCCGCCGCCCGTGTTCAGATAGTTCACGATGCATGTCGGGGCGTTTGCGCCAAGCACCGTGTCCGCCGCGACAAACAATTTCAAGCCCGTCCCGTTGGCGTAACGGTCGCCCGTGCCACCGCCCGACCCGATGGCCGTCATCGTGACAGTCTTTGTGCCGGTCGTGCTGACGTTCGTGCCCGACAGCGGGACATAGCCCACAAGGTCTATGGCCATCAGATACCAAGGCGCACCAGCCGCCGCGACGATCGCAGCGCCCGCGCCCAGAAAGTGCTTGGTCGCCGTCGAGACGTTGCCGCCGTGATACAGCGTGCCCTCGCCCCATGTGTCATCCGTCGCCACATAGGTCAGATCAGCGCCCGCAAACGTGGCCGCAGGCGGCGTGCCTGCATGGCCAGCAAGCAGCGTCCAGTGACCAGCCGTGCCAGCAGACGCGAGCGTCTTGTTATAAAACACGTTCCCGAACTTACCGTTCGTGGTGATCTGGTCGATCAGATCGTCTTGGCTCGTCCAGCCCATGTCAGTTCCACGTCGTTTCGATGATGCCCGCCAGGAAGGACGAGGCCAAAGTCCCGCCGTGCCCGGCTGCGAAAATGTCTAAAACCGCGCCATCCTTGATCTGCGCAGGCATCTTGTTGATGACCGATGCAAACTCAGTGCAGGCGCCGTAGCTCTCAAGGTTGCCCGATGTCGTCCGGCGGCACTCCTGCGTGATGTAGGCCGTCAGCAGAGGGTGAACGATAACCAGCGCCATCAGCCCGCCACCGCCCGCCGTAAACGTCACGCTCTCAATAGACCGAACACCGTAGTCACCGGCTTGCAGGCTCAGGAACGGCTTATAGCTCGTCGCGCTCTGCACGCTCGACGCCACAACCTGCCCGCCGCCTGCAATCGCAAACGTAAAGTGGTTCTGGCTGACCCGCCCCGCCGTGCCGTCCTGATTTGTGTAGGTGAACGTAAACTGCCCCGTGGTCGAAGCCGCCGACTGCCCGACCGCAATGACGCGCCCGTGCGTGTAGCGCGGGATCGACACCGCGTTCACGAGGTCCTGCTGTTCTCCAACCGCGTCCGTGTCGATGAACGGATAGTAAAGCAGCAGATCAGCCATGATTAGCTGCTGGCGCCCGTTCGTCGCGCTTGTCGCACTCGACGCGCCGGACATCAGCTTTACATTCCGCAGCCATTGCGTGGCCGGCGCAACGCTCGGCACGTAAATCCCGCGTGCCGCGTCCACCACCGCCGCCTCAAGTGGGCTGGAGGCGTAGAAATTCGCAGTCGGACTACCGGGGAAGTAGCTGTAGTCAATCCATGCGCTCGTGGTCGTCGCCGTGGAGCTGATCGCCTTGCGAAAGCTCGTGACGTGAAACTGCCCCAGATCCTCCGCGTCAGCATACGCGCGAAGATTGCGGAAACCGGCCACGTTAATCGAGGGTGAAAGTCAGGGCGCCACCCGCAAACTGCGGCTGAATGCCCGTCGAAACCGACAGCGACGACGACAGCGCACCCGATGCAATGATCTGGCCCGCGCCGCTCGATGCCGTGCCGATGGCGGCATAAGTCACCGTGCTAGAACCACCCGTGCATTGCGGGAACTGCACAAGAGCAGCGTTTACGGCCTGGTTATTCGTCACCGTCCATCCGCCAGACGTGCGCGCCACAGTCACGCGGGCATAGCTGGTGTAAGCCGCCTCGCTCGTCGTCTGTGATCCACCCTCATCCGGATCAGCCGTGTGAAGGCTGACATAAAGGTCGGTGTTCGCATCCCATGACAGAGCCGTGCCCTGAAACAGCAGCTTTACGACATCGTTCTCGGTGGTGTTTCCAAAGCTCATTCGTCGGCCTCTGTTTCCTGCATTTCAGCGATCCGGCCTTCGGCGTCGAACGCCGTCACCGTCTTCGTCACAGTCCCGCGCTTCGGCTGCGTCACCGGCACGGTTATGTTGATCGGCGCCGCGTTGACCGTCACCGCAGGCGTCGTGACATGCACCTCAGGCGCAGGCATCGACTTGATGGCGGCGACAAGCTCTGTGTTGCGCTCGGCCGCCTTCGTTTCGATTGCGGCCAGCGCCTTCGCTGCTTCCTCGGACCGCGCGGCGTCTTCTGCGCTCGTATCCGGCGCCACTGGCGCAACATTCGTCGGCTCTGGCAGCCTGTCGGTGCCGTCCATCCATTCGAGGCTGTCTTCCTCGCGCGCCTCGTCGATCCGCATCCACGCCTGCGAGCCCCCAGACCCGAGGGCCTTCGAGATATACGCAGCCCGGTCAGCAGCCGAACCGCGCATCAGGCTCCGCATATCAAAGCGGATGTCGATCTCTTCGTCCTCGGCCAGCAAGTTGCGCTCTGCCGACTGCTCAAGCCGTGTGGCCCAGGGCGTCAGCGTGTGCACCACATGCGCGATGAACATCTGTTCTGCGCTCGCATAGGTCGCCGTCTTGTCGCTGTAGCCGGCCATCATCGGGATCACCCGGAAGGCCCGGCAGATTTCCTCGACCTGGAATTTCCGGGTCTCAAGATGCTGGGCGTCGACGCCCTTCATCTGCTGCGAAATCCACTTTGCCCCGTTGTCGAGGATCAGCGGAGAGCCGGCCAGATCCCCGGTCGTATTGCGGACAATCCAATCGCGCAGCAGCTTGAACTGCGCTTCGTTCAGCTTGCCCTCGACGGCATAGACGCCGCTCAGGTCAGGGCTGTTCTTGTGCATCGAGGCGTGCTTCGCCTCAGTCGCCGTCGCCAGGCCGATGGCTTCGCGGGCAAGGTGCACCGCATCCATACCCATCCAGCCGTTCCATGACGGGCCGCGGACATGCCAGATCGCATCTGACGGCACGACACGCGATTGCCCCGCGTCATCCCGCACCGTGTAGCGCAGCGTCATATCGGGCAGGCGCTCGACAGTGACGCGGTTCGGTTCGATCGGCAGCAGCTCTCGCGCCCGTCGATCCGACCCGACGCGATTCACAAAGATGTAGGCGTTACCCGCCAGCACCGCGTGAATGAGAACCGTCTCGATGAATGCGAACGCCGTTTGAAACTCGTTCGGCTTCCACGTCAGCAGATCCAGAACCGGGTGCTGATAAATGCGCGCCGGCCGATCTCCCGCCGTATAAAACTTGATCTTCGACTGCGCCACGCCCTCCGCAATGACGCGGACGCAGGCCAGAACAGCAGTCGCCTCCAGTGCCGTCTTGACGTTCACCGTCTGGCCCGAGCGCGTCTCGCGCGTGCCATAGACCTGCTTGAACAGGTCCAGCGAACTCATCCCCTTCTCTTCCGGCCCCCACAGAAGCCGGCGCCAATTCCACCGCGCCATATCAGGCGGCCATCGTTTCCCAGAACGAAGCGCCGCCGGATTCGCCAGACGTCACCGTCGCCACGCCGATCGACATGGCGAGGCTGACCATCCCGTCGATCCGGTTTGTGGCCTTGTCCTTCGCGAACATCCGATGCCCCGTCCTGTTCTGGTCATAGACCACGCTCGCCGCGCACATCGTCATGACCGGGTTCGGGTCAATCGTGATCCGCTGCTCCAGCAGAGCGGCTTCCAGTTTGTTGATCGAATCCGGCATCCAGAGCGCGACTTCGTTCGCGCCGTCCGGCCCGGCCTCATCTTTCGAGATCACCCGCCTGTTAAAGCCCTGCGGGTGTGTCTGCACCGGGAGGCTGACGCCCATTTCGGCGCACTGCTCCAGAAGCTGTGTCATGCCGTATGGGTCGCCGCCGATGCTCTCCGGCGCGTACCGCGCGCAGATTTCGGCCAAAGCGTCCGCCATCCAGCGGTATGTGATGCGCGGCCCCGGCACGGCTTCGAGGAAGCCCTGCATTGACCATGCGTCGTATGGCGCCCGGTCCCGCAACGCCCGATCCCTCATCGTCGAGGCCGGCGTCCAAAACCATGTTTTCGAGGCGAACTTCTGCCGATCGGTCGTCCCGTCCAGAACCCATGTCAGGGTCAGGGCCGTGAGGTCGCCCGTCTTTGAAAGGTCCAACCCGCCGAAGCAGGGGTAGCCCTTCTCGGTCAACTCATCCGCATCCACATCACCCTGGCACGCATCCCAGACATGCCGGGAGATCGCTGCGGTGACGCTATCCGTCCACTGGCAGAAGTTCAGCCGGCGGACTGTGTTCGCGTAGGCCGGGATGCCCTTGGCTTCCCGGACCTGCTTTTCGAGATAGTCGGTCTGGATCGTGACGCCCAGGAGAGGGTTGGTCTTGATCCAGCATGTCGGGTCGTCGAGGGGTTCGTCAGCGGGCAGGTCTTCCTTTATCTGCCCTGATTCCAAGCGGAAGCGCTGGCGGACTTTGCATGTAGGCAAGTGCTCGCCGTATATTCTCGAAGCTATCTCCGAGCATACCGACTCCTGCATTGCATTTGTGGCAGAGCAATCCCCGAACAACTCCCGTATCGTGGCAGTGATCCACCCAGAGACGGCTTGTTCCGGTTCCGCAAATTCCGCAGCCGCCGCCCTGTTTGCCTCGGACTTCTGCGATTTGCTCTGGGGTGATCCCGTACTTTGCAAGCCGCGTTCGGTCCGACTGCCACGTTGGGTCGGAGATTTTTTTCCGCTCTCGGTACTCCCTGTTCCGCTCTCTTGATCTGGCCATCCCGCCAGGAGATTTAGCCCACCGTCGCTGTATTGCCCTTCGCTTTTCAGCGTAGACCTCGCAGCGTTGCTCCCTGAATCGCGTGTAACAAGAGTGGCAAAGGCGTCGAGAAACAGCCTCTCGGTCGGGGTGATTAAGGCACCCTTTGCCAGCCGCGAAGTTTTCGGCTCTCCGCCAATGCCCGTAACAAGTCGTGCAAAGCTCCTTGGCGTAGACAGGTCGCTCGGGGTGATTTTTGCATTGCCGCATGTGCATGTCTCCGCCGCGAGACGTAACACATTATCGAGGTCATAAGCTACTGTTCTTGCTGAATCTAATCCGCAGACGTAGCCGAAATACTCGTCGTCTTCCTTCGTGCCGGCCGCCACTTCGACCGCATAGGTGTGCTCGTCAAAGCAGACCGAGCGGCGATCGGCGCCGCTGTTCGTGATGATGAAGGTCAGCGGCTGCTGCCGCGCCTTCTGCCCCGCCTTGAGCATCCGCAGGACTTCGCCGTCCCGATGCTCGTGAAGCTCGTCGATCAATGCCCCATGAGGGCGAGGCCCTGACTGCCCGCTCTCAGCCGAGATCGGCCGGAAGAACGAGCCCGTGTCGAGGTGCGCCAGGTTCCACACCGGGTTCGATCCCGATGGCGTCAGGCGCTTCGTCAGCGTGGGCGAGTTCTGCCACATCGTCACCGCGTCCCGGAAAAGGATCATCGCCTGATCCTTCTTGGACGCCGCGGCATACACCTCCGCGCTCAGCTCACCATCGGCTACCAGCAGGTAGTGACCGATCGCAGCAGCGAGGGGGGATTTCCCGTTGCCCTTGCCCTGTTCAACATACGCGGTGCGAAACCGCCTCTTGCCCGTCGCCTTCCGCTTCCAGCCGAAGATCGACCCGGCGATAAACCACTGCGAGGGATGCAGGATAAACGGCACCCAATCCGGCCCGACCTGGACGCAGCAGACCACCCGGCAGAAGTCCGCGAACCGCTTGGCGGATTCCGCTTCCCAGACCAGACCCCGCTTAGGCCCTTCCTTCAGATCCTTCAGATGCCGCGCGCAGGCGTCCCGCACATGAGGCCCGGCGACAATCCGCCCGGCCGCCACGTCTTTTGCGTATGCGGTGACCGGGTCGTCAGCGGAAGAACTGGTCCGCTTCGTCTTCGAGCTTCTGGCCTTCGGCTTTGATCCGGCTCCTGGCACTCGGGGTCATCCCAAATTCAGCGGCGAACCGAACCATGTCCGACGCCGCCTTGTTGGCGACACCGACGAGAGGATTCTGGATCGCGTTTCCGTTCGTGGTCTTGATCAGCAGACCACCCGTCGCCTTGTCGGCCTCGGCCAGCCGGGCAATCGCCCGCTCAGCCTGTATCCAGCGCCCATAGGCCTGGCAGTAAGCGGCGAGCGCGCCGCGATCGACCTCGGTCAATATCCCGGCCCGATAAAGCCGCTCCGAGACCCGGCCCCATTCCAGCTTCGCGTCGTCCGACAACTCTGGCGGAGGCGTCGGGATCGACAGGGCGAACTTCGGCTCGGCCTTGTTCAACGGCCGATCGCCCGGATTGCCGGCGACCAGCTTCAGGTGGGTAGGCTTCGGCTTTCTGCCGCGCATTTACGCTGCGGCCTTGGCGAGCCGCCCCTCCTTGATTTCTGCAAACGTCCGGCCGTCGCCTTCCAGCGTGGCCGTCTTGCCCGTGAACGCCTGCCAGCGCTCAACGCCAACGTCGACATAGGCCGGGTTCAACTCGATCGCGTGGACCGAGCGGCCTTCCATTTCGCCGGCGATGATCGTCGTGCCCGAGCCCGAGAAGGGCTCATAGACCGCCTGGCCGGGCGATGAATTGTTGCGGATCGGCCGGGCCATGCACTCGACCGGCTTCTGAGTGCTGTGGCCCGTCTCCGATTTCTGCGGCTTCGGGATCTGCCAGAGCGTCGTCTGCTTCCGATCGCCGGCCCAATGGCCCGTCTTGCCCTTCCGCACCGAATACCAGCAGGGTTCGTGCTGCGGATGATAGTGACCGCGGCCAATCACAAGCTGGCTCTTCGCCCAGACGATCTGGGACCGCACTTCAAACCCCGCCGCCGCAAGGCTATCTGCAACCGTCCCGGCAAACAGGCCCGCGTGCCAGACATAGGCCACGTCGCCCGGAAAGAGCGCCCAGGCCTCGCGCCAGTCTGCGCGGTCGTCGTTCAGCACCTTGCCGCTAGCGGCCGTTCCCTTGTTCATGCCAGCGCGCTCACGCCAGCTGGCGTCGTATTCCACGCCATAAGGCGGGTCCGTGACCATCAAATGCGGCTCGACTCCGCCCAACGCCGCTGCGACAGATTCGGTCGTAGTGCTGTCGCCGCAGACCAGCCGGTGCTTTCCGAGCAGCCACACGTCGCCCAGCACCGCCACCGGCTCAACAGGCGCCTCCGGCACCTCGTCCGGGTCCGTCAAACCTGACGACTTGTCAGCTAACAGCGCCGCGAGCTCATCTTCACCGAACCCGATCAGCGGCACCTCGAAGCCCAGCGACTGCAAATCCTGCAGCTCTACCTTCAGAAGCTCGTTGTCCCACCCGGCGTTCAGGGCCAGCTTGTTGTCAGCGAGCACGTAAGCCCGCTTCTGGGCCTCGGTCCACCCGGCCGCCACCATCACCGGGATTTCCGCAATCCCCAGCTTCTGGGCCGCCAGGACGCGACCGTGGCCCGCTATAATCCCGCCGGTCTCATCGACCAGCACCGGGACCGTCCAGCCCCACTCCCGGATCGACGCCGCAATCTGCGCCACCTGCTCCGGGCTGTGCGTCCGCGCATTCCGCGCGTAGGGCACGAGGCCCGACACCGGGCGCCGCTCAACGCGATCCGCCGGCCATTCAATCTTTGCTTTCTGGCGCTTTTCCGCCAATCTAACCCCCGGTCCGAATTATGCGGCGCTGCGTACGAAACCCCAGCGCCGGTTCCCAAGGCCGATCGCCCCAGAGATTTGACCCCGGCATGGGTCCTCACCCTATCAGCCGCATCTGACCCATCGGCTTTGCGCCCTTGGCCGTGTTGCACGCCCGACAGGCGCACTGGGTGTTGCGGTACGAATGCTCGCCGCCAGCAGAGAGCGGCACGATGTGGTCGAGCTCAGGCGCCAGCGGTTCACATGTTCCGCGAAGCCTTCTCATGGTCTTGCGCCCGCATAGCTGACAGCGCCAGCCGTCTCGGTCGAAGACCTTGATCGGATCGACTGGCTCATAGTGACAGCCGTAGTGCTTGGCCCTGTGCCTATGCTTACGGATGCGGCGATACGCAGCCTTGGCGCATCTGGCGCACTTCGTCTTGCCGGCTGTGCCGGTAATGGTCTGGCCGCACCCGGCGCAGGGGCGAGTGATTAGAGGGCGAGGCGCATGAGCCTTCACCCGCCATCTTGCCTTTCGGACCCTTAAGCACGCAGGGCAATACCTGCGACGTGGGCCGATCTCTGCAGCACAATCACCGCAGCGCCTGACGGACATAGACGCCCGCTCCTGTTTGCGCAGGGCAGCGTCGGCCTTCTGGCTCGCAAAGTTACACTGCCTCGAACAGAACCGCGTGCGGTCCGTGCGCTGAGGGCGAAACCCTTGCCCGCAACCCTCACAGGTAAACTGCCGCTTGATGCCCTTGGCGCTTTGCGTCTTGCGCAGGCACTTTTCAGAACAATACCGCCTGTTCGGCTTCGTCATTGCGAACGGTGCCGCACATTGCGCGCACGTCCCATGACGCCCTATACCGGCATCAGCCATCTTCGATCCTCACTCGATCGTTGTGGTTAGGCTCGTTGAGGCGTTACCAGCGCTTCAGCGGGCCGTTTTGTTTGCAGGATGAAGCGGGTCTGATGGCCAGCCGTCAAGGCCAACCGCGCCGTCATATCCGTGAATTTCTATACTCTGCTTCCGGCTCGAATGGCAGCGCCATGGGGCCGCGTCACATAGGCTTTGGAGTGCGCCCTCAAAGAAAAGGGTTCGGTCTCCGTTGTGTCTGACCACATGGTCCGCGACCGTCGCCGCTGTCGTCCGGCCTTCCTTTAGGCAGAAGGCACATAGGGGCTCGCGGGCGAGCTGCGCTGCCCTTCGCTTGCGCCAGGCTGCGTTCGCATAGAGCGATCGGTACGCCTTGGCCTCAGGGCTTCGGTCGTCGCGGCGCGGCATTGTTCCCCGTGAAACGCGAAAGGCCCGCCGATTAGGGCGAGCCTTCCACACAATCTGATTTGGTAGGGGTAAAGGCGCAAAACGTGACACGCAAGATGTGGTGGCACAGAAAACGTGACAACTAGGCGGCGTCTTCGAATGCGACAACGGGGACGCGGGCCATATTGAGGCCGGCGACGATGGCACTGAGGGCGGCGTCCTTCATGCGGTAAGCGGCGCGTGCGTAGGCCGGGGCCAGCCCACGCTTCCGAAGGCGGGCCATGACGATGGCCGGGAAGCCCTGCGACCGCTTGGTCCGAAACCCGATGTAGGTCGTGAGGCAGATGCGCGGCGCTTCGTCATGGACAAACATCGCCGGCCACCAGAACGCCTCTTCCGCCCTCTGGATGGAATCGGTTGGCGGGAGGCCGCGACCCCATGAGAGCGGGACGGGCTTGATCAGAAGCCCGGTCTTTGGGTCGTAGAACCCCTCGATCTTCAGCCGCTCGTGCATCCCGCGAAGGATATCCATGCGCTCTTCCTCGGTCTTGATGGACTGCGGCACATCGCTGGCCGTGGTGCGAATCCTCATGGGGAAATCGGTCGTGCGGGCGATGACGCGCTCCGCTTCCACAAGGCGCTGTTGGACTGCGGCGCGGGTCCAGGTGGGGGTCATGCGGCCTCCACGGGGAAGGGCCGTGCGCTCTGGATAACGCGGTCGATATCGGGGTGAGCGAGACGGTTCTTTTCAATCCAGTCCGCAATCGCCTGCTCTGCAATTTCGGAGGATGGATAGACGTGCGGCCAGACCCACGGCTGGCCCGGTCGCAGCCGCAAATCCCAGCCCGTAATGTCGGCCGTGCAGCGCAATACGACGCGCACCTTCCACCGCTTCGCTGGCTCTTTCGCTTTCACGGTCACGCGGTCGAGGTCGAGTTGATCGGTCATGCGGCCCTCTTCAGGTTCCAGGCGTCGATGACATGGGAGGGGATCAGGCATCCGGGAGAGCCGGGAGGAGGGCCCCAGAACTGCTCATGCCAGCGGCCTTCGTCGTGCGCTCTCAGGCGGGCTTCAGCCTTGAAATCGCTCTCAGGCGCGCGCGGGTCGCGGGAGACGCCACCAGCCGCAGGCGGGCCAGCCTTGGCGCCGGGCGGGTCGTATGCGCCCTCGGTGAGCTTCGCGAACGTGTCGGGGCGCAGGAAGAAATCGATCGTCGGCCGCCATCCCTCATGGCCTGCCCCTCGCCCGGTGTCGCCACGCAGGAACGGGGAGCGGGCCGCGCGGGCCATCGCCGCTTTCCATGCCTCGATACCTCCACCATCGGCTAGGCGAGCCCGGATCGAGGATTTCCGCTTGGGTGACACATCGGGCTTGGCAACCGGCCAGCCGCATTCCCGCGCTGCGGCGTTGTACGCCTCGACGGCTTCACCGATAGGGACAGCGGCGGGCGGCTTTGCCGCCGGCGGGCGCTCGGCGCCCGTATCTATCTTCTTCTCTGTCTCTGTCTCTGTCTCTGGGGGCGTTGCGCAACGTTGCATCGGCGTTGCATCGGCGTTTCCACCGGCCTTTGCAGCGGTTTTCCGCCGTTCCCGGAATGCGCGTGAGCGCTCGGTGCTGTTGTCGCTCTCATACTGGCGCCGGCGCCACGCCACGATCTGCCCGTCAGCGACAAGACCGATCTCGGTGAAAGCGGCAAACACCGCGTCAAGAGACGCCACGGGCTCACCCAAGATGACCGCCACCCGCCGGGGCGTCGTCTCATAGGACCCGCCAGCGTTCGCCTCAGCGGCGGCCTCCAGGATCGCGTGCCATGCCGCAATCGCAACGGCGCGCGAGCATCCGGCGATCAGCGCCGCTTCACCCAGCTTCGCATCGCTCGTCGTCCCGGCATAGGCGCGATACCAGCGGCTCATAGGTCCCTCAATGCGCTACAGGCTGCGATGATCTTGGCTTGCAGGACGCCCGTCTGGCCGTCCCGGTTCTTCGCGAGGTTGATCTCCAGGAGGTCGCGGCAGCTCTCCAGATCGGAGAGCCATTTGCCGTATTCCTCGGTCGCCTTGGTCGCGGGCTCGCGATTGCGGACGTAGTATTCCTCTCGGAAAAGCAGGGAGATCGTCTCTGCGTCCTGCTCAATGGCGCCGGATTCGCGAAGGTCGGAGAGGCGGGGCCGGTTGTCGGCATTCGTCCGCGCCTCGGTGTTCCGGTTCAACTGGCAGAGCGCGACGATCGGGACGGCAAGGTCGCCGGCCAGCATCTTGAGCCCGCGCGAAATCTCAGTGACTTCCGCGACCTTGTTCCCCTTGTAGCGGTCGGATGGCTGGATCAGCGTGAGATAGTCCACCACGATCAGAGAGAGGCGGACGCCCTTCTTTTCCATCTGGCGCTGCGCCTCTCGGGCGGACAGGCCCATATCGGCCAGCGTGAGGCCCCTGCGGTCGTCGATGTAGAGCGGGATCTGGTCCAGGCGGTCGCGCGCATCCAGCAGCGGGTCGATCAGGAAGCCGGGGATCGAGCCCTTGCGCAGCGTGTTGGTCCAAAGCTCATGGCCGTTCCGGTGCACCATGTCGCAGAGGACGCGGGACGACAGCTGTTCCTCGCTCATCTCCATGGAGAAGAACAGCGCGCCCTGCCCTCGCTCGGCAGCGTTGAGGCCGAAGCTCGCGCCGACGATGGTCTTACCCATGCCGGGGCGGGCGCCGATGATGTGCACCTCGCCGGGCTTCATGGCCGCGACCTTCTCATCCCACACCTTGAGCCCAGACAGGACGCGCAGGCCCGTATCCGCTTCTGCCCTCTCGGCTCTGGCAAGGATGCGATCCAGAACGGCGCCGCGGGGCTCGCGCCGCGTTTCGGCGGGCGTCACGTCATGGATAGCCTCGATGACGCGAGCGGCCATCTTGCTCGGTGTGTCGTCAGGATGGATCGCCTGCGCATCCCCGATCCCTGCCCCGAGGGCTGCGATCATCCGCCGGCGGTGCGCGAGGTGGCGGAGGGTGTCACCTGCCGATTTCGCCCCGCCAGCCGTGAAGGGCGCGCAGATCGCGATCTCGTTTATGTCGCCGTCATAGCCTTCGTCTGGAATGTAATCGAGGTCAGACCGGGAGCGGATTTCGCGAAGGTCGGAGATCACCGAGAGGGCAGAGACGGCCCGCCCCGCCAACCTCGTTTCCTCGATCAATTCCCAGATGACGCGATGCCAGGCGCAAAAGAAATCATCCTCTTTCACCGGGCCAAGATGGTCGATGAGTTCGGGACGGCCCAGCATCACACCGATGACCGCCTCTTCCACGTCGACGTCATGCGGCCACGCTGCGGCGTCGTGCTTCTCAACAAGGGGGACCGCGTAGCTCATGCGCGCGCCCTCGCATTCCAGCGGGCGATATTGCGCCGGCCAAGATCACGGCGGCGCTCGCGCTCCTCGTCAGAGATACGGTAGGCGGCAGTGAAAGCGCGGGCATGGTGGGCGGCGCAGTAGGATGAATCCCGCCCGTTCTTGTGAATGCGGCGCTCACCGCATTTGGGCGCGTTGGCGAGGTCGTGATCGGCCTCGATCCAGAGGCATCCCCAGGAGCCGCTGGCGTAGCGGGGTTCGGCTTCCGGCTTGGCGGGCCTTTCCGCCTTGACCCTCGGCTCGCGAACGATGCGCGGCGTGTAGCAGGCATCGGAGACGGGACGCGGGGCGCGAGCCGTCAGCTGGAGCCGGTGCGCCCTGCCAATGATGGCGTTTCGCGAGCGGTCGCCGCACCTGCCCGTGCGCGCTATCTGGGAGGCAGAGCGGCCCTCATCCCAGAGAAGGCGGAGTTCGGCATCCTGTTCTTCCGTCCATGTCGTGAGGGGGTGGAAGTTGCTCATGCGGCACCGTCCAGCATGGTGAGTTGTTCGGCCTTGGGCGGCGGCTCGGTGAAGAGGCGGGGCTGCTTGTAGGCTTCCTCAATCCGGCGGCAGGCGATGTCGAAGTATGACGGCTCGCGCTCGATGCCGATGAAGGCGCGGGCATTCAGTGCGCACGCGACACCCGTGGTGCCGCTCCCGCAGAACGGATCAAGGATGGTCTTGGCTGACGGCAGGAAACCCAAGCACCACTCCATGAGTGCGATAGGTTTTTGTGTCGGATGCTGGCGAACATTCAGGCCGCGCTCACTGGCCCGCAGCGCGCCCGCCCAGAGATGCCGAAACCCTTTGGCGCGCGTGATGACATTCGTCCAAGCAAACTCCATCTCGCTGAACGTGTCGTCCCACCCGTCCTGACACTTCTTGTCCCAAGCGAGAACGCCTGCGCTCGGCCCTAGAACAAGCGCGAGATGGTTTCCGCCCCAGACGATCCACTTGTCGCTGCAGGAGCGGATCAAGGCCCACTGCTCGGCACTCATCGGTTGAGCGTCCCAGTCGGCCTTGCCGTAGTCCTTCGCCGCCACATAGCCAGAGCCGCCGATGGAGCCAGAGCCGCCGATGTCGATCCCATACGGCGGGTCCGTGACCACGGCGTCCACGCGCCCAAGCGTCGGCAGGATTTCCCGGCAGTCGCCCAGATAGAGCGTGCAGTCGCCTATCGTTTCGATCCTGGTCACGCCGCTTCCCTCCCCGGCTGGAGGCCAGCGATCGGCTGAAGGATCACGGTCGGCGCGTCGATTGCGTCATCCCATTCCGCGACGATGCGGACGATCTGGTTATCGTTCCCGATGGCTCCACCTTGCTGGCAGGCGTCGATGATGGGCTTCAGGCGGTTGTCGAGGTCCGACGCGGCGCAGGGGCGCTTCGCAGTGAAGCGAAACTCTACCGGACCCGAGAGGCACTGCCCTTTGCGCTGCGCCTGCACATGCCATGCGCCCTTGCGAATCCAGGCGAGATACTCGTCGGACTTGCCGAGGCGCGTCACGCTTCCACGCCGGCGCACGGCGAGGCTGTGGTTCACGCTGGGCGGAAGGTCGGGGAGCGTAATCAGGATCACCAGCTCGCCCGCAGTTCTGCCGCGGTGGCGGCCTTCAGTTCGGCAAAGCGGCGATCGCGCTCGCCCTTGGGAGCGTTCCGCCATGCCTTGAACGCCTTCTCCCGGCGCTCGACGGCGCGGGCGAGAAGTTCGTCCCGCTTTTGATAGGCGCGCTGCGATTTGAGATGGGCGGATTTCATTCCGCTGCCTCCGGCACGCGGCCGACCGGGCAGTCGGGATGACCGCGACGGGCGAAGGAGGGGATTTCGAGGTCTTCATCGAAGCTGGCGCGACGCGCGGCGGCGAGGTCGTCTTCGGGCCGGATCAAATCCGACACTACCGGCGGCGTTTCGGCGGGGTTCTGTCCTTGCTGGTATGGAACGCCGCGATGGGCGCCTTCAGCTTGCTCGTCCGCATTGGCGGCGGCGCGAAGGTCCGCGTAGGCGTCGAACGCCTCGCTGCCCGGCTCCGGCATCAGGTCGGCGGCTTCCTCGATCACCTCGCCAGTTTCGGGATCGTGGGGAGGTTCGGGCTCATGTTCCGGCGCGCTCTTCAAGGCCTCGATGGAATCTTCGAACTTGTCGGCCACCTTCTGCAGCGCCTCGCCAACCTGAGCCTTAAACGAGCCCTTGGGCGCGGCGCGCATCTTTGCCGACATGGTGAGGCGCGGCTTCTTCGGCTCTTCCGGCAGCATGGAAAGCTGGCCTTCCAGCTCCGCCCGGCGCCGCGCCTGCTCGTCCTTCTTCGCCCGCTTCGCCTGGTCCATGACTTCCAGCTTCGCGACCGCGAGCAGATCACCGACCCGCTCTTTCGTCAGGCCAGCCTCGATGGCGTCGTCCTTCCATTGCGCGAGATCAGCCTTCAGGGCCTCGATCTCGTTCAAGAGGCTTTTCGCGCTCTCGAAAATCTTTCGTTCTGCGGCGTCGATCATGCGCCCTCCGGTTAGGGTTACTGCTGGGTCGGGTATTGAAAAGGGCGGGAGCCGAAGCCCCCGCCAGTCGAGGGAAACGCCCAGGAAGGGCCTCGTGACGGGCAGTCAGCCCGAATTTCAGCGCAAGACGGCGACGTTTGACGGTGAGTACACACCCAGCTTTCGCCGGCCCTGCCGAAAGCCGCACGCCGCCTTGCTGGTTAGTCCGACGCTCGCGCGCGCCAGCAGAGGTCCCCTCGGCAGGGGTAAAGGCTCCCCGCGCCGCGACGACAGGACTATTCCTGAAGGGGGTACACGGCACGGGGCCATGCTGCGCTTGGGGTCGCAGACATGAGGTTTCGTTTGATCGAGGGAGGCGGCTCACAGCGCACCATCCCTACGGAAGCGGTCGACCTCGTTCAGAGGCTCTACGGCTGGCGAGGGCCCATCATCGCCCACGCGCTCACCTGCCTCGTCAGACACCTCGCGCCAGCGGACCAGCGCGACGAAGCCGCAGAACGCCGCAAAGCCGAAGATCGCCGCCCATAGGACGCTCATGCGGCCCTCTTCGCAGCGAACCGCTCGCGCGCAGCCTCCAAGGCCGCAGCGTTCATCCGCTCCATGTCATCTAGGGAAAGCAGCCCGCCGGTCGCCTCACGGAGCCGGGGCCAGTGCTTCATCGGAATGCCCGGCTCGCGGCCCTGCACCCACTTGGCGACAGCGTAATGGCTGACGCCGCACATTGCCGCGACCGCCGCATGCCCGCCGAGCTTTTCAATGACGTCGTTCAAGGTCATGGGAGGGGACAATACGGAAATGATTTCCGCTTGTCCAGAAGATATTTCCGTGACGATTTCCGGCCCGCCGCGCGATACCGGGGTATGCACTGGAGCGACCGCGCAAAAGCCAGGATGGATGAGCTGGGGCTATCCGCCGTAGACCTCGGGAAACTGGCCGAATTCCCCCTCGCGGGTGACGTTGCCACAGCCTGCCGTGGCGATAGTGCGGAATTATTTTCCGATTTCGCTTGACCAGAAAAGCAAACGGAATTATTTTCCGTCTCACGCCAAGCCGAGAGGGTCCAATGCTCACCGCTGAAACGCCACTGAAGACCGGAACCGTTGTCGAAGTTCTCTGCGGCGGCGGCAAGACCTACCTCGGGCGTGTGCTGCGCTGGACAAAGGCCATGGGCCCGCGATCCAGCCTGCCGGAGGGCTTCACGCCCGTTCGCGAGATCACCGCACCTCACCAGCCCGCCCTTCGCGGCCTGATGATCCACCGGAGTGGCCTGCGGGTCGTCTCCAAGCGGGAGGCCGCATAGATGCTCAGCGCCGAAGACGAAGCCGAAATCCTTGAACTGGTGGGGGCGGAGGTCGCGGCCGGGCAGGCGTTTGAGAAGGCCCGCGACGCGCTGAAGTTTCGGGAGGCGCAGCTGGGCGGTTCGCTGGCGCACCTGTCGGCCACGCTGAAGGGCTGGGAGGCGGCGCGGGCTCCGCAGCTGCAGGCGCAGGCCGAAGCCCTCGCGATCCATCAGGAAGCGCGGAAGGCGCTGGACGCGGCGCTCACCCGCCTCGCGCGCCGGTATGAGCCGGACCCGGCGCACGACGCGTCGCGCGTCCGCCTTCCCCGTCTGGGTGAGCAAGTGCCGCTGGCAGATATGGCCGCGTCCATTCTCGGGGTTCCGAAGGTGGCGGCGTGAACCGCCCCGCCCTCCTCGATCTAGGCCCGGTGCGCATGACGCAGGCCAAGCCGATCCCGCTGGTGAGGCTCGCGGATATCGCTCCGCAGCGCGCGCCAGAACCCCGCCTCATCGGCTCGATCATCATCGCCATGACGCGGAACGAGATCACGCCAGCCGAGGCGCGAGCCCGCCTGATCCGCGCCGGCCTTCCAGAAACGCGCGCCAGCGAACTGGCGGCGTGCGCCCTCAACAATCTGAAAACAGGGATCTAGCCCATGGCCGTAGAGAAGCTGTTTACCCCTGCCCCGCCGACCGTCGCGGAATTGAACGCCCGCATCGCTTTCCGCAACCGCCTCGGTGACGAGGCCAGCGCCGAAGGCCGCTATCAGGACGCCCGCGTCCATTGGGCGATGGCGGAATCCTATCTCCGCCAGGCGCACGAGATCATTCAGGCCGAAAGGCTGGCGAAGAAGGTGGCGGCATGACGCGCGCCTCCAACCTCGACCTGATCCTGATCTGCGGCGCGCACCTCGCCACGCTCGCGGCCATCGTGCTGGCGGTGACGGCATGAGCGCCGCTCGCAAGTCAGCTCCCGTCCGCAACCTGGAGCGCGAGGCTGAGGCCGCCAAGGCGCTGCGGTCGTCTCTGGCCACGGTTCTGGGCGATGACACCGAAGCCATCCGAGACGCCATTGAAGGCGAGACGGGCCTTCACGAAGCCATTGCCGAGGTTCTGGCGATGGTCACTGAGGCCGAAGTTCTGGAAGCCGGGCTCAAGCACAAGATCGGCCAGTTTCAGGAGCGCAAGACCGCCCTCGAAAAGCGGATCGACAGCCTCCGGGCCATCATCGGCCAGGCCATGGTCATCGGCGAGATCAAGACCCTGCCGCTGGCTGAGGCGACGCTTTCGATCGCTGACACCGCGCCCCGCGCCATCGTCATCGACGAGGCCCAAATCCCTGCCCGTTTCTGGAAGCCCCAAGACCCCACGCTCGACAAGCGCGCGCTGAATGAAGCGGTGAAGGCCGGCGAGGAAATCCCCGGCGTCACCCGCTCCAACGGGTCCGTCTCACTCAAAGTTCGGAGAGCCTGAACATGGGCGCTGCCCTCGCACTCACCACCGGCCAGAACCTTCCTCGCGTTCGCGATTTCCGGCCGCAGGAACTAAACCTGATCCGCCAGACGGTGGCATCGGACACCAACCCGCAGGAATTTGACCTCTTCATCGAGGTCTGCCGGCGCGTCGGCCTCGACCCCTTCCGCAAGCAGATTTACGCGGTCGTCTACAACAAGGACAAACCCGACAGCCGGAAAATGTCGATCATCACCGGCATCGACGGCTATCGCTCGATCGCAGCGCGCTCCGGCGCCTACCGGCCCGATGACCAGGAGCCGACGATCGAGACGGACCCAGCTCTTGCCGGGCCAACAAACCCCAAGGGCATCGTTCGCGCGGTCGTGCGCTGCTACCGCTTCGGGCCGGATCGCGAATGGCACCCCTGCGTCGGCGTAGCCTACTGGGAGGAATACGCCCCCATCACCGCCGCGGAATGGGAGTGGGTGGATACCGGCGAAAAATGGGCCGACAGCGGCAAGCCGAAGAAGAAGCGCCAGCCGAAGCCCGGCACGGATATGAAGCCGGAAGGCAAGTGGGCCACGATGCCCCACGTCATGCTCGCGAAATGCGCCGAGGCGCAGGCGCTCCGCAAGGGCTGGCCCGAAGACCTTTCAGGCGTCTACGTCGCCGAGGAAATGGCGCAGGCCGAGATCATCGAGGTTTCGGCAACGGTGGCGGCGGATAGCTACCAGGCAGAGCGGGCGCAGAAGGCCATCGGCACAGCAGGCAGCGTCTTCATCGCCTGGCGGGCCGGTGAGCCGATCGACACTGTTCCAGCCGGCCAGATGGTCGACCGCTGCGGTGCGTTCTTTCGGGAAAGCGATTCCTCGATCGAGCTCACGGCATGGCGCGACCGCAATCAGCGGTCTCTTCAAGATTTCTGGGCGCGGCACAAGTCCGACGCCCTTGAGGTGAAACGCCTGCTGGAAGCCCGGATCGCAGAGCTTGAGGCGGCTTGATGGGTGACGAGCCGCCCCTTCTCTTCAAGCGGACGCTGACAGGGCTTGTTCCTGACAACGGCCCGGCGCGCGAGGCTATGGAAGCCGTGCGCCCCGGATCGGTCGTGCGCGTCCGCATGGTGAAGCCGAGGAGCGGCCCGCATAACCGCAAGTTCTGGGCGCTCATGTCGGCAGTAGCCGACGCCCTGGGCGAGAGCGTGACGGCGGAGAAGGTCGCCAAGGTCGTCAAGCTCCGCACCGGGCATGTGGAAGTCGTGAAGACTGCCGAGGGCATCCTCGAATGGCCGGCATCGATCGCCTTCGACAGGATGGACCAGGGCGAGTTCTCCCGCTTTTACGAGCGGGCGTTGGTCGTCATCTGCAATGACTTTTTGCCCGGCGTCGCGCCCGGCGATTTGCGCTCTCAGATTGAAGAGCTGGTCGCAGCATGACGAAACGCAAGCGCCGGAGTGACCACACATGGCAATGAGAAGAATCCCAATCAATGAAGCGGCGGCGGCGGCTCTATACGCTGAGGGCCGCTCGTTCGAGACAGTGGCGGCCATCCTTGCCACCAGCCCACGAGCGGTTCGCAGGTTCCTTACTGAATCCGGCCTCATGCGCTCACGGCCTGGCGCCCGTACCTCGGCCTTGGAGAGGATGAAAACCCGCTATCGGATCGATGAGGCTGGATGTTGGATATGGACGGCGCTGACGAATAACGCCGGATACGGCGTGATTTCCCTGCGAGGGCGCTCGGTGATGGCTCATCGTGCAATGTGTGAAGCGGTGGGAAGACCGATCCCAGCGGACATGGAAGCATGCCATCGCTGCGACAGACCGAACTGCGTCAATCCAGATCACATTTTCTCCGGAACGCGGCTCGACAACATGCGCGATGCGGCGGCGAAGAACCGGATAGCGCATGGCGAGAGGCACCACAGCGCAAAACTGACCGAGGATATAGTCCGCGAAATAAGGCGCCGATCCGCGTCCGGGCAGCGGCACTGCGAAATCGCGCGGGATCTCGGTCTGAAGGGGCATTCTGTTAGTGAAGTTGTCCTCCGCCGCAAATGGCGGCGCGTCATATGACGAAGCGCGGCGCGATCACGCTCGGCATGAAGCTGGAGGCCCTTTTCATCTGGGGCCGCGTCATCTGCGGCCGCTGCGGCCAGGTGATCGAGACGCCGGCCGACTGCCAGTGGGACCATGTTCACCAGCTCGCGCTGGACGGCGCTCACGCTGCGTCGAACCTGTCCGCGAAGCACATCACCTGCCATGCCGAGAAGACGGCTGAGGACGCCTACGCGCGCGCCAAGGTCCGCCGCCTGACCGGCGCCAACAAGCCGAAGCGCAAGAAGACGTGGCCCTCGCGCCCGATCAAGTCACGCGGCTTTGAGAAGCCTAACCCCCGCCTGTCCGGCGCATCGCCGGGATGAGAGGAGAGAGAATGAGTGAGAACAAGAAACCGTGGCGTTGGTGGGTCGGCACGAATAACGAGCGCTACGACGCGTCGTTCGCGACCAAAGAGGAAGCGCTTGAAGTAGGACACGCCGATTATGGCGGCTCGTTCTACATCTGCGAGGCACAGGGTCACGAGTGGCCCAAGCTGGAGGCAGACCTCGTTATTGAGCGGGCGCTCGACGACGCCATGGACGTTGGCGAAATGTTCGGAGAGGTCGAGCCCGACAGGATCGGTGACGCGGAAACGATCGCCGCCTCCATGACAGAGCTTCAAGCGCTTCTCGACCAGTGGTGCACGAAATGGGCGCACACGTTCCGCCAGCCCGACATGTTCTTCGCCTGCGACAACGA
>Ga0075158_10000831_pt1 | contig 24620 bp, 18 predicted proteins | sample JI91814BDNA_FD_70968 | JGI IMG/M metagenome (GOLD analysis project Ga0075158, IMG submission 70968) | Wastewater effluent complex algal communities from Wisconsin, to seasonally profile nutrient transformation and Carbon sequestration -... | ecosystem: Engineered > WWTP > Effluent > Algae... | reverse complement strand
CTACCCGCGCCCACGCCACCCGCCCAGCCCGCGGTCTCACCCGCGCCCTCGCCACCCGCACAGCCCGCACAGCCGCCACCCGCGATCTCCGTCGCCGCCGCCCCGCCGCCCGCCACCCCCGGCGACCTCGACCGCTTCCTGACGGCCACCTCCGAGGCGCTGCAGGACGCCGCCCGCGCCCTGCGCGAGGCCTCGCCGACCGACCCCCGCGCCTACCGGCTGCTGCGCACCGGCCTGTGGCTGCACCTCGCCGCCCCGCCGCCCCGCCGCCCCGACGGCAACACCAACATCCCCGGCCTCGACGAGCGCGACCGCAACCAGCTCGCCGAGCTGGCCGCCGGCGCGCGCTGGCCGGCGCTGACGACCCGCTGCGAGAACCTGCTCGTCCGCCACCGCCTCGCGTTCGACCTCCAGCGCCTCGCCTGTGCCGCCCTCGCCGCCATGGGCCCCGACTACGCCGCCGCCGCGCTGGCCATCCTGACCGAGCTGCGCGCCCTGCTCGGTCGCCTGCCCGAGCTCGTCGACCTCAACGACCGCGACGGCCAGCCGCTCGCCGACGCCGCCACCCGGCGGTGGCTCACCGGCACCGTGCTCGCGTCCGCGGCCCGCGGTGAACCCGGCGAGGACTCGTCGTTCTGGACCGACCTCGGCCCGCGCCTCCGCGGCCGCGATCGCCTGCCCGCGCTCACCGAGGCCCAGACCAACATCGACGCCGGCTCGTCGGGCCGCCAGAGATTCACCCGCCGCCTCACCCTCGCCGAGACCGTGCTGGCCACCGACCAGCCGCCGCTCGCCCACCTGCTGCTCACCGCCCTCGCCGACGAGCTCGCGCAGACCGGCCTCGACGCCTGGGACCGACCGCTCGCCGTACGCTGCCTGACCGCGCTGGCCCGCTGCCCCGCGCCGGCCGCCCCGCCGTCGACGGCCCTCCTCCGCCTCGCCCGCGTCGACATCGCCGCCGCCGCCGACCTGCTGCCCTGAAAGCCACCCGAGGTCTCGTCATGAGCATCATCCTCCGCAAGGGATCCGTCGGCCCGCTGGTCAAGCTGCTCAAGCAGCGCCTCATCGCCGAGGGCGCGACCCTCCCGCTGACCAACACGTTCGACGCGGCCACGCACGACGCCGTCGTCGCGTTCCAGTCGACCCACAAAAAAGGCACCGGCGAGCCGCTCGAGGTCGACGGTGTCGTCGGCAAGGACACCTGGATCGCCCTCGGCGGGCTGCCCCAGCTGCCGCCCGAGCACGCCAACTTCCGCGGCTTCATGATCATGAGCCTCGCCTACTACGAGGCCGCCCGCCGCGTCCGCGAGGTCGGCGGCCACGAAAAAGGCCCCGACGTCGAGAAGTACCAGAAGGTCACCAGCGGCCACCACGAGGTCTGGTGCGCCTCGTTCGTCAGCTGGTGCTACTTCAGCTGCGGCGTCGGCCTCATCGACGGCAACGGCTCCAAGTCGGTCGCCGCCCTCAAAAAGTGGGCCGTCGATCACGGCCACTGGCGCCCGCGCACCGCCGGGTACACCCCGCCGTCCGGCGCCGTCGTGATCTTCAAGTTCAGCCACACCGGCATCGTCGTCGAGGGCGGCGCCGCCGAAGATCGGACCGTCGAGGGCAACACCTGGTCCGGCGAGGCCGGCGCCCAGCAGAACGGCGACGGCGTGTACCTCCGGTCGCGCAACCACGGCATCATCGACGGCTACATCGTGGTCCCGGAGATCGTCCTGTGATTCGCGGTCACGCGATCTCGCGAATCGCGTGACCGCGAATCCCACGACCTCAGGTGTTGGCGCCCTCGCGCCCCCCGGGCGACGACAGCTTGAGGCGCTTGAGCGCGAGGCGGAAGCCCTCGTGCGTCATCCCCGACGTCCGGGTCGCCTTCGCCTTGCTCGGGTGCGTGCGCAGCAGATGACGAAAGTACAGCCGCTCGAACCCCGCCAGCGCCTCCACATGGTTGGCCCCGAACAGCGCCTCGATGTGGGCGATGCGGCGGGTCATCGTGCTGTCCACCTCGAGGCCCAGCCCGAGGTCGGTCCGGGAGATCGTCTCTCCCTCGGCCGCGAAGTATCCGCACTCGATCACCCGACGCAGCCCGCGGACGTTGTCCGTCCACGGGTGGGCGTGCAACGCCGTGCGTGCGTCCTCGTCGAGGTGTCGCGGGCTCCGCTCGACCGCCACGAGCCGCCGCAGGAAATAGTCCGCCAAAAACTCGACGTCGTCGCCCCGCTGGCTCAGCGACGGCAGGCTGAGCACCGCCCCCGAGATCCTGAAGTACAGCTCCGGCCGGAACGAGCCGGCGGCCACCAGCTGACGCAGGTCGCGGTGCGTCGTGCAGACGAGCCGCACATCCACCCGCCGCGACGTGCGCTCGCCGAGGCGGCACACCCCGCCCTCCTGCAGGGTCCGATACAGCTGCGTCTGCAGCGTCATCGGCAGCGCGTCCACGCTCTTGAGCACCAGCGTGCCCCCGTCCGCCGCCTCGAAGCACCCGCGCTGTTCGGCCACCGCCCCGGGGAACGCCCCCCGCGCGTGCCCGAACAGGTGGCTGCCCGCCAGGTGCAGCGGCGTCCGGGTCACGTCCCAGACCACGAGCGGACGCACCCCGCGCAGCGACGCCGCGTGCAGCGACCGCGCCACCAGCTCCTTGCCCGACCCGGGCGCGCCGTGGATCAGCACGCTCAGCTGCGCCCCGCGCTCCGTGATCGCCGAGAACTGGCGAAATAGCGACCGCATGCCCGGGCTGCGCCCGTACACCTCGCCGAAGTGATCCGTGAGCGCCAGCGACAGCTCCCCCGTGACGATGTGCAGCACCTCGACGGTCGTGTCGCCGACCTGGAACGCGTCGCCAGCGGCCAACCACGCCTCCCGGATCCGCGTGCTGCGGCTGACCACCCCGTGCTCGCTGTCGAGGTCGCGCAGCAGCACCCGCCCGTCCACCGGCACAAGGTCGAAGTGCGCGTCGCTGACCCGCGGGTCCGCGAGCACGATGTCATTGACCGGGTTACGTCCGCCGCGCAGCGAGCGGGCCACCTGCTCGTCCCGCATCGACAGCTCGTGCAGCTGACCCGGATTGCCGTCCGTCCTGACCCGCAGGACGATCTTCTCGATACAAGGGGCCGTCGCCGTCAACGCCACCGGTGGGGGCTCGGCGATCAGATTGGTGCTTTCGTGGACGTACTGGATCGAGTCGGTCATGACGGTGTTCCTTACGACAGGGGTGATTAAATATGTGTACCGCAGTCAAATTGCTGCGTGATCCCAAGAGATCTTGCTTTCGCCCAAAAGGTGTTTGGTGCGGCTCGCCGCGATCACCAAACGTTAGCAGGATATCGCGTGACATAGCCACGCCAAGTCCCGTTGGTGGGATCGTGGGGTCGACCCCAAATCTCGTGGGGGCTTGTGGCCTCGTATCGCCGGCGCTAAGCATGGATTCTTGGCACGTGGACGGCGATTGCTCGGCGTGATGACTGCGGGGATGTTCAGCGCGGCGCTCGCTGCGGTGATTCTCTCGCTGCGCTGGGACGATTCACAATGCACCAAGGATTGTGGGCTTACCCGCGTGGTTGTCCCAGAGTCCGCCGGATACGGGGCCGTCGACTCGGTCGTGGATATTGCGCTGTTCGTCGACCTCGAGTCGCCCGCGAGCCGCCAGGTCTTTCAACACATCACGCGATCCATTCATGCGCTCGAGCTCGAGGTCCCGGCAGTGCTGCGATTGCTGCACCTCCCGGGTCCGGCGTGCCCGGCCGGGGCCACGAATGTCGGCTGCTTCGGGCCCCGCGTCGTCGAATGCGCCGAGCTGCTGGCGGGCGCCGGGGTGCGCGCGGCCGGGGCGGTGCTCGATCTCCAGTGGGCCGGCGGGGCCGGCCGCGAGCCGCCAGCGGTGATCGCGGCGGTCGCCCGGCTCGGCGTCGACGAGGCGGCGCTCGCCCGCTGCGTCGAGGAGGACGCGGCGGTCGACGTGCGGCTCGCGGCGCACGCGGCGACAGCGGCGAGGTACGGGCTAGCGACGGCGCCGGGCGGGTGGGTCGTGATGTCCGACGATCCGACGCGCAGCGCGGGGTTCGGCGCGTGGCTGACTGAACGAACGCTCACCGATGTCGTGCGCTGCCTTTCCCAGCGCCGCTGCGAGGTGCCCTCATGACGGCGCTGGCGCTCGAGCTGACGCGGTCGCTGCGGTGGTCGCTGCTGATGGTCGGGGTGCTGATGCCGGTGACCGCGGCGGTGCTGGTGCGCGCGGCGCTGGCGCCCGAGCGGACGCCGGCCGCGGCGTCCACGTCCGTCGCGCGGCTGGTCTGCGAGTCGACCCGGCTCGACGCGGAGCCGTGTCCGGCGACCCTGCACTGCATCGCGGGGACGTGCGAGCCGCTGCGCCGCGAGGTCCGTCGCGGCGAGGGCGAGGCGTGCGGCGAGACGCTGTGCACGCCGGGCCTCGAGTGTTTTCGCGGGGCGTGCACGCTGCCGGAGGACCTGCCGGTGGTGGCGGTCAAGTGTCGTCCGCCGGCGGTGAGGGCGGCGGTGGCGTACCTGCGGAGCCAGTGCGCGGCGCGGATCGGGGTGCCCGGCGCGTCGCTGCGCGACTGCACGGAGGAGACGTGGCTGCGCTTCAGCGAGACGGACCCGCAGTTCGAGGCGCAGCTGGGGGCGCTGCCGGGGGTGTTCTCGCTGCACTTCGAGCGCGACCAGCCGGACCTCGAGATGCGCTGGGTGACGCCGGAGGTCCGCGCGGCGTACCGCGAGCAGGTGGCGGAGCGGCGGTCGTCGCTGGTCACGGCGGATCAGCTGCTGGTGATCGGGCGGGCGAGCGTGGAGGGCGGCCTCGACCGCAACCGCGGACTGGCGGACCGCCGCGGCGCTCTGGCCGAGCAATTGCTGGACGAGGTGCTGGCCGACGCGCGGCCGATGACGCGGCGCTGGGGGCTCGCGCACCTGCACGCTCTGGCGCCGGAGCGGTTTCAGGTCGACGTGCGCGAGCCGCCGATCGCATGGACCCGGGCCGAGGCGGACCGGCTGCGGACGGCGCTGGCACGTGACCTCCGCACGCTGCCGACCGAGACGTGGCAATGGGTGCAGTTCGCTATCAACCGGGTGGCTCTGGTGGTCCCCCTCTACTGCGACGGCACCGAGTACTACCCGACGCCCGCGTATCAGGGCGCGGAGGAGGTGAGGAAGCCGTGATCCGTCTGCTGGTGGAGCGTCCAGATCTGTCGCCGATGCTGAATGCGTTCGATCAACCGGTCGTGGTCGTCGGTCGCGGCGGCGGCGATCCGGTCGACTGGACCCTGCCGTTCGCCGACGTGTCGCGCGTGCAGTGCCGGTTCACGTCGGGCGGCGACGCGGTGTTCGTCGAGCCGCTGAGCGAGCGCAACGCGACGTTCCTCAACCGCAACCGGCTCACCGGGATCGCCAGGGTCCAGATCGGCGACGAGATCCGCTTCGGAAAGTGCACGGTCCGCGTGGTCGGGAGCGAGACGAAGGCGGCGGCTCCGGTCCAGGTCCAGGCCCCGGTCCAGAGCGTCGAGGAGCCGGTGAAGGTCGCGGCGCCGCGGCGGGCGGCGGCCAGGCCGGTGGAGATGTTCAAGTCGCGCGGCGAGCCGGTCGCGCCGACGCCAGCGGCCGCCGCCGGCCCGGCGCGCGAGGAGACCGGGCGGATCGTGGCCCCGGACATGGCGCCGATCGTCGAGCAGGCGCAGGGCTGGGAGCTGCGCGGGCAGCCGCGCAGCCTGCTGCTCCGCGGCGACGCGCTGCGCCGCGGGCGGCAGTGGTTGGCCGGGGGCCGCGAGCTCGGGGAGCGCGGCGCGCTCGTCCGCAAGTTCGTCGAGGCCAGCGTGCGGCGGCGCTGGGGCGACCGCTGGCGGGTGGCGCAGGGCATCGGCCTGATCGCCGCCGCCGCGCTCGGCGGGTCGGCGACCGCGAGCGTGCTGCTGCCGGACCTGACGGTGCCGGAGGTCGACGCCGGCGACGGCGCCTCGCACGAGTGCGACCCGAAGGCGCTGGAGCGCGCCGACCTGCTGGTGACGCGGGCCGAGGCGGAGCCGGAGGGCGCGGCGGTGCTGCTCGGCATGTCGTACGCGCTGCGGATCGCCGACAACGGCCGCTGCCGCCACCTGGCGCGCGCCGAGCCGGCGCTGCGCGGGCAGCTGGCAGCCCGGCGCGCGCGTGTCCTCGGGCAGGTCGACGGCCCGGTGCAGAAAGTGGTGGCGCGGGCGGACGGCCGCTACGTCGCGTCGATCGACGCGAAAGGGGCGGTGAGGATCTGGGACGTCCACGGGCAGCGCGGGGCGCAGCCGCTGGCCGAGAGCAGCGGCGAGATGAAGGTGCTGGCGTGGAGCGGCGACTACCGGTGGTTGGCGACCGGCGGGGCGGACCCCGAGGTGGTCATCTGGGACACCAAACAATTCCCGCAGATCGAGCGCCGGCAGACGCTGGCGCACCGCGGGGAGATCGCGGCGCTGGCGTTTAGCGCCGACGGGTCGCTGCTGGCCAGCGCCGACCGGCGCGGCGCGCTGCGGCTGTGGGACATGGGCGGCGAGGCCAGCGGCACGCAGCTCGGCGAGGTCCAGGGGCTGGTCGGGATCACCGAGCAGCTGGTGTTCGACGAGTCGGCGAAGCGGCTGGTCGCGCGGGTCGGCGGCCAGGTGCACGTCCTGTCGATCGCGCCGCCGGGCGCGGCGCCGCGGCTCGGGAAGGCGACGACTCTTGTCGCCGACGCGCCGGTGACCACGGTGGCGATGAACCTGAGCGGCTCGACCATCTACACCGGCGACCGCGCGGGTCAGGTGTTCGAGTGGAAGCAAGGCAAGCGCGGCTGGCAGGCGGAGACGATCACGACGCACGGCGATCAGGTGGTCGCGGTCCAGGAGGTGTCGGCGCGCAAGTCGGTGCTCTCGGTCGCCGCGGACCGCAGCCTCAAGCTGGTCGGGGCCAAGCTGCGGGCCGGCAGCCCGCGGCTGACGCACGTGCCGAGCCCGCTGCGCGAGCCGCCGCGGTTCCTCGCGGTCGATCCGTCGGGCAAGCGGGCGCTGACGGTCGGGGTCGGCGAGGCGCCGGAGATCTGGGACATCGTGGCGCGGCGGGCCGACCGGCTGGCGTCGCTCGACGAGCAGCGCTCGCCGGTGACGGCGATGGCGATGGCGGCGGAGCAGTCGGCGGTCGTCACCGGGGCCGCCGACGGGACGCTGCGCGTGTGGGACCTGCTGGTCGACGGCGGGAGCGCCGGGGCGCACACGTTGACCGACCACCAGTCGACGATCGACGCGATGGTGCTCAGCCATCAGGGCGACACTCTGGTCAGCGTCGGCCGCGACCAGCGGCTGCGCGTGTGGAAGCTCGACCACCACGGGGTGCCGTCGCCGCTGCGGGTGATCGTCCCCGATCGCGCGGTCCAGCAGGTCGCGGTCAGCGACGACGGGCGCTGGATCGCGGCGACGTCGGCCGGGCTGCTGATCGTGTGGAGCACGGTCGACGCCGAGCTGAAGATCGAGCGAGCGGCGCACGGCGACGAGATCCGGCGGGTCGCGTTCAGCCGCGGCGGCGACTGGCTGGTCTCGGCGGACCGCGGCGGCGACGTGCTGGCGTGGCGGATGCAACCGACCGGGCCCGCGGAGGGCGAGCCGCGGCGGACCGCGCTGGGCGCGGGGATCACCGCGCTCGCGGTCTCGGACGAACAGGTCGCCGTGGCGGTGCCGTCGGCCGATGGGGCGCAGGTGCTGGCGTGGCCGGTCGGCGAGGTCGGCGGGTCGACGGCGCAGCTATGGCGCCACGCGGTCCCGGTCACGGCGCTGACGTTCGACGCCAACGGCCGGATGCTCGCCTCGGGCGGGGCCGACGGGCGGGTCAACACGGGGCAGTGGGGCGAGGGCAGGTTCCAGCCGACCGAGGCGTACTCGCTCGGCGAGTCGGTGGGCGCGCTGGGGTTCACCCGGGGCGCCGACGAGAAGGTGTTCCTCGCGCTCGGCGGGGACGGCGGGTCGGTCGCGGTCTACGAGCCTCTGGTCCGCGGAGGCAAGGTGCGGCGGTTCGAGGCGCACAAGGGCGCGATCAGCGGCGTGGGCTTCGGCGCCTCGCCGCGTGAGCTGCTGACGGCCGGCCGCGACGGGGCGCTGCTGCTGTGGCACCTGACGCCGGCGGGGGAGAGCAAGGTGGCGTTGACCGGGCACGTCGACGCGATCGTCGAGTTCCAGGTCGACGCGGCGGGCAAGGTCGCGGTGACGGCGGGCGCCGACCAGACGCTGCGGGTGTGGCCGCTCGAGGTCGAGGGGCTGACGCGCGTGGTCTGCGGGGTCGCGGGGCGCGAGCTGTCCGGGGACGAGTGGTCGCGGCTGATGCCCGAGCGCGCCGACCTCAAGAAGCTGTGCGACGACTCGCTGTAGTCGACGCCGTCATCAGGGGCGACAGCCGAGGTCGTCGGGGCCGCAGCGGAAGCGGACGTGGATGTGGTGGGTGTGGCGATCGCTGTGGGTGACGAGCGCGCGGGCGGTGGCGCGGTGGGGGATCGCCTGGAGCACCTCCTCGTCGGTCAGGCCGGCCGCGAGGGCGGCCGCGCGGAGGTTGTGGTGGAGGGAGCGGTCGAGGAAGATGTTCTGGACGGCGCCGGTGTCCTGGAGGGCGGTGATGAGGGCCCAGGTGGTCGGCCAGTCGACCTCGTCGGGCTCGGGGCGGCACCAGCGGGTCCCGCAGCTGGCGCATTCATCGGCCTGGCGGTAGTAGCCGCCGCGGCGCGGCAGCCAGAGGTCGACGTCGCGGCCGGACTGGTGGGACGCGTGGTGGCCGAACGAGCCGCCGTCCTCGCGGCTGAGGTCGCCGATGACGATCTGGCCGCGGTAATGGACGCGCAGCGCCGAGATCGCGGCGAGCAGGCGGTCGGTGGTGAAGCTCGAGGCGTGGGCGTTGAACGGGCAGCGGAGCTCATAGTCGGTCGAGGGCGGCAGGCGCAGGCCGTCGACGAGCGTGCCCTGGACGTTGGCGCCGCCGGTCGAGTAGGCGCCGGTCGGGACCTCGAGGGCGGCGAGCTCGTAGGTGGGCTCGGGGGCGTGGGCGGTGGCCCAGAAGGTGATGCGGTCGCCGCTGCGGAGAGTGTCGCCGAAGTACGGGTTGTCGGCGCGGAGCTGGGCCACGTCGACGCCGAGGCGGCGGGCGAGGGTCTCCCAGGTGTCGCCCGCCTCGGCCACGTGGAGGACCTGCGAGCGGGCGAGCGGCGCGCGGGCGGCCTCGATGCGCAGCGTCGAGCCGGGCGTCAGTGGGGCGCCCGGCTCGAGGTGGTTCCACTGCTCGACCCACCGCAGCTGCACGTTGTAGGCGCGGGCGATCGACGCGGGCGTGTCGCCGGACACGACCGTGTGCATGTGCACCGGCAGCGCCGCGGGCGGGGGCGTGGATGGCCCGGGCAGCGGCGTGGGGTCGGAGCTCGCGGGCAGCGCGGCGGGCTCGGGCGCGGGCGGCTGGCCGGCGACGATCGGGGCCGCGAGCGCGAGGCCGAGCAGGGCCCCGGACAGGCCCCAGCGCAGGCCCTGACCGACGCGTCGGCGGCGCGCGGCGACGGTCAGCCAGGCGCGGGTCAGCGGGGCGAGCGGAGCGCGGGCGTCGAGGGCGACGGCGCGGACGAGGCGGGGCTCGGGGGGCAGCAGGCGGCGCGGGCGACGGAGGGCGTGCCACGCGGCGGCGGACTGGTCGAGCTGGAGGCGGAGCGCCTCGTCGGGGTCGCGGTCCCACGACTCGCCGGCGTGGCGGACGCGGTGTGCGACGGCGTCGATGTCGGCCTGGACGCGGGCCGGCATCAGCTCGAGCACGTAGGCGCCGACGCCGACGCGGTCGCCCTCGACGAGGCGGGTCGGCTGGTTGCAGCGCTGGAGGTTGATGGTGGTGCCGAACCGCGAGCCGCGGTCGCGGAGCTCGAGGGCGCCAGCGAGAACGACGAGTCGGCAGTGGTTGGCGGCGACGCACGGGTCGTCGAGCACGAGGTCGTTGTCGCGGGCGCTGCCGATCTTGAGCTCGGGCTTGTCGAGGACGAGCACGCGGGCCTCGCCGGACGGCGCGACGACGCGGAGGTTGAGGACGCCGCGGCGGAAGTTGTCGCCCCAGAAGGCCATGGTGTCTCAGTCGCAGGTGAGGGTGAGCAGCGCGATCAGGAGGCACGCGCCGAACGCCGCGTTGAGGGCGATCAGCTTGCGCTCGAGCGTCCACGGGCGGCCGAGCCACTGCCGCCAGCGGTGCGGGTGGTGGGCCCTGGTCGTCGTCGGTTCGCGGTGCGCGGCCAGGGCGGCGCGATCGACGAACACCGTGGCGCTGGCCTGGACCTGGGTCGTCTCGCCGAGCCGGGGCGGCGAGTCGAGCAGGAATTCGCCGTTCATGCCGGGGGTCAGCAGCGTGACCTCGCCGGGGACCGCGGCCAGGGCCGACGGAGCGGGCAGCAGCACCGTCTCGCTGGTGACCGGCGCGCGGTCGGCCGGGCGGGTCGGTCGCATCCACATCGTCGTCGGGTGCTCCTCCGGCTCGACGTCGTCGCGGACAGGCGCGGCGGTCAGGCGCTGCTGGACCTCGGCGGCGGACGGCCGCTGTTCGGGCGACTTGGCGAGCAGGGCGAAGACCAGGGCCTCGGCCTCGGCCGGCAGCGTCGGCGCGAGCAGCCGCGGAGACGGCGGCGGCGTGCGCACGTGGTGGTGGACGACCTCCTGCACGCGGCCGGCGAACGGGCGCTGGCCGGTGATCGCCTCGAACAGGAGGACGCCGAGGGCGTAGATGTCGCTGGCCGGGCTCGCGGGTTCGCCGAGGATCTGCTCGGGGGCGTGGTAGTCGACGGCGCCGGGGTCGTGGACGCGGGTGTGGCCCGCGTCGGCCGGCGGCGCGAGGGCAGCGACGCCGAAGTCCAGCACGCGGACGCTGTCCTGGACGGCGTGGACGTTGCCGGGCTTGAGGTCGCCGTGCACGATGCCGGCGCGGTGCGCCGCGGCCAGGCAGGCGGCGAGGCGGGCGAACAGGACGCGGGCGCGGGCCCACGGGAGGGGGCCCTTCTGGACCAGCTGGGCGAGGCTGTGACCGGGGACCAGCTCGAGCACGGCGAACGGCGAGGCGGGGTCGGTGAACACCTCGAGGACCCGGCAGGCGCCGGTGGTGGGGATGGCCGCAGCGGCGCGGGCGATCTCGGCGTAGCGGGTGACGCCCGCCGGGTTGCAGCGGTGGGCGTCGAACAGCTTGATGACGACGTCGCGGAGGTTGGCCTCGTCCCGGGCGATGTAGACCTCGCCGGACGGGCCGGCGCCGAGCCTGTGGAGCAGGCGATAGTCGCGGAGGACGAGGCCGCTGTGGGACCGCTGCGCTGCGGGGGGCATGGTCACGGCTCCTTGTCGAGCTTGCCGACGAGCGAGAGTTCGAACGACGCGCCCTCGTACTTGAGGTGCGGCACGACCTTGAGGTTGCAGCGGTACCAGCCGACCTGGCCGGGCACCTCCTCGACGAACACCTTGGCGTCGCGCAGCGGCTTGCGCGAGCGGACGTCGGGCGGCGGGTCGGGCATGTCGGACACGTACTGGCGGATCCACGTGGTCAGCTCGCGCTCGAGGTCGGCCTGGCTCTTCCACGTGCCGATCTGCTCGCGCTGCAGGACCTTGAGGTAGTGGGCCAGCCGCGTGGTCACGAACATGTACGGCAGTCGGGTGCCGAGCATGAAGTTGCGCTGGGCGGCCATGCCGGCCTCGTTGCGCTGGAACACCTTGGGTCGCTGGACCGAGTTGGCGGAGAAGAACGCGGCGTTGTTGCTGTCCTTGCGCGGGATGAGCGCGCAGAAGCCCTGCTCTGCGAACTCGAACTCCTTGCGGTCCTCGATGGCGGCCTCGCACGGGTTCTTGGTCTTGAGCTCGCCGCCCTGGTGGTACTGGTGGAGCGGGAGGTTGTAGACGGCGCCGCCGCCGAGCGGGCCGATGATGTTGGGGCACCAGCGGTACTTGGCGAACGAGTCGGCGATCTTGGCGCAGAGGGCCAGGGAGGCGGCGCCCCACAGGTAGTTCTCGTGCTTGTCGATCACGTCCTCGCTGAACTCGAACTCGCGGACGCGGAGCTCGCTCTCGCGGGTGCCGTAGGGCGGGCGGAGCATGAAGCGGGGCATGCACATGCCGACGTAGCGGGCGTCCTCGGAGTCGCGGAAGGCGTTCCACCGCTGGTAGCGCGGGTGCTCGAACATCGCCTGGAGGTCCTTGAGCTGGGGGATCTCCTGGAACGACTTGCGGCCGAACATGCCGGGGTCGGTGTTGCCGAGGAACGGCACGTGGGACATCGCGGACACGGCGGCGAAGCTGCGCAGCAGCTCGACGTCTTCGGTGCCGGGCCCGAAGTCGAAGGTCGAGCAGACGACGCCGTAGGGGCGCCCGCCGAACATGCCGATCGCCTCCTTGTAGAGGGTGCTGTAGAGCGCCGACTGCGTGATCTCGGGGGCGTCGCGGAAGTCGGACAGGAACTCCTCCTTCTTGCCGTTGACGAACTCGAGGCGGACGTTCTCGCGGAAGTCGATCTCCTCGCAGAGGTACTTGACGCCGCGCCACGCCGACTCGAGGCCCTGCACGGCCGGGTGGTGGAGGATCGCGTTGACCTGGGCGGTCAGGCGGCGGTCGATGTCGGCGATCAGGCCGTCGATGCGGTCCTTGGCGACGCGCTGGCTGGTGTCCTTCGAGCGCAGCAGCTCGGTGAGGAAGCTGGAGATGCCGCGCTGGTTGGCGTCCTGGCCGGGGTCGAGCTTGGCCTCCTCGAGCAGGGAGGCGAGCAGGGAGCCCTCGCCGACGGCGGCGGGGGGCGCGTCATCGGCGGGGCGGGAGGTGTCGAGGGCGTGGTCGAGGTCGTTCATGGCGTGGCTCCGGGGGTCAGGAGGTCTTGTCCTCGAGGCCGAGCTCTCGCATCAGGCGCTCGCGCTTGCCGGGATCCTTCATGATCTCCTGGATCCGGCGGATGAAGGTCGGGGTGTTGCCCGACGACGTCTTGAGGAACCGCAGCGCGTCGCGCAGCTCCTTGAGCTGGCGCAGCTCGTCGACCTGGTTGACGATGCCCTCGGGGCGGAAGTCGCCGAGGGTGTCGAAGTGCAGCTTGAGGTTGAGCGCGGCGTCCGGGGTCTCGGGGGCGACGTGGTTCGGGACCTGGATGTCGGCGGAGAGCTTCTGCGCCGTCATCACCTCGGAGAAGTTCTCCTTGTTGATATCGACCGGCTTGCGCTCCTCGAGCGCTCGCTCGTCCTGTTGACCGGTGAAATCTCCGAGCATGAGGATACGCAGCGGGAGCTCGACATCCTCCTGCGCGTCGCCGAGGGCGGATTTATAACGAATGTTGACTCGCTCCTTCGGAGCGACGGAGCCTTCTCTGTCATTGGTCATGGTGTCTATATAGACGGCTGATTTGGGTGCGTCCACGGAATTGTGCAATGCAGCGCGGGTTGGGTCGCAACGCGGATTGCCCCGGCAACCCGGATTGGGGGCTTCAACGCGGGTTGCGGCGGCTGGGTTTGCATCGTGACACCACGATAGATGGGTGCGATAAAAATGATCGAATCGTGCAAAAAGGGCTGGCTGGCGCGCGCGCCGGTGGATATACAGGTCGTATGGCTGAGACGGTACATCTGATTCTGAAGTCGAATGGCAACCTCATTCAAGGCGAGAGCACCCAGGTGGATCTCGGGCGCGACAAGACGATCGAATGCCTGGTGTTCCGCGACAATGTGCGGACCGCCCGCGAGCTCGGCAGCCGAGCCGCGGTCGGGCGTCGTGTCCACGAACCGATCGAGATCATGAAGCGCATCGACAGCAGCTCGCCGCTGCTGGCCAAGGCGCTGTGCAAGAACGAGCAGATCGAGGGCACGTTCAAGTTCTACCGCCCGAGCCCCAAGGGCGACGGGACGACGGAGCAGTTCTTCACCGTCGAGATCAAGAACGGGCGCATCGACGCGATCGAGCGCCACTCGCCCAACGCGATCGACCCGGCCTCGTCGAAGGCGCCGCCGCTCGAGACGGTCCGGTTCGTCTATCACACGATCCGCTGGGTGTACGAGCCGACCGGCGCCGAGTACGTCGACAGCTGGAGCACCTCGGACTCGTAGCAGTCCGCCCCGTCGGTCGCTCCGCGGGTATCGCGGGGCGACCGCCCCTTTTTTGTCTTCACGTCAGCGAGGCCAGTGATGCGCGTCGAACCGAAGGCGATCGTCCGCCGACTCAACAGCACATGCACCGCGATGCTCGAGGCCGCGGTCGCCCACGCGGCGAGCGGGCGCTACTACGAGATCTCCCCGGAGCTCCTGATGCACGCGCTGCTCGCGGGCGGCGAGGACACGGACGCCGCGGCGATCCTGGGCCACGCGGGCCAGGACGCCGGCCGGCTGCGCCAGCGCCTCGCCCGGGTGATCGAGCTGACGCGCAGCGGCAACGCCGGGCGCCCGGTGTTCTCGGAGAGCCTGTTCCAGTGGATCGAGGACGCGTGGGTGTACGCGTCGCTGCAGCTCGGGGCGACGGAGGTCCGCTCGGGCCACCTGCTGCTGATGTTCGCCAGCCGCGGCCACCGCTACACCGGCGAGACGTTCCCCGAGCTGGCGGCGCTGCCCGTCGAGGCGATCGGCAAGGAGTTCGCGGCGATCACCGACGCGACGAAGGAGGCGGTCCGCTCCGCCCCCGCGGACGGCAAGCCGGCGGCGTCCGGCGGCGGCGGTGGTGGTGGCGGCGACTCGGCGCTCAAGCGATTCACCAGCTCGTACACCGAGAAGGCGCGGGCCGGGCTCATCGACCCGGTGTTCGGGCGCCACGCGGAGATCCGCCAATTGACGGAGATCCTGGCCCGGCGCCGCAAGAACAACCCGATCATCGTCGGCGAGGCCGGGGTCGGCAAGACGGCGCTCGTCGAGGGGCTGGCGCGGGCGATCGCCGAGGGCGACGTGCCGGCGCAGCTCCGCGACGTCGAGCTGCTCGAGCTCGACATGGGCCTGCTGCAGGCCGGCGCCGGGGTCCGCGGCGAGTTCGAGAAGCGGCTGAAGACCGTGATCGACGAGGTGAAGGCGTCGCCCCGCCCGATCGTGCTGTTCATCGACGAGGCGCACACGATCGTCGGCAAGGAGGCCGACGCGGCCAACCTGCTCAAGCCGGCGCTCGCGCGCGGCGAGCTGCGCACGATCGCCGCGACGACGTGGTCGGAGTACAAGAAGTACTTCGAAAAGGACGCGGCGTTCGCCCGGCGGTTCCAGCCGGTCAAGGTCGACGAACCATCCGAGGCGCAGGCGCTGGTGATGCTGCGCGGCCTGCGGGCGACCTACGAGGCGGCCCACGGCGTGACGATCCGCGACGAGGCCCTGGCCGCCGCCGCGGCGCTGTCGCACCGCTACATCGCGGGGCGCCAGCTGCCCGACAAGGCGGTCGACCTGCTCGACACCGCGGCGACGCGGGTCCGCATCGAGCAGGACGCCAAGCCAGAGGCGCTGGTCCGCATCGAGCAGGACGTCCAGGCGACCGAGCGCGAGCTGGAGCTGCTGCGCCGCGAGCTGGCCGAGGGCGGGACCGTCGACGCAGTCAGGTTGGCCGACGTCGAGGCGCGGCTGGCCGGCGGTCGCGACGCTCTGGCCGGGCTGGCCCGGCGCTGGCAGGCCGAGCGCGAGGCGCTTGCAGCGGTCGTGCGGGCGCGCGAGGCGGTCCGCGCCGGCGGCGGCGCCGCGGCGCTGGCCGACAAGCGGGCGGCCGACGAGCGGCTCGTGCAGGTCGGCGGAGAGGACCGCCTGATCCACGCCGAGGTCGACGTCGACGTCGTCGCGCAGGTCGTCGCGACCTGGACGGGCATCCCCGTCGGCAAGATGCAGCAGACCGCGCTGACGACGCTGCTGGGGCTGCAGGACACGCTGACGGCGCGGGTCCGCGGCCAGGCCGACGCGGTCCGCGTGACGGCGGAGACGCTGAAGATCGCGGCGGCCCAGATCCACAACCCGAGCACGCCGCTCGGGGTGCTGCTGTTCGTCGGCCCGAGCGGCGTCGGCAAGACCGAGATGGCGACGGCGCTGGCCGACCTGCTGTACGGCGGCGAGCGCTTCATGACGACCATCAACATGTCCGAGTTCCAGGAGAAGCACTCGGTCTCGCGGCTGATCGGCTCGCCGCCGGGGTACGTCGGCTACGGCGAGGGCGGGGTGCTGACCGAGGCGGTGCGCCAGCGGCCGTACTCGGTGGTGCTGCTCGACGAGTGCGAGAAGGCCGACCTCGAGGTGATGAACCTGTTCTACCAGGTGTTCGACAAGGGCACGCTGTCGGACGGCGAGGGCCGGATCGTCGACTTCAAGAACACGGTCGTGATCCTGACCTCGAACCTGGCGTCGGACATCATCTCGCAGCAGGCGGCGGGCGACGAGCGGCCGTCGGCGGAGGCGCTGACGGCGAAGATCCGCCCGGCGCTGTCGCGGCACTTCAAGCCGGCCCTGCTGGCGCGCATGACGATCGTGCCGTTCTTCCCGCTGCCGACCGACGTGCTGCGGGAGATCGTCGAGCTCAAGCTCGCGGCGCTGCAGCGACGGATCTGGGCCAGTCACCGCATCACCGCCGAGTTCGCGCCGACGCTGCTCGACCAGCTGGCGCTGCGCTGCACCGAATCCGAGACGGGGGCCCGCACGGTCGACCACATCCTCCGCGGGTCGCTGATGCCGGCGCTGAGCCAGCGGCTGCTCGAGAAGCTGGCCGCCGGCGAGCAGCCGACCCGCCTGCGCGTCGGCCCAGCCGATTCGGGCTGGGCCATCGAACTCACGTGAGCACCAACCACAGACAACGGAGAAAGCGAATGAAGTTCATACTGAAAGCAACGACGGACGAGCGCGGGGAGATTGACAAGCGGGAGCGGCTCAGCATCCCGTTCGGCTCGGGCATCGTGCTGGGGAGCCGGGCGGATGTCCGGGGCCGCGTGCTCGAGCCCGCGGGCGTCGACGTGACGCTGCGCCTCGACCTGGACTCGTCCGACGGCTCGCGCCGCAACGACGATGTGACCCGCACGGTGCCCGCGGGACAGACGGTGGAGCTCGGGGCGTGGCGCTTCGGCACCGGCGAGCACATGTTGTCGGTGAAGGGATCGACGTCACCGGTGACGCCCAACACCGATTTCGTCTGCGAGATCCACATCAGCTGACGCGAGCGAGTGCCCGCCGGGACGAAGACCCAGCGATGATTGCACACGGATGTTGCGCCCGTGCGGACCCGCTCATCCCTCTCGACAATAACCGCACGAGAGGGCGCTGCGCGACCCGGTTCGCTGGTTAACGATGTGAGTCGACCGTGCGCGTAATCCGGCGATGGCTCACGGTCCGACAGACCAGCGGCCCAAGTGCTTGTGCTGGTACGGGCTGGATCGTGGCTGGGAGGCCGAATGCGCGACGGCGCGATCTCCCGCCGACGCGTTGAATTTGGCCGGATTTTGTCGCGATCCGAGTGAAATCCGAGACAACCCGTCGAATTCTGGCAGTTACACCCCTCCAGCCCCTCGCGTACACCACATCACGAACATCGACGACGACGGCGGCGTGCCGACCAACCCGACCCCCAACTGGCCGCAGTACAACAACTTCCGCAGCGGCGATCTGTCGCCTGCTGACGGCCTGGTCGCGCCGGATCTGCAGATGCTCACGCCCGAGGCTTGCCTGAGCGACTGCGACGACGACCTGCTCAACGTCTGGGTGCAGCTCGGCAACACCGGCGCCGGCCCGCTGCTCGCTGGCGCCACCATCGACGTCTACGGCACGGTGATGGGCGTCGAGTCGTTGCTGTTTAGCGTCGATGTCCCGCTCGCCCTCCAGCCCGGCGAGTTCGCCGACGCGTTCAGCATCCCCGTCGACCTCACCGACCTCGAGCAGATCCGCCTGGTCGCGGCGCCCAAGGAGACGGAGTGCAAGATCGACATGGCCAACGAGATCGTCATCGTGCCGCCGTTCTGCACCAACCCGGGCTAAACCACCGTCCCGGGGCGCCCGGCGAGCGCATGCGCGTGGACGTCGACCTCGAGTTCGTCCAGCGCGTATCGCTCGTCGGCGCCCGCCGCTCGCGCGACCCTTGACCGCGACCGCCTCGTCGGTCTCCACTGGGGTCATGCTGCGCTGCGCCATCGATCCGGTCCGCCTGTCCCTGCTCGCCGCCCTCGGGCTGTCCCTCGCCTGTGGCCCCAAGGGCAGCGACGACGACGACGCCACTGGCACCCACGACACCACCGCGGACACCACCGCCCCGACCGAGGGCCCGACCACCGGCGACCCGCTCGCCTGCCCCGTCGACGTCGAGGTCATCGCCCAGGGCTTCGTCGACCCCGCCGTCCCGTCCGGGTTCGAGCGCTGCGACGGCGGCGTCATCCACCGCGCCGAGATCGTCGCCTGCGCCGTCCCGGCCGTCGCATCCAACTGCGAGGACAACTCCGGCGGCGGCAAGTGCACCAGCAACGAGGATTGCACCGACCAACCGTTCGGACAGTGCCAGCAAGACGTCACCCTCCTCACCTTCACCGTCGGCGAGACCTGCTCGTGCCGCTACGGCTGCGCCCAGGACAGCGACTGTCCCGAAGGCCAGGCCTGCCGCTGCTCCGGCCCCGAGCTCGGCTCGGTCACCACCTGCATCCCCGCCGCCTGCCTCAGCGACGCCGACTGCGGCGACGCCCTGTGCGGCCTGTCCAGCTACGCCTGCGGCGACGGCGGCGCCAGCCTCGACTGCACCACCCCGCAAGACACCTGCGCGAAGGACAGCGACTGCGAGTTCGGCGCCTGCGCGTTCGCCAGCTTCGAGACCCCGCCGCAGTGGGCCTGCGACGACAGCGTGTGCGGCCGCCCCTACCTCGTCGACCACCACCCCGCCGCCGCCCCCGTGGTCGCCCGCGCCGACTGGCACGCCCCGACCCTCGCCCGCGCGCACGACCCCGCCCTCGCCGACGCCTGGGCCGCGCTCGGGAGCATGGAGCACGCCTCCGTCGCCGCCTTCGCCCGCTTCATCCTCGAGCTGCTCGCCGTCGGCGCCCCGCCCGACCTCGTGCTCGCCGCCCAGCGCGCGCTCGCCGACGAGGTCGAGCACGCCCGCCTGTGCTTCGCCGTGGCCAGCGCCCACGCCGGTCGCGCCCTCGGCCCCGGTCCGTTCCCGGTCGCCGCGACCCCGGCCCGCGGCCTCGCCGACCTGCTCACCGCCACCATCCGCGAGGCCTGCGTGTGCGAGACCCTCGCCATGCTCGAGGCCCGCGAGGCCGCCCACCACGCCGACGACCCCGCCATCCGCCGCCTGTGGACGCGCATCGCCGCCGACGAGCAGCGCCACGCCGAGCTCGGCTGGCGGTTCGTGCAGTGGGCCCTCGCCGTCGATCCGTCCCTCCGCGCCGACGCCCACGCGACCTTCACCGCCGCGATCGCCGAGGCCCGCCGCGGCGCCGCCCGCGACGCCGACGCCCCCGCCGACCTCGTTCACCGCCGCCACGGCCTCGTCGATCCGCCGCTGCGCGCCGCCGTGTGGCGCCGCGGCCTCGCCGACCTGGTCGCCCCGTGCAGCGCTGCCCTGTGCGCCTCACCCGTCGCCGCCTGACGAATATGCGGCCTTCGGGTGTCACGATGGCGTAGCGATCGCGTCGCCCTCGCCGCGGCTCAGCCCTTGCGGGCCGGCTGCGGGACCACGCGCAAGTACGGCTTCACCGTCGTCCATCCGCCGGGGAACCGCTCGCGCGCCTCGTCGTCGCTGACCGACGGCACGATGATCACGTCCTCGCCGTCGCGCCAGTTCACGGGCGTCGCGACCTTGTGCGCCGCGGTGAGCTGCAGCGAGTCGATCACGCGCAGGATCTCGTCGAAGTTGCGGCCGGTCGAGGCGGGGTACGTGATCGACAGCTTGATCTTGTTGTCGGGCCCGATGACGTAGACGGAGCGCACGGTCAGGGTGTCGCTGGCGTTGGGGTGGATGAGGCCGTAGAGCTCGCTGACCTTGCGGTCGGCGTCGCCGATCACCGGGAAGTTGACGGCGGTGCCCTGGGTCTCCTCGATGTCCTTCTCCCAGCGGCGGTGGGACTCGACCGGGTCGACCGAGAGGCCGATCACCTTCACGCCGCGGCGTTCGAACTCGGGCCGCAGCTTCGCCGTGTAGCCGAGCTCGGTCGTGCAGACCGGCGTGAAGTCCTTGGGGTGCGAGAACAGGATCGCCCAGCTGTCGCCCTTCCACGCGTGGAAGTCGATCGGGCCGTGGGTCGTGTCTGCCTGGAAGTTCGGGGCCGTGTCGCCGAGGCGTAGTGTCATGAGAGCGTCGTCCTTTTCAGTTTGATGGAATAATTCCCACCAAAATGAAGTACCGTCAAGGCTCCGATCGCACCAGCCCGGCGCTCGCGGCGGTCACTGGAGGCGACCGGTCAGCTCGAATGCGCCGCGGCGGCCGGTCCGGTCGTCGCGGACGACGACGGCGCGTGCGTCGGTGCATGGGATGACGCTGCCGCCGGCTCCGTACAGCACGGCGTCGCTCATACGATAGTCGTCGGGCGCATTGCACTGCCGGTCGAACAGCGCGACGGCGAGGGCCGGATCCCGCGGACCGCCGATACCGTCGTACAGGTACTGGGCGAGGCGCGCGCACACGCTGGCGCGATGGTACGCGCTATCACCGTGCAGGCAATCCCAGCGGACCCACTCCCGGCCCTGCCGCGGGAACACGTCGCCGCACCCGCGATACGACCATCCCGTCAGCTCGCAGCGATCGATCGTGACGGCGGAATCTTCGGACGGGATGCCGGTGATGTCGTCGGACGAGCACGGGGTGTTCCTGAGGTTCGGCGGCCACGGCCGCGTCGCCGAGGTGGCGCTGTTCGGCGCGGGCGAGCGGCGCTCGGCCTACCGCGGCGCGCTCCCCGACGGCCTGCGCTTCGGGATGTCGGCGTACCTCGTGGTCCCGCTCCGCGAGGTCGGCCGGCTGTTCGTGCCCTTCGGCGACCTCGACCTGCCGGTCGAGCGCCACGAGGTGCGCGTGCACCTCGCGGCGCGTGCGGCGAAGGAGCGTTCGGCGCGGAGCACGAGCGGACCGGCGGCGACGGTCAGCGCCCCGGCCAGCCTCGACATGCCGGCCGTCGGCGTCGACCAGCTCCGGGCGGCGATCCGCGACCGGGCGCCGCTGTCCGCCGACTGGGTCGAGAGCCTCGTGCTCGCGGAGTCGGAGATCCGGGACAGTGGGACGGCCGCGCCGCCCTCGTCGCGCCGAGCCAGGGCACGTCCATCGCGCAATGAACGGTGAAGATGTCGGCGTGCGAGCGCGCAAAGGCACCTCGCCGCCCGCCTGGCCCCACCACCCGCGAGATGGTTTTGCGGGCGCTCGCCGGAGGCCACAAGCGGGCGGCCACGCGGCGCGGGGCGGCTGGGCAAACAGCCGCGGAAGTTCTACGTTGTCGCGGTGACCGGGGCCGCGCCATCACCCGACCGCTCCGCCATGGCCGACGCGCCCGCGGACGAGGCGTGGCTGCGGCGACAGCCGGAGATCGGCACGATGCTCGGGCTGCGCACGGTGGTCCTGACGGCGCGGCTGTTCGGGCGGCGCGGCGCGAGAGTCCTCCTGCGGGTCGTCGCGCTGTACTACACGCTGTTCGCCGGGTCGGTGCGGCGGGCGGCGCAGGACTACCGGCGGCGCATGGGCCTGGATTCGGGCTTCTGGGGGGCGTACGCCAACATCCTGGCGTTCTCGGTGTGCGCGCTCGACCGCGTGCTGCTGGTCAGCGGCGAGACGGAGCGGTTCGTGGTGACGAGCCACGGCGTCGAGCACCTCGAGCGCCTGCGTGACGCCGGGCGCGGGGCGATCCTCCTCGGCGCGCACGTCGGGTCGTTCGAGGCGATGCGGGCGTTCGCGAGGAACGCGGAGTTCACGATCCACATCGTCGCGTACTTCCACAACGCGCGCATCATCAACAGCTTCCTCGAGGCCATCGGCGCCGACTTCCGCGGCCGCGTCATCGAGATCGACCCGGGCGACTCGAGCTACATCTTCGCGGTCCAGAAGGCGATCGAGGCCGGCGAGTTCGTGGCGATCCTCGGCGACCGCGTCGGCATCAACGACAAGACGGCCACCGCCGAGTTCCTCGGGGCCCCGGCGAGGTTCCCGACCGGGCCGTTCAGCCTCGCCGCGCTGCTGCGCTGCCCGGTCTACCTCACGTTCGGGCTGTACCGCGCGCCGAACAACTACGACCTGTACTGCGAGCCGCTGACCGAGCACGTCGAGCTGCCGCGCAGCGCCCGCGAGGCGACGCTCGCCGCGCTGGTCCAGCGCTACGCGGACCGGCTCGCGCACTACTGTCGCCTCGCCCCCGACAACTGGTTCAACTTCTTCGACTTCTGGGCGGGTCCGTCGCGGCGCGACGAACCGACGAAGCGCGGGACGCCGTGACGGAGCGCCGGGGTCTCCGCGCGGCGATCGGGTTCGTCGCGATCGTGCTGCTGGCGCTGGTCTGCTGGCGGCGCATGGCGGTGACGACGGACATCACGCACTTCCTCGCCGACGAGACCGACGCGCAGCTCGCGGGCATCTCGCGCCAGCTCGCGCAGTCCGAGCTGATGCGGACGATGATCCTCAGCGTGCAGGGCGAGGACCCGGCGGCGGCGCGGATGGCCGCGAAGGACATGGCGGCGGCGCTGCGTGACCACCCCGAGGTCGCATGGCTGCGCATCGGGCCGGGCGCGATCGACGGCGAGGCGATCCACGCGCTGTACTTCCCGCACCGCGTGCAGCTCGCGGACCCCGCGGCGCTGTCGGACGCCGGGCTGCAGGACGCGGCCCGGGCGCTCAAGCAGGAGCTCGGGCGCCCGACCGGGACGCTGATCAAGCAGGTCGCCCCCGCGGACCCGCTGCTGCTGTATCCGCGGCAGATGCGGGCGCTCGAGGCGGCGCGCGCGGGCGGCCTGACGCTCGAGGACGGGCAGTTCGTGGCCGACGGCCGGCACGCGCTGGTGATGCTGACGACCCACCACTCGCCGTTCAACGCGGCGACGCAGGCGCCGCTGCAGGCGGCGATCGGCGAGGCGTTCGCGGCGGCCAACACGGCCCACGGCGGCGGCCTGACGCTCGAGCAGAGCGCGGTGGCCCGGTTCGCGCTGGCCGCCGAACAGGCGATGCGCGCCGACATCGGGCGGATCTCGACGATCTCGCTGGTGGGCCTGGTGCTGCTGTTCCTGGCGGTGTTCCGCCGGCCGCGGCTGATCTTGCTGCTGCTCCTGCCGCTCGTGCTCGGCGTGCTCGCGGCGCTCGCCGTCTGCTTGCTGGTGTTCGGATCGGTGCATGGATTGACGCTGGCGTTCGGGTCGACGCTGATCGGGGTGTGCATCGATTATTCGGTGCACCTGCTCAATCACCACCTGCTGGATCCGCCGCACGGCGGGCCCGAGGTGAGCGCGCGGCGGGTCGCCCCGGGGCTGTGGCTCGGCGCGCTGACCACCGTCGCGGGGTTCGCCGGGCTGGCGTGGACGAGCTTCCCCGGGCTGCGGGAGATCGCGGTGTTCGCCAGCGTGGGCGTGCTGGTCGCGGTCCTGGCGACGCGCTACTGGCTGCCCGCGATGATCCCCCGGGTGACGCGGTCCAGCGCGCTGCAGCGGGCCGCCGCCGGCGGGCTGGCGCGGGTGGCCGTGGCGATGGAGCGGCGGCGCGGGCTGGTCGTCGGGCTGCCGCTCGCGGCGCTGGCGGTCGCGGCGATCGGGCTGCCGCAGGTCCGCTGGACCGACGACATCAAGCTGCTCACGGTGCTGGACCCGGAGATGCTGGCGGAGGACCTGCGCGTGCGCGAACGGGTCGCGCGCATGGACAGCGGGCGCTTCGTGGTCGCGCTGGGGACCGGGCCCGACGTCGCGGCGGCCGAGGCCGCGGCGCTCGACGTCAACGACGAGGTGTACGCCCGCCTGGCGGCGGCTCGCTCGTCCGGCGCGCTCGCGGAGTTCCGCAACCTGCACACGTTCATCCGCGGGCCCGCGATGCAGCAGGCCAGCCTCGCGGGCCTGCGCGCGCCGGATCTACCGCGGCGCCTCGAGGCGGCGTTCGTGGCCGAGGGGTTCAATAAGGGGTCGTTCGCGCCGTTCTTCGCCGACCTTGCAAAGGACGTCCCGCCGCTGCAGCTCGCGGATCTCGAGCGGTCGCCGCTGGCCGACCTCGTGCGTTCGTTCCGTGTCGAGCTGGCGCCGACGGCCGACCAGCGGACCGTCGCGGTGCTGAGCCTCGTGCGCGGGGTCGACGACGCGGAGGCGCTGCGCGGCCGGCTGGCGGACGTCGCGGGGGCCCACTACTTCGACCAGCAGGCCGCGCTGGCGGCCGCGTACGGCCGCTACCGCGAGCGCACGCTCGAGCTGGTGGTGCTCGGGCTGTTCGTGGTGTTCGGCATGGTGTGGCTGCGCTACCGCCGGGTGAAGGTGGCGCTCGCGGCGTTCGCCCCGGCGGTGCTGGCCGCGGCGGCGAGCCTCGGGACGCTGGCGCTGTGCGGCGTGAGCATCGGGCTGCTGCACGTGGTGGCGCTGCTGCTGGTGCTCAGCATGGGCGTCGATTATGGGGTGTTCCTCGCCGAGACGCGCGACGACCCGGACGGGTTCGCGGCGACGGTGCTGAGCGTGCTGATCGCGTGCCTGTCGACGGTGCTGGCGTTCGGGCTGCTGGCGATGTCGGCGAGCCCGGCGCTGC
>Ga0075158_10000829_pt1 | contig 24643 bp, 30 predicted proteins | sample JI91814BDNA_FD_70968 | JGI IMG/M metagenome (GOLD analysis project Ga0075158, IMG submission 70968) | Wastewater effluent complex algal communities from Wisconsin, to seasonally profile nutrient transformation and Carbon sequestration -... | ecosystem: Engineered > WWTP > Effluent > Algae... | reverse complement strand
AACGAGGACGACGAAATCGGCATCCTCGGGATAGTCCCAGTCCACCAGTGACGCCCCCAGCCCAATGAGGCGCGCGACCTCCGACGCCTGCTCTTCCGCGCTCTCCGTCCACAGATCCAGGTGGGTGCGATCGGAGTCGTCCAGGTGCAGCCGGGCGCCACCGCCTGCGCGGGGACGGAGGAAGTCGGGATTCTCCCCACGGTCATACGCCAGCGCCTCACTCCAAAAGGCTCCCGAACGCTCGGTGTCCGCGACGTGGAGGACGATCGCGCCGATCCGCAGCATCAGTTGTGGGTGACGACCGGGGTGCCCATCGGCGCCCAGTCATAGACCCACTTTGCCGTCGGGATGGGGAGGTTGATGCAGCCGTGGGACGCGGCATACCCCCAGGTCTTGCGCCAGTAGGCGCCATGCAGCGCCTCGCCGCCGTTGAAGAAGGAGGACCACGGGACGTCGGGCGTCTCGTAGTCGGTGCCGTCGGCGTTCTGGCCGCGCATCGTCATCAGCGGGTTCTTCCAGTAGATGTGGAAGGTGCCGATGTCGGTGGGCGTGGCGGGGGCGCCGTTGACCATCTGAATCGGGCCCAGCGCGACTCGGCCACCAACGAACGCGGTCATCGTGTGGCGCGAGAGGTTCACGTCGATCCACTTCTCGCCCTCGACCGCCGGGTAGGCGAGGCCCTCGGCTCCCCGGGCGATCCGGCGCTCCGTCCAGGTGGCGTTGACCGTCTTGGTGCGGAATTTCGTCGCGCTCTTCGCCCCGGTGTTCAACGCGGCGGTGATGTCCTTGGCTACGTCGTCGGCATTGCTGACTTCGACGCCGTCGGTGGCCGCGGTGATCACCCGCAGCGTCTTGCCGGCGTAGTTGAGATAGCGCATGCCGTTGCGCGCCTCGACCTTCACCGAGTCGGCGGCCTGGGTGACCCACTTGCCGACCTTGGCCTCGTCAACGGCCGGCCGGGCCAGCTGGCCGTCGACCGACGGGACGCTCACCCACGACGCCTTGCGACCCGGGGAAGCCGTGAAAGTCTTTGAGCCAGCTTTGATTTCGACGGGCGCGGCGATGATGGCGTTGGCCTGGTCGGCCACTTCCTGGGCATCGGACGTCGACACGTCGGCCGGCTGTTCCACCAGGCTGAGGGTGACAGTGGCAGAGGTCAGGGAGCTGGCCGCCTCGGCGGCGGCCTGGCGCAGCGGGGCGGTGTCGAGCGATCGGCCTGCCACGGCCGGGGTGATCCCGAAGCTTTTCTTGTCGACCGCGAGCGCGACCGTGGCATCGGTCGCGGGACGAAGAGCGGCACTGCTCAGGCCCTTCGAGAGGGCGTCCAGGGTGGCGTCGGCGGTGGCGGCGACAGCATTGATCGAGCGCGGCTCGACCAGAGCCTTGGCGTATGCGGACCACTCCTCATTCGGCGCGAACGCGCGCGACACCGTGGCCGAGACGTCGATCGGCATACCGAGTTGGGCGAGAGTCAGCCGCTTGGTGCCCTGTGGGGTGGTCACCTCAACGCTGGTCTCCTGCGCGCGGCGCTGGAGTTGCGTGGCGACTTGGTCACGCGTCATACCGGCAATATCGAGGCCAGCGACGGTCGTGCCCGGCAGCGCCCGATCCTGGTAATAGGCGCCGAATGCCGTGGCGCCCCCACCCAGGGCGAGACCGGTCACGACCGCCCCGCCGCCGAGAATCTTGGTGCGCCGTCTCACGTGTCCGTCCCCCTGGGTGTCGCCGTTGCCCCCTGAGGGCAGTCCACCGATTATGCCGCAGCACGGCATACCGCGAGATGTCACCACGCGGGGGGAGGACCGCCCCCGCGCCGGACGCAATAGCCGGCGGCGGACGCAATAGCTTTTGCGTCCGCCGCCGGCTATTGCGTCCGCGAGGGGCGCGACCGGGTGGGCTGGACGGAGTTGGCCTCCCTTGATCAGCGGTGGCCGGTGCTCAGCTGGCTGGCCGAGGTGATCGTGGTGCCATTGGCGGTGAGCGTCGCGCCATCGAGGGTCACCGTGCCGTTGCCGTCCACCGGGCCGTCGCCGCCCTGTCCGCTGCTGGTGATCGAGATGGTGCCGCCGGTCAGGCTGATCGAACCGTTGCCGTCGATACCGTCCTTGCCGGCCTGCACGGTCACGGTGCCGCCGGTGATGGAGACCAGGGAGCCGTCGTCGGACTCGGTGCCGCCCTGCTGCGTTCCCATCGTCCCGTTGATGCCGTCGTCGGAGGCCGTCACCGAGACGTCTCCGCCGGAGATCGTGACCGCTTGGGACTCGATCCCCTCCACGCTGGTCTCGACAGTCACGGCGCCGTCGGTGATGGTCAGGGCCTGCTCGCCCTTGATGCCGTCGTCGCCGGAGTTGACAGTCACGGTGCCGCCGTCGATGCGGACCCACCCGCGGTCGGCGTCGTCGGCGTTGTCACTCTTCACGCCGTCTCCTTGCGCATCGACGGTCACGGTCCCGTCGAGTACCTGCACGTAGTCCTTCCCGCGAATGCCGTCGTCCACGGCCGTCACCGAGAGGGTCCCGGAGGCGATCACGAGGCCGTCGGAGCTGCTGATGCCGTCTCCGGTCCGGCCGGTCACGGTGAGGGTTCCGTTGCCCGCGATGGTCAGGTCGGATGCCGAGGCGATGGCCCCCGTCGGCGTCGAGTCGTCGGAGATGGTGTATGCCGCGCCATCCGTCACGGCGTTCGTCGACCCGTCCGCGAGCACCAAACTCACCTCGTCGGCGCTCGTCACCGCGATGGCCGGGCCGGAGGAGTTGGTGATGGTGACGCCGTCGAGAATCACCACGATGGCCGCGTCATCCGGGGCCGCTATCACGATCTGGCCGTCGCTGAGGGTCCCGGAGATGCGATAAACCCCGTCCTCGGTGATCGTCACCGTGTTGCCGTCCACCGTGACACCGTTGCCGGCCGTGCTCGCGCCGTCAGCCAGGTTGATCGCCACCTCATCGGCGGCGTCCCACGTGAGATCGTCGGCGTCATAGTGCGTATCGACGGACGGCGAAACACTGGCCGCCTGAACGACGGTGGCGCCAGACGAGGTGCCGGTCTGCGCGGTGGACGTCACGCTGGTCGACGTCGTTGCCGAGGTGAGCGAGCCGCTCGAATCCGACACCGCGACACCGCAACCTGCGAGCATCACGCTGACGAGGGCGGCCGACGAGGCAAGGGCGGCGAGCTTCTTGGAGCGGAGGTTCATGGCGGAGGGAGCCTTTCGGGTTGGGGCTTGCGCAGGTGGCCTGCTGTACCCCTAGAGATTCCCGCGGGCGGCTTTGCCCGAATCGGTGACCCTGCTGTGTGCTTCCTGTGAGGCTCGCCGCGTCCTCTCGCGGTCCTTGTCGGCACGTATCACCGCGCCCGCGACGCCCTCTTCAGCGAGCCCGGCAAATGCCCGTGCCGACAGAACCCAAAGGCATCGCGATGAAACTGCACACCATACGAACGTCCGTCGTGCTGACCACGCTCGCTGCGGTCACGCTGACTGGTTGCGGCGGATCAGCGTCGCCGACGCAGTCGTCTGGCGGTGGCACATCGGCGTCGACGACCTCGACTCCGCAGGCGAAGTCAGCCACGTCCGGCCGGTCAGCCAAGTCCTACTCGTCCGCCACGCAGACCAAGACCAGCGCACCCGTCAAAGCGATGGACTCGCATTCTTTCTGCGATTTCCTCCTGACCAAGACCAAGGGGGCAAAAGCGCTGGCTGAGGCGCCATTCTCGACAACGACAAGGCCAAGGCGAAGCAGTTGAAGGAACTCACCGGCGAGATGGCCGCGGCAGCGCCGCCCGAGATTCATGACGCCTTCGTCAAGGTGCTCAAGGTCAGTGACGCGTTACTCGATTACGTGATCACGGGGAAGATCCCCGACATCAGTGAGGGCGGCATCCTCGCGGACCCGAGCATCATGGCCGCGGTGGACGAGGAGAAGGCGTGGTTGACGAAGAAGTGCCCCAAGGCCCTGTCTTTGCTGCACGACCTCGAATAGGCCCCGACTCGAATAGGCCCGGCGGTGGTGGGGAACTTTGCTGTCATCCCAGCGACAGTAAGTTTCCCCGCGACCTAGGGATGACGGCCGCTGAGCACCGGCGCCACACCTGATCGAGCACGGCGGAGGCCGGGTGCGCGGCGTCCCCAAGGACGCGGTGGATGACCTCACCACCGGCGGTCACCAGCCGAGTGGCGCCTGGCGCGGGCGGGCTCTCGACACCGAACGCGTACACCGCATCGAGGACCCGCGCGGGCGCCAGATCGGCGGCATGCAGGTCTTCCACGAGCACGGGTATGCCGTCGCGCGCCACCCGCGTCCGGCTCACCAGCTGCCCGGGCCCTTCGCCGTGCCGCCCGAGCACGATCGTCTCGCGTAGCAGCGCCGCGGCGCCCGGCGCCAGGTCGAGGATCAGATCGCGTTCGACGCACGAGCCCTGCGCCGAGACCCAGGGAAGCGCCTCGTGCAGCAGACATCCGTCGGCAGCGATATCCACCTCGAACCGCCAGCGCGCTTGCCCGCCGCGCATGTCGTGCGCGATCGTCCCGGCAATGTCCTGGAGGTGCAGCTGCACACCCTCCCCAACATGAACACGGAGGACAACATCGTCACCGGCCAGCAGCAGTGCGCGCTCCGGCACCACCGCAACCCGCACGCGCGCGCCATCGCAGGACTGCGTGAGCACTCGCAGCGCGCCTCCGCCGGCGCGGACCTGCGCCCCGCGCGGGCCGAGGGTCACGTCGAGTTCGGTGGTCTCGGTCGCGAGCGTCATCGACTCAGTGCGTATGCCCGTGTCGCCCGCCGGCGTGCGCATGCTCGGGTTCGCCGGGGCCGTGGCGGTGCGCTGCCATCGGACCCGGATCTGCCGGCTCAAGCCGTCCCTGAATGTATGCCGCGTGCTGGTCGAGCACCCACCCGCGCAGCTCGGCAACGGCTCGGAAGTCGTTGCGGGACAAGGCGATCACTGGGCCGCCCTGTCGAGCGGCGAGGGCATCGGCATACATCATCGGCACATCGACACCGACGTGCGGTCCCAGATCGGTCTTGTTGACCACCAAAAGATCCGCCCGCTCGATGCCCGGGCCACCCTTGCGTGCGACATCACCACCGCCGGCGACATCGATGAGGAAGATCTGGACGTCGACCAGGGCCGGCGAGAAGGTCGCGGTGAGGTTGTCGCCGCCGGACTCGACGAGGATCACATCGAGCGGCCCGTGCTGAGCCTCGAGTCGTTCACAGGCCATGGCGTTGGCCGTGATGTCGTCGCGGATGGCCGTATGCGGACACGCCCCCGTCTCGACAGCGAGGACGCGAGCAGGGTCCAGCACTCCGGCGGCGCGGATCATCCGCGCATCCTCATCGGTATAGATGTCGTTCGTGACGACCCCGATGGCGATGTCGTGGGCGAGCTCTCGGCAGATCATCATGATCAAGGAGCTCTTGCCGGTGCCGACGGGGCCGGCGATCCCCAGGCGCATGGCGCGACGCGTTGGGGCGCAGTGGTTTTCAGGCACGGAAGAGTCTCCTCGTCGTGGTGGTGTGGGCTTCGGCGTAGCTCTCCAGGTGCGGCGCCGACCGGGCCGGGATCTGGTCGGGGGTGACAATGTCGGCGCTCGCCGAGACGACCGACGCGATGGCAGGGAAGGCCGCAAGGGTCCACCCCGCCACCTCGAGGGGGTCACCGGGTCGCAGCTTGAGAGCGGCCGAGGTGATGGTCTGCACCGCGTCATAGGCGACGACTCGTGCGATGTCAGCGGCGTCGATGCCCGTGGCGGCCGCGATTGCGCCGAGGACGAGCGCACCGGGCGGGTTGGCCGGGAGGGGGACAAGCTGCCAGAGCCGCGAGGCCAGGCGCACCAGGGCAGCCCCGACGATCTCGGCGTCGGCTCTCAGCGCCGCGCTCGGCGTGCGAGCGCGCCACGCGTCCAGCACCGGCTCAAGAGGCAGCCCCGCGAGCGCGTGTCGACGGGCCACGACGGCAGTTCCGGCGTCGGTTCGCACGACAGTGCGCAGGTGCAGGTTGATGAAACCGGGGATGTCGTCGACGCCGGCAGCAAGCGCGGGCTCCAGCGATCCCGAGCGCGTATGACCGCCGATCGGCAGCCGCGCGTCGGCGAGGAGCAGGGCGGTGAGGGCGCCGTGCTCGGGCTGAATCTGCGGCTCCCACGCGAGCTTCACGGGCGACTCACTCATCAGAAGAGCGAATAGAGCTGTCCGAGAGGAACTCTCGAAACAGGCGCGGGATCGACGAGTTCACCGTCGATGCTGATGGCGAAGGTCTCGGGGTCGACGACGATTGCGGGAAGCGCGTCATTGTTGATCATCTGCGCCTTGCCGATGGCGCGGGTGTCGGTCACGGGGAGCAGCTCTCGACGCAGCCCGAGCCGGTCCGCCAGACCGGCCCCCAGGGCGGCCGGCGCGACAAAGGAGACGCTGTGGTCGGCCCCATCCTGCTCGACGAGGGTCGGGCGCATCAGCACCGGCTGCGGGGTCGGGATCGAGGCGTTTGGGTCGCCGAGGGCGGCATACACCAGCGCCCCGCCCTTGAGCACCACGGACGGGCGGATGCCGAAGAAGCGCGGCTCCCACAGCACCAGGTCCGCCAACTTGCCGGGCTCCACCGAGCCGATCTGGGAGTCGACGCCATGCGCGATCGCCGGATTGATCGTGTACTTCGCGACATACCGGCGGGCCCGCTCGTTGTCCGCGGGCAGGTTCTCTCCAAGCCGGCCGAAGCGATCCTTCATCGCGTGCGCGACCTGCCAGGTCCGGCAGATGACTTCGCCGATGCGCCCCATAGCTTGCGCGTCGGAGGAGGTGATCGAGAGGGCACCGAGATCGTGCAGCAGGTCCTCCGCGGCGATGGTTGTGCCTCGGATCCGGGACTCGGCGAAGGCCAGGTCCTCCGAGACGCGCGGGTTCAGGTGATGGCACACCATCAGCATGTCGAGATGCTCGGCAATGGTGTTGATCGTGTGCGGAAGCGTGGGATTCGTCGACCCGGGGATGATGTGCGGCTCACCGGCGATCGTGATGATGTCCGGGGCGTGGCCGCCACCGGCACCCTCGGTGTGGAAGGCGTGGATCGAGCGGCCCCCGATTGCCGCCACCGTGGACGCGACATAGCCGGCCTCGTTGAGCGAGTCGGAGTGCAGAGTCACCTGTAGGCCCCACTCCTGCGCGGCCCGAAGTGCGGCGTCGATCGCGGCCGGCGTCGAGCCCCAATCCTCGTGCACCTTGTATGCCGCGGCGCCCCCGAGCGCTTGTTCGGCCAGACCGGCCGCGCTCACCGTATTGCCCTTGCCCATCAGCAGCACGTTGACCGGGAGTGGATCGAGGGCGCGGTGCACTGCACTCAAATGCCAGGCGCCGGGGGTGACGGTGGTGGCCTTGGAACCCTCCGAGGGGCCTGTTCCACCGCCGCCGATCGTCGTGATTCCGGTGGCCAGCGCCTCATGGATCTGGGAGCGCGACAACAGGTGGACGTGGGTGTCGAAGGCGCCGGCCGTGAGGATCTTTCCCTCTCCCGCAATGACATCCGTGGAGGGACCGATGATGAGTGCGGGATGGACACCATCGGCGATGTCGGGATTGCCGGAGCGGCCGAGGGCGACGATGCGTCCGTCACGGATGCCGACATCCGCGCGGACGATGCCCCAATGGTCCAAGACGATGGCATTGGTGATGACGGTGTCCAGGGCACCGTCATCGCGGGAACGGGTGGACTGGGCCATCGATTCGCGGATCGACTTGCCGCCACCGAAGATGGCTTCCTCCCCGCCGACGGTGTGATCGGCCTCGATCTCGATCCACAGATTGGTGTCGCCGAGCCGGACCTGGTCGCCGACAGTGGGGCCGTACAGCGCGGCGTACGCTTCCCGGCTGATCCACGCCATCAGCGCGCCCCGCCGATCTGGATGCCCGGCACTCGGCGTTGCCCGCGCAAGGCGACGATGTCGACCTCCCGGGAGACGCCTGGCTCGAATCGCTGCGATGTGCCGGACGGGATATCGAGTCGATGGCCCTGACAGGCGGCTCGGTCGAAGTCCAAGGCGGGATTGACGCTCGGAAGGTGGATATGGGAACCAATCTGGACGGGGCGATCGCCGGTGTTGACGATGACGATGCGCCGTCGCTCCTGGGGCGTGCGATCGGCATTGATCTCGATCTGGCCGGGGGCGATGCGAAGGGCACCGGGCCCGGGGCCGGGCATGCTGGTCATGGAAGTCCTCAGGTGATCGGCTGGTGGAGAGTGACGAGCTTGCGCCCGTCCGGGAAGGTCGCTTCGACCTGAACGTCGAGGAGCATCGCCGGAACGTCCGCCATCACCTGCTCGGCGGTGAGCACCTGCCGGCCGGCGTCCATCAACTCCGCCACGGAGGCGCCCTCCCGAGCGCGTTCGATGACCCAGGTGCTCAGCAGCGCCACAGATTCGGGATAGTTGAGCAGCACGCCCCGGGCCAACCGGTCGCGCGCCACCATCCCCGCAGTGGCCAGCAACAATTTCTCGACGTCGCCGGGTGTCAGATGCATCTCAGACCGCCATCATCGAGCGCACCCTCGACCCGGCGTCGTTGCCGCCCTCACCGCTGCCCGTGATCCGGCCCGACTCCAGAACGTAGAAGTGCTCCGCCGCGCGCAGGGCGAACCCGACATGTTGCTCGACGAGCAACACCCCGAGCTCCCCGGTTGAGTTCAACTCCAGAATGGTCCGCTCGATCTCGGCGACCACATTGGGCGCGATGCCCTCTGTTGGCTCGTCGAGGATGAGCAGCTTGGGTTTGGTCAGCAGGGCGCGACCGATGGCGAGCTGCTGTCGCTGCCCGCCCGAAAGCAGCCCGGCGCGCCGGTCGAGGACGGCACGCAGTGCCGGGAAGAGATCGAGGATCTGATCGATCGCCGCCGCGTTTTTGGGCGCGACGAGCTGCAAGTTCTCGCGGGTGGTCATGGTGGGGAAGCTCAGCTGCCCTTGCGGGACATATCCGAGGCCGCGCCGGACCCGCTCGCTGGGCCGGGTTCCGGTGACATCCTCGCCATCGATCACGATCGAGCCAGACGTTATGGGCAGCAGCCCCATCGCCACCCGCAAGAGGGTGGTCTTACCCGCCCCGTTGAGACCCATGACCGCAACCGCGCGGCCGGTGGGCACCGTGATCGAGACATCGTGAAGGGCCCGCGTTCGGCCGTATCCCGCTGTCACAGAGCGTAGTTCAAGCATTCGAGACTCCTTCGGCGTGGTCGCCCAGATAGACGCGTTGGACCTCGGGATTGGCGCGGATCTGTTCCATCGACCCAGACGCGAGCACCCGGCCGGCATGCAGGACCGTGACCACATCGGCGTAGCGCCGCACGAATTCCATGTCGTGCTCGACGACGACGATCGTGCGCTCGCGACCGATCCGGTGCAGCAATTCTCCGGTCGCCTCCCGCTCCTGCGCGCTCATGCCGGCGACCGGTTCGTCGAGCAAGAGGACGCGGGCATCCTGAACCAGCAGCATCCCGATCTCCAGCCACTGCTTCTGACCGTGGCTCAGCACTCCCGCGGGTCGACCCAGCAGATGGCTCAGCCCGACGGCCTCCGCCGCCTCGGCGACGGCATCCGGTATGCCGTTCCGGGCCCGCCACAACGACCACCGGCGACGGTGCCGCAGCCCGGCGATGTCGAGATTCTGCAGAACGGTCAGGTCGTTGAAGACCGTGGCCGTCTGGAAGGTGCGGCCGACCCCGAGCCGCGCGATCGCGTGCGACGAACGACCGAGGAGGTCCTCGCCGTCGAAGGTCGCGACGCCTTGACCGCGAGCGAGTCCGGTGAGCGCATCGATGACGGTGGTCTTGCCGGCCCCATTTGGGCCGACGAGGAAGTGCACCTGCCCCTGCAACAAGGTCAGGGCGACGCCGTCCACGGCGACGAAGTCCCCGAAGGAGACCCGAAGGTCGCGCACCTCCAAGTAGTCGTCCGTGCGTATCAGCTCGGCCGTCATGCCGCCGCCACCTCCCCTGCCTCGGCGTGGACGCGGCGCAATCGCCGACCGCCCGCCGCCTCGCGCGCCTTGGCGAGGACGCTGGACAGGCCACCGGGCAGAAGAAGCAGGACAACAACGAAGAGCGCACCCTGGAAGTACGTCCACGAGCCGGCGAAGCGTTCGGAGAGGGTGGACTCGGCATACCCAACCGCTATGGCCCCGAGGGCCGGCCCGAAGAGCGAGGCGCGTCCGCCGAGGGCGACCCCGGCAATGAGGCCGATCGAGGCGACGACGCCGACATCGTCCGGGGAGATGATGCCGACGATCGGGACATACAGGGCGCCGCCGACGGCCGCGAGGACGGCCGCGACGACATACGCCAGGAGCTTGGGGAATGCCGGGTCTTGCCCGAGGAACCGGACGCGCTCCTCGGCATCGCGGGTGGCGATGAGCAACTCACCGAAGCGCGAGCGCTGCAGGTGCGCAACGAGCGCCAGGCTCAGCAGGAGCACACCCGCCGCGATGAGATAGAGCATCTGCTTGTTCGCCGGGTCATAGAGCGAGTAGCCGAAGAAGCCGCGGAAATTGTTCAGGCCGTTGAAGCCCCCCGTGGTCTTGACCTGCCCGATGAGCAGCAGCGCGAACGCCGCCGTGAGGGCCTGCGAAAGGATCGCGAAGTAGGCCCCCTTGATCCGACGCTTGAAGATGGCCAGGCCCAGGATCGTGGCGAGCAGGCCCGGCACGAGCACGATGGCCGCCAGCGTCACGAGGGGCGACCGGAAGGGTTCCCACCACAGCGGCATCTGCCCATCGGCATACAGCTGCATGAAATCGGGTATGCCGTTCGGGCCGGCGTCGGCGAGCTTGAGGTGCATGGCCATCGCATAACCGCCAAGGCCGAAGTACATGCCCTGGCCCAGGACGAGCATGCCCCCTCGCCCCCAGGCCAGGCCGATGCCGACCGCGGCGATCGCATAACAGAGGTACTTCGCCAACAGGCCGAGCCGGAATGGCGAGAGCGCGAGCGGCGCGATGACCAGCAGGGCAACGGCCAGCACTGCCAGGGCGATCCACGGGCCGGCCTTGGCGAACCGCGTCGGTTCTGCGAAAGACGTTCTCGGAGAAGTCATGCCAGGCTCCTAGTCGTCGTGGTGAAGATGCCCTGGGGGCGAATCTGCAAGAAGGCGACGATCGCCAGCAGCATGAGGACCTGCGCCATGGATCCCGACGTCCAGGACTCCAGGAAGCTGCGACCGATGCCGATGCCCAGGGCCGCGAGGATCGTTCCTTTGAGCTGCCCGATGCCGCCGACGACGACCACGAGGAAGGCCTCCACGATGTAGGAGGTGCCCACCGTGGGACCCGTCGATCCGAGCAGGGTCAAGGCGACCCCCGCGACCCCGGCGAGACCGGAGCCGATGAAGAAGGTGGTCCGGTCGGTGCGCCGCGTCGAGATCCCGAGGGACTCCGCGAGGTCGCGGTTGGCGACAGTGGCGCGAATGCGGCGACCCAGATCGGTCAGTCGAAGCATCGCGAACAAGCCGGCCACGCAGAGCGCGGACAACGCGATGATGAACAGCCGTGTCACCGGAAAGCCGTAGCCCAAGATCGGCACGGTCCCCGACAACCAGGTTGGCGTCGACACCTCCTTGGCTGGCGCGCCGAAGATATCCCTGGCCAGCTGTTGCAGGATCAGGCCGACACCGAAGGTGACGAGGAGAGTGTCCAGGGGACGGTCATACATCCAGCGCAGGATGGTGGCCTCCAAGGCGATGCCCAGGAGTCCGCCGATCAGGAAGCCGACGACCAGCGCAACCGGAAGGCTGAGCGCACTGCCCCGCAGGATTGAGGCGGTGACAAAGGCGGTGTAGGAACCGGCCATCAGGAACTCCCCGTGCGCCATATTGATCACGCCCATCTGACCGAAGGTCAAGGTGAGGCCGATCGCGACGAGGAGCAGGACCGATGCCGAGGAGAGACCCGTAAAGACTTGGGCGACAACGGTTTCCATAGCTCAGCCGGTCGCGCCCTTCCACCACGGGTAGCCCTTGAGGAAGGGATCGGGTTCGATGGGACCCTTCGACGACCACACCGTGTAGATCAGGCCGTCGTCGTGGATCTGGCCGATGAGGGCGGTCTTGGCGATGTGGTGGTTCTCGCCGTTGACGGTGACCTTGCCCTCGGGTGCGTCGAAGCTGACACCGCCGGCGGCGGCCTGGACGTCGGCGACCTTGAAGGACTTCGCCTTCTCGACCATGCCCTTCCACAGATAAAGGCTGGTGTATGCCGCTTCCATCGGGTCCGAGGTCACGGCCTTCGGGCCATTGGCCTTCTTGAAGTCCGCGACGAACTTCTTGTTGACGGGGGTGTCGATGGTCTCGTAGTAGTTCCACGCGGTGTACTGCCCGACGAGGTTGTCGACGCCGACGCCCGGCACCTCCTCCTCGGCGATCGAGACCGAGACGACCGGCATCGAGTCGGCGGTCAGGCCCTTGCCCTTGTATTCCTTGAAGAAGGCGACATTGGAGTCGCCATTGAGAGTGTTGAAGACGGCGTCCGCGCCGGCTGCCTTGACCTTGTCGACGACGGACCCGAAGTTGGTCGAGCCGAGCGGTTGGTATTCCTCTCCGAGCACCTTGATGCCGTTGGCGGCGGCATACTGCTTGATGATCGCGTTGGCGGTGCGCGGGAAGACGTAGTCCGAGCCGACGAGGAAGATCGAGCTGATCTTCTTCTCGTTCTTGAGCCACTCCAGGGCGGGAACGATCTGCTGGTTGGTCGTGGCGCCGGTGTAGAAGATGTTCTTGGAGGCTTCAAGGCCCTCGTATTGCACGGGATAGAACAGCAAGGCGTTGTTGCCTTCGAAGACCGGCAGCATCGCCTTGCGAGAGCTCGACGTCCAGCCCCCGAAAACCGCTGCGACACAGTCCTTCTGGATGAGCTTGGTGGCCTTCTCGGCAAAGACGGAGGGCTCGGAGGCACCGTCCTCGGAGACGATCGAGAGCTTCTTGCCGAGGACTCCGCCGGCGGCGTTGATCTCGTTGGCCGCCATGGTTAGCGACTTGAAAACTGTTGTTTCGCTGATGGCCATCGTGCCGGACAGCGAGTTGAGGAAGCCGATCTTGATGCTGTCGCCGGACGTGTCGACACAGGAGGTCGCGCCGGCTGCCGAGGTTCCACCGGTGCTGGTGCCGTCGGTCTTGGCGCCGCACGCGGAGGTGGCGAGAGCCGTCGCCAGGACGGCGCCGGCGGCCAGAGTGCGGCGGGTGATGAATTGCGTCACGAGGGAAATCCCTTCGAATCCATGCCAGGGGCGAGGAGATTCGGTTCACGGGGCCACGCTGCCCCGGCATCCCGATCTGCGGGATGCTCCCGAATGGGAGGGATTCTTGGCGGGGCCTGTTTCGCCGGTGTTTCGGGTGCCGACGGTGATTGTTTCCCTCCACCGCCGATGCCCGGCCGCCGTGGAGGGCTTTACGGTCGTCCCAGCGACAGCGAGTTACCCCACGACCTAGGGCGTGGAAAGTCGACGACGAGTCGCCGGCGCCCATGGGTCGACACACTCGACGCGCAATGGACGAAAGTGCTTGAGGTTTCGCGTTGCGACGGTGAGCTCACGAGCCTGGGCCACAGCGGCGATGAGCGCATCGTCTAGGGGGGCGAACTCGGGAACGCGATAGGTCGCGAGGACCCGTGCGGCGGCTAGGTCGAACGGCAGGACTCGTCCGTCAAAGGCGGGAAGGACATTGTCCTCGAACCAGCGTCGCAAGATCGCGCCCTGGGCCGCATCGGTGCGCTCCCGGCTGACGATGCCACGCTCGATTTCCGCGACGCTACTCGCCGCGATGAACTGGTCCGCGGTCGGAATGGTGCGTGTCCACTCTTCGACCTGCGGATTGCGCCCGCGAATCCGAAGGGCCGACACGACATTCGTGTCCAGCAGATAGCCCGTCATACGGCCTCCGAGCGCGCGGTCAGCCCCAATCGTTCGGGCTCGAAATCGATGTCCGCGCCCTCGTCGGTTCCCAACAGGTCGGGAAGGGCGGGTGGTCGCGAATCCAAGGCAGCCGCCAGGATCTCGCGGGCTTCGGCCTCAACGGACTGTTGATGGGCGGCAGCCCGAGCGCGTAGGGCAGCCTTGGTGCCCGTCGGCAAGTTGCGTATCAGGATCTGTTCCATGAATTCCCCCTCTGATATCACATCACGATATCAGAGGGGGACGGCGGGCAACAGGCCGGGCCCGCGCGGCATACGGCATGCTCGGGGAGTGGAGACCGGAGGAGGCCGAGGACTCGGGTGTGTGTCGCTCGGCGGCTTCCTGCTCTTCGCCGGGATCGCGCATCTGACGCTGGCGCGGGAGGAGTTCCGGGCGCAGGTGCCGCCGTGGGTGCCGCTGGACATCGACCTGGTGGTCGCCCTGTCGGGGATCGTCGAGATCGGGCTGGGCCTCGCGCTCTGGCTATGGCGGCGGCCGCTGGTCGGCTGGATCGTCGCGGCCTTCTTCGTCGCGGTCTTCCCGGGCAACCTGTGGCAGTGGATCGAGGGGCGGGATGCGTTCGGGCTCGACACCGACCGGGCCCGGCTGATTCGGCTGTTCCTCCAACCGCTGCTGGTCGCGTGGGCGCTCTGGTGCACGGGCGCGTGGCGGGCCTGGCGGCAAGGCAGGCACCGGTCGGTTTAGCGCGGAATCAACTGGATCGAACAGCGCGGGCCCACGGCATTCGCCAGCCTTCTATCAGCCGTGGCGAGGGGCACGGCATACATCTCCGCAGCGGCGACGAAGGCGGCGTCATAGGCGGTGAGGTTCTCGCGCAATTCCCAGACTCGGGGAAGGAGGATGGGCAGCGCGATGCGGTCGATCGCGAGCGCCCGCCAGGCATCGAGCGCAACCGCAGCGTTGGCGTGGTCAAGCTTGCCGCCTCGCACCAAACCGCGAAGGGCATGCGCGACCTCGACGTCGATGTGCGCGGGCGCCAGGAGGCGTTGGCCCGAGAGGGCTACCCGTGCGGCTCGATGGCCCAATAGCGCGGCCAACACCACGGACGTGTCAACGACAATCATCGGTCGCGACCGCGGCGAACCTCGTCGACGATGTCGTCAATGCCGATCTCGACCTCGGTGGTGGACCAGATGATGTCGGCATTGCGCCGGAAGGCCACTGCGGCGGCGAGCTCCCTGACGGCGAGCGCGCTCACGGACATCGACTCGGCACTGGCGAGTTCCTCGAGCGCGGCGCTCACGTCATCAGGGACGTTGCGCAGGTACAGCGTCTTCATGTCGCATGATGCTAGCAACTTGCGACATCCCTTGCGATTTGCCGTCTCTACACTGACGCGATGGTCAGCAATCCCGGTGCTCGCGGCCACGGATCGAGCCACGGGCCGTCAGTCAGCTCGGTTGAGGTGATCGCGTTTGCGACGCGGGCCGAGTTGTGGGCTTGGCTCGCGGAACACGCCGACTCACACCCCGGTGCGTGGGTGCGCTTGAAGAAGTCCGGGCGTCCGACGCCGTCGGTCAGCTTTCACGACCTGCTCGAAGCCGGCATTGCGTACGGCTGGAGTGAGAGCACCCGGCGCGGTTACGACGCAGACTCCTACCTGCAAAAGTTCACGCCTCGCCGGCGACCGGGGACCACCTCGGCCCGCAACCGCGCGATCGCCGAGCGGCTGGAGGCCGAAGGCCTGATGACGGGCGCCGGCCGCGCCGCATTGGGTCTATGAGGTTGACGCGCGTCCGTGACGCTCAGGAATCGCGCCGACTCTCCATTGGCGAGTTTCTTGCGCCGGTTGAACTCCCCTGCCACCACCGAAGCCTGGTCGCCGTCCAGTCGGTGCAGCTCGGCATACCGACTCCATGCCTCGACGGGTGCAGGGATGCTCCTTGGTCAGCGAGTCTTGGGAAGAGGGTCAGGGCATTCTTGCGGTCGATGCCGGCGCGCAGGTCCGGGGTGAGGTCGAGCGCGTCATACTCCTGCCGCATGTAGCGGACGGCGGGCGCCGGGGCGAACGGGAAGTCGGTGCCGAAGAGGATCTTGCTCAGGTCCGCCACGGCGAGCAAGCTCGGGAACGCCGCGGGCGTCGACGACAAGGCGACATCGAAATAGAACCGGTGGAACCTCCGCATCCGTTGCGCCACAACGCGTTCGCGATTCAGCGCAAGCCCGGCGAGCTTCCACTTCGGCTCGTCGCGCAGCGTCGTCAGCAGGATGCGGTGCGCGACGTAGGGGACGAACCCGCCAGCGTGGGCCAGGATGAATCGGATCCCGTCGTACTTCTCCAACGCCCCCGACAGGATGAGGCTGATCGCCGTGCGGGTGGTGTCGAGGAGGAAGTCCGCAGTGAACGTGGGGATGCCGGGCACGGGCTCCGCGGGCAGCTCACCGGGTGGATGAAGACCACGGCTCGCCGCTCGTGGAGGAAGGCGAGCAGGCGGTCGAAGGCCGGGTCGCCGAGGTAGATCCCGGCGTTGTTGGCCAAGAGCACGATGCCATCGGCCTTGAGCACATCGAAGGCGTGGGTCGCCTCAGCGATGGCGCCATCAACATCGGGCAGCGTCAGGGTGGCGAAGAAGCCGAAGCGATCTGGCTGCGCCGCCACGACTCCCGCAGCGAACTCGTTGACCCACCGCGCCCAGTGGCGCGCCTCCGGCCCGTCGCCAAACCAGACGCCCGGGGTGGACAGCGAGAGGATGGCGGTGCGAATACCGTTCTTGTGCAGGACTTTTGCTGCCACTGGCGCCGCCCAACTCGGCAGGGGTATGCCGCCCGGCTGGATTCCCTTGTCGCGCAAGAGGAGCGCATAGTCCGGTGGGATGACGTGGTGGTGGACATCGATCCGGGCCGGATGCGCCGTCATACCGGCACCCCACCGAGGACGCGGCCCTGGGTGAGCGGGCGAAGCCGGGTCAGGACCGAGGCTTCGTTGTCCGGAGTCACGACAGCAAAGGTGTATTTGTCCGGTCGGACAGGACCACCGAGCCCGGCCGAATGCCATTGCGCCACAGCCACTTTCCCCAGGCCGGTTCGGTGATTCTGGCCGTGTCGACCCGCACCGTCGTCAGGTCCAAAGCGCGCCATGCCGGGTCACGGAGCACTGGGCGAAACCGACGACCGACCGGCCGCGACGAACCGTGACACCCGGCAGGCCGGCGAGCCGCCGTTCTAGCGCGTTCTCGAAGCGCGGTTGATAGAGGAAGTTCGAGATCGGCCAGGCGTGGGGACGGGCCAGGTTGCCGAACTGCGCGAGCACCGAGCGGTCCTTGCGCACCCAGCGCACGGGCACATCGGTGATCATGTCGGCGTGCACCTCGTCGGCGACGCCGGCGTTCTGCAGGACACGCAGCACCTCGTCGTCGGTATAGACCGCGCGCGCCATCCCATAGAACTGCGGCTCCTGCTCCAGGACCAGCACCGAAAGCCCGCGCCGGGCCAGCAGGTGGGTCAGCAGCAGCCCGGTCGGCCCGAGGCCGACGACGCACACGTCATACGACGGGCTCGGGTATGCCGTTGTCTCGCTTGGCATTTCAGCCCACCTTGGGGAGGGTCGGCTTGCGGTAACGAAGCGAGCGGGCGGCATACCGGAATTGGTTGAGGCGAGTGAGGACGCCCTCGCCGATGGGAGTGTGACCCCAGATCGAGATGCTGTCGTAGGTCTTGGGCGCCCAGGTCTCCTCCAGGTCGGGGGTGACGACGATGGGGTTCCAGCCGAGCTCCCACTCGAAGCCGGTGGAGATGACGCGCTCGTATGCCGCGAGCATCCCGTCGAGGGTCGCGACCTGGGTGTTGAGGTGCTGGATGCTGGTGCGGATCGGGTCGATCGGCAGGCCCCGGACTCCCGCGACGGCAACGCTGTGATGGCGCTCGTTGACCCGCAAGAAACGGATGCGCAGCTGGGTGCCCGCGATGTTCTCGTGCACCCAGTCGGAGAGCCGGGCGTCGAAGAGTCCGGTGTAGTAGCCGCGGACCTCCTCGGGACGCGCGGCCGTGATGGCGACATGGCCCATGCCGGCGTCGCCGGTGACGAAGGCTTCCTGGAGCATGCGCAGCGGTGCCGTGGTTGTGACGGGGGTCGTGAAGATCTCGGTCGCCATGCCTTTGGGTCCGGCGAAGCGCCAAAGCCGTTCGACGCCGCGCAGAGCGCACTCCTCCTCGGTGCCTTCCGCGATGGGCTGGCCGGCGTCGGCCACTCGGGCGAGGATCGTGTCGAAGACCTCGTGGTCGGCGATCTGCCAGCCGATGGCGGTGACATCCTCTGTGGGCCCGGTCGTCAGGAGCAGTCGGCACGCGTGGTCGTCGATGCGGAATCGTGTTGCGCCGCTTGCCACGTCGTCGACATGCAAACCGAGGGCGTCGGCGCCGAAGCGGCGCCAGTCGGGGAAGCGCTGTGTCTCGACGACGAGGTAGCCGAGTTGCACCGCACCGAAGACATCCGGTCGCGCGCCGGTCATCGCTCGCCGCCGAGAAAGTCGATGGTGAGCCGGTTGAAAGTCTCGGGCGCTTCGAACTGGACCCAATGCCCAACTCCCGCCGCGAGATAGAGGTCGGCATGCGGCATACGGCGGGCGAGGAGGGCACCACCGGAGGGCCGGTTGACCTTGTCCTCGCGTCCCCAGATCACCAAGGTCGGGACCGGGCAAGTGTCGAGCGCACGGTGGCGTGAAAGGTCCATGCGCCACAACGTCTTCAGCGCCGCCGGGCCCGGATCGGGCCGCCGCAGCGGAGGATTGGCGAGGACGTCCGGGTCCAGGCTCGCCTCATAGCGACCGCGGATCAGGTCATCGGGGACCTCCGTCCCGGGCGCGACGAGGGACTCCCGGATGAAGGTGCTCATCTTGGCGAACGACGGCCCGTCACCGCCGTAATAGTCAAGAAGTTGGTTAAGGCCGCGGGTCGGGAGGGCGCGGGTGGTGCCGATGCCGCCGGGGCCGTTGAGCACCATCCGGTCGACGCGGTCGGGCCGGTCGAGCGCGAGTCGCAGCGCGGCGCCGCCGCCGTAGGAGTTGCCCACGAGGTGCGCGCGCTCGATGTCGAGAGCATCGAGGAGGCCCCGCACGGCATACGCCAGATCCCCGAAGGGATCGCTCTGGTCGAGGTCCTTGCTGGAGCGGCCGTAGCCCGGCAGGTCGGGGATGACGAGGGTGAAGTGCTCGGCGAGCGGCGCGATATTGCGCGTCCAGTTGGCGACGCCACTGGCGCCCGGGCCGCCGCCGTGAAGGAGGACGAGGGCCGGACCAGAGCCCGTGGTGGCGACGAAGAGTTCGCGCGATCCGACCCGGATCACGCGCTGCTGCAAAGTTGATGGATTCATCATGTTTAGTGGTGAAGCGGAATATGATGGAATCATCAAGATGTATCTCGCGAGCAGAACGGACGGGTCATGACAGCGACGGCCACGGGTCAGGCCAAGCGTCGGCAGCGCACTCACGATGCCCTGGTGGAGGCGGCCTCCGCCCTGCTCGGCGAGGGGCGCACGCACGCGACGATCGAGGAGATCACGACCCGCGCGGGGGTCGGGTTCGGGTCGTTCCACAACCATTTCGCGAGCCGGGAGGACCTCTTCCGCGAGGCGGTGCTGGCCACGCTGGAGAACTTTGGGACCCTCCTGACGGCCGCCGCGGCCGGCATCGAGGACCCCGCGGAGCGCTTCGCCCGCAGCTTCCGACTCTGCGGGCGGCTGGCGGTCAGTTCCCCCGAACTGCTGGCTCCGTTGGACACCATCGGCACCGAAGCGCTGGTCGTCGATCGTGGCCTGCGTCCGCTGGCGCTGGCGGATCTGCGTCGGGGGGTCGAGACCGGCCGATTTGTCGAGGTCGATCCCGAACTGCTGCTGGCTAGCGCGGGCGGCGCCCTGCTCGGCCTGATCCGACTGCTCAGCCACGACCGCTCCATCGACGGCATCTCGGCGACAGACACCGTAACCGAGCGGGTGCTGTGCTTGTTGGGCGTGGCGCCACAAGAGGCGCACATACTGGCCACGACGCCCTTGTCCCAGAGCACCTGAGGAGGCACGCATGCGACCCCTGCGCTACTCGATCAATGTCACGCTGGACGGTTGCGTGCACCACGAGGCCGGACTCGCGCCCGATGAGGAGTCGATGCGCTACTGGACCGACCAGATGACGCAGGTCGACGCTCTGATCCTCGGGCGCGTGACCTATTCGATGATGGAGTCGGCGTGGCGGCGGCCGGCCAGTGGGGAGTGGCCCGACTGGATGACCGCCCGGGACCTCCCTTTCGCGGAGGCCATCGACACGGCTCGGAAGTATGTCGTGTCCGGCGCCCTCGACGCCGTCGACTGGAACGCCGAACTGCTGGCGGGAGATGTTGGGTCAGCGATCCGGCGACTCAAGGCCGAGCCGGGCGGCCCCCTGTGGGTGGGCGGCGTGACCCTTCCGGTGGCGCTGGCCGACCTGGGATTGATCGACGAGTACGAGTTCGTCGTGCAGCCGGTGCTCGCCGGCCATGGGCCGCACTTGCTGGCCGGGCTGCGCAAACGCCTGCGGCTCGAGCTGCTCGGACGGCGCGAATTCCGCTCGGGCGCAGTGGTTCTGCGCTATCGCTCAACCGTCGTTGGTTAGGCGTCGAGCCAGTCGGTGAGCAGGCGGACCATCGGCCAGGCCGCATCGGTCCAGTTGCCGAGGACCGTCATAGTGGTCTGGGTGGTCGGGTCGTGCAGGCTGGTCATGGAGACACCTGCGTCATAACCCTCCATCCAGGCTCGTTCGCCGGACGGATGCCGATGGAAGCCCAGGCCGTATCGTCTCGACTCTTCGGGCCAGTCGCTGTGCGGGCGCAGCGCCTCGGCCAGCAGGTCGGGGCCGAGGATGTGGCCGGCCATCAGTTCATCCCAGAAGCGCGCCAAATCGGCTGTAGTGGAGAAGATTCCACCATCACCACTGCCGTGGACCGGCAAGTGGAGAGAGTTGGAGCGCAGGCCGTCCCGCTCGAGGTAGCCGATGGCAGCGGTGCCCGGCAGCTGATCCAGCCGCTCGAAGGAGGTCGCGGTGAGGCCGGCTGGTCGGCATACCTCTTCCTCGATCAGGTCGGGGAAGGCGCGGCCGGACGCGCGCTCGGCCAGCAGCGCGAGGACGACATAGCCGGCGTTGTTGTAGGTAAAGCGCTCGCCGGGCGCGAACTGGGTCGGGTTTCCGTCGAGTGCCGGGAGGTAGTCCTCGGTCGTGGCGAGGCGATGCACCGGGACGGTCATGACATAGCTGGTCATGTCGTCGATCGCCGACTCATCGAGGTAGTCACCGATGCCGGAGCGATGCGCAAGCAAGTGCCCGATGGTGACCGCGTCGTCGATGAGTGGCAGGTCGTCGCGGAGCAGCGAGCGGGCCAAGGTGTCAAGCGTCAGGACACCGCGCTCGATCAGACGCAGGACAGTCACGGCGGTGAATGTCTTTGTCCCACTGGCGATTCCGAAGCGCGTGCCCGCGGTGTTGCGGATCGAGTGAGCCCGGTCCGCCAGGCCGTATGCCGTGTCCACCACCCGCTCCCCGGCCTGGTCCACCCGCACCACCCCGGAGAAGCCGGTGCGTTCGGCGGCCTCGTCGATGGCGTTGGCGAGGCCGTGCGTTGACGCTGAAACTGCGTGTGGTGGCGTCGCGGCGGCCATAACGCCCGAGCCGCAGGACGCGAGGTCGGCGAGGTCGGCGAGGTCGAACTCGAAGGCTGTCTCGTCATCGATGATCTCGCCCGTGAGGCGCGCGCCCAGGCCGAGATAGAAGTCGCGCGGCCCGCCAGCGCCCTCGGTGAAGCTGGACCACAGCCGCGAGTTTCCCTGCGCCAGGAGATCTTCCGCCAGCAGCGCCAACGCCCGGCGACCGATCCCGCGCCCCTGGAAGCGCTGGTCGATGAGCATCCGCCAGAGGTAGGGGACGGGCATCGTCGGGGAGCGATCGGCATACATCAAGAAGCCGGCGGGCTCGCCGTCGGCGCGGATGCCGCGCAGGACGGGCACGAGGCGCCCGCCGAGCCAGATGTCGGGGCGGAGGGCATCGGCATACGAAATGTCCATCGGGGCGACGAATCGTCTTTGCGTCCAATGGGTTTCGAGGCGACGCCAGTCCCACACGTTGTGGCTGTCGACGGGTTCGATGGTGACCTCGGCCGGCGGTCCGGTCGGCCGGTCACGCCAAGCACGCCAGTCGTCCGCGGTGCTGGCGTAATAGGTCGTGTCAGTCCACGCGCCCCGCCAGAGGTAGCTCTGCTTGCCCTCGTGCTCGTGGACCAGGCCGATCGCTTCGAGGGCGCGCTGCGAGGCGATATTGCGGGGGTCGGCTTCCCCGGTGATCCGGACGACACCGAGCCGTTCCACGAGGTCCTCGACCACCGCGCGCGCCGCCTCCTGGGCGTAGCCGCGGCCCCAGTGCGCGCGGGCGAGCGAAAAGCCGACCGAGGCTTGCTGACCGGACTCGTCACGGCCTACGGGGATCTCACCGATGTGCGTGCCGTCGAGGTCGATGGCGAGTTCCGTCCAGCCCGTCGGCTCAAGGTCGTCGAGCGCATCCTGGGTGGTAAGCCAGGCGGCGCGCTCGGGTGTGTACGGCAGTTCCCAGTCCTGAAGTTCCGCGACCTCGGGATCGTTGCGGTAGGCGCACTGGGTCTCGATGTCCGTGCTGCGCATGAGGCGGACCGTGAGGCGGTCGGTGTGCAAGGGATAGCCCATCGCGCAACGATCCCATCCGCCCGGCCAACTCCGCAGCGGAATGAGGAAGTCAGCGCCGAGGCATCACAAGGACTCCCTCGTCGCGCTGGGCAGCGCGCTCCGCGTTCAGCGACCGGAGTTCAGGAGTTGGGCGAGCACCTGAGCTTCGCTGTGCTCGACGGCCTTGCTGGCGGTGAGCAGGGTGAGGTGGGAGTCGTGGTGGAGCTTCTCGAGCTCAGTGAAGGCGGCCGCCTGGTGGGGTTGTCGCGCAGTTCCGATTCGTAGCGCTTCTGGAAGTCCTCCCACTCGGCCGAGTCATGGGAGTACCACGCGCAACTCGGTCGTCGGCGCGACGGCCTTGAGCCACTGATCGAGGTGGGCGCGCTCCTTGCTCATCCCACGCGGCCAGAGCCGGTCGACGAGAACGCGCGTGCCGTCCGAGTCGGTGGGATCGTCATACACCCGCTTCACGGAAACCTTGGCCACCCTGACCCCCGTCAGAGTCCGAAGGCGGTCGGCCACATGGTGCCGTCATCCAACTGAGCATCCTCTTGAAATCCGATATGCCGGTATCGCGTCTTGAACTTGCCCGCGAACTGCCAGAACAGCACGGCTTTGCCGTCCTTGGCGTATGCGGGGAAGCCGTACCACGTGCGCGGCACCAGGTCGGGCGTGACCCGACGGACGAGCTGGTGCAGCCCTTCCGCGATCTCGCGATCGGAGCCGTCCATGGCCGTGATCGCGTCGAGGACGTCCTGCTCGGTGTTCTTGCCCGCCTTGGTGCGGCGGCCCTCAGCCGCGGCCTGCTTGACGGCCTTCCGCTCGGCCGCAGTCAGGCCGCTCTCGCTGGTGGTCTTGCGGTCGGCCATGGTGACCTCCGATCGGCTGGATGTCGTCCGCTCGAATGGCGGCCGCAACTCCCACCGTAGGCCAAGGGACCTTGTCGTCTGAAAGACATCGACTGGTAAAGGCCCATCTGGCGGTCGGATGACCTACCTTTGACAAACTTTAGACAATCGAAGAGCTTCGGAGGAAGCCATGAGTACTGAGCACGACGACGTCCGCGCCGAAATCCTGGAAGTCATTCAGGCCACGCGGATCGCCTTCCTGACCTATGTCGACCAGGAGGGGCGCCTGGTTTCGATGCCGATGGGCACACAGGACACGGAGGACCCAGGCACGCTGTGGTTCATCACCGAAGCCGACAGCGACAAGGTCCTCGCGATCGGCGCGGACGCGCGCGTGAACGTGGCATACGCCTCGGACAAGGGCTGGGTGTCGGTTTCGGGGACCGCCGAACTGATCCACGACCGAGCCAAGCTCGAACAGTTGTGGGACCCGTCCGCCTCGGCGTTCATGTCGGGCGGTCCGGAGGACGCGAATAGCGCCCTGTTGAAGGTCACCGGCAACACGGCTCAGCTGTGGAAGTCGCCCGGCAGCGTCGGGTTCCTGCTGACCATGGCCAAGGGACTGCTCGGCAAGGACCCGGCCAAGGACGAAGACGCCCCGATCGTCGCACTCTGACCCGAACCGGGCCAACTCAGCACACGTTCGGAGACCCGGTAGAAGTTCGGAGACCCGGTAGAAGTTCGGAGACCCCGGCCAGGCGCCGTGCGGCATACAGTCCAGGGATGGGCGACCACACGGCATACCGGATCGAGGCACTGCGCCCGCAGACCTGGCCGGCCTTCGAGGCGTTGGTGATGCGGCACAACGGGATCTTCGGCGGGTGCTGGTGCACGTGGTTCCACGACGGGCACCCGAGTTGCGAGGGGCGCGGGGAGACCTATGAGGGCAACCGTGCGGTGAAGAAGCGGCTCGTCGACGAAGGTGTCGCGCACGCGGCGCTGGTGATGGCCGGCGAGGAGGCGGTGGCCTGGGCGGAATACGGGACGCCCGAGGAACTGCCGACGATCCACCACCGCAAGGAGTACGACGCGACGAAGGAGGCCGAACCGGACTACCGGATCACCTGCGTCTTCGTCGACAAGCGGCACCGCCGGCAGGGGGTGACCGAGCTGGCGATCCAGGGTGCTCTGGATCAGATTGCGCG
>Ga0075158_10000828_pt1 | contig 24643 bp, 25 predicted proteins | sample JI91814BDNA_FD_70968 | JGI IMG/M metagenome (GOLD analysis project Ga0075158, IMG submission 70968) | Wastewater effluent complex algal communities from Wisconsin, to seasonally profile nutrient transformation and Carbon sequestration -... | ecosystem: Engineered > WWTP > Effluent > Algae... | reverse complement strand
CCATTTGCTGGACGGCGAGGTCGACGGCCGCCTCGTCCACGAAGACCTGCACGACGCCAACGTCCTGGCCCCGCTCGACCCGGCCCGCGGGCAGTGGCTGGCCATCGACCCCAAGCCGGTTTCCGGTGAATGGCCGTATGCCGTGGCCCCCATCGTCTGGAACCGCGCCGAGGCGACGGCCGCTGCCCACAACCCGAGGATGCATGTACGCCTGCGTGCCGACATCGTCGCCGACGCGGCCGGTCTCGACCCCGACCGGGTGGCGGCGTGGACCCTGGTGCGGCTGGTCATCAACGCGGTCTGGGCGGCGTCCTTCGCGCCGCAATCGGACGCTTTGCGGGCGCGGATGATCATGCTCGCCAAGGCCTTCACCGGCTGACCTCGTCGCCATCTCAGAAGCCGACCGAAAGCACGGCATCCGGGCGCCGCCGATGAGACGCGGGCACCCGTTCGCGCGGCGCTCATGGGAGGATCGAAGTGGAGTAAAAGTTCATCACAGGCATCACGCACAAAGGAGCAAGCCCGTGCCCATCGCAACTCCCGAGGTCTACGCCGACATGCTCGAGCGAGCCAAGGCCGGCTCGTTCGCCTACCCGGCGATCAACATCACCTCTAGCCAGACCGTCACGGCGGCCATTCGCGGTTTTGCGGAGGCCGGCAGCGACGGCATCATCCAGGTCTCGACCGGTGGCGCCGAGTACGCCTCCGGCTCGACGATCAAGAACATGGTCACTGGCTCGCTCGCTCTCGCGGCGTATGCCGAAGAGGTCGCGAAGAACTACCCCGTCAACATCGCGTTGCACACCGACCACTGCCCCAAGGACAAGCTCGACGGCTTCGTGCGCCCGCTCATTGCGGCCAGCACCGAGCGCGTCAAGGCCGGCGGGCTGCCGATCTTCCAGTCGCACATGTGGGACGGCTCGGCCGTACCGCTGGCCGAGAACCTCCAGATCGCCGAGGAACTGCTCGCCCTGACCAAGGCCGCGAACATCATCCTCGAGGTCGAGATCGGCGTCGTCGGTGGCGAGGAGGACGGTGTCGCCAACGAGATCAACGAGCAGCTCTACACCACCCCCGAGGACGCTTTGAAGACGGTCGAGGCGCTCGGCCTCGGCGAGAACGGCGCCTACATGGCCGCCCTGACCTTCGGCAATGTGCACGGCGTCTACAAGCCGGGCAATGTCAAGCTGCGCCCGGAGATCCTGCGCCAGTGCCAGGACGCGATCGTCGCCGCCAAGGGCCTCGAAGCCGGCTCCAAGCCGCTCGCGCTCGTCTTCCACGGTGGCTCGGGCTCGCTGCCCGAGGAGATCTCGGCCGCGGTCGACTACGGCGTGGTGAAGATGAATGTCGACACCGACACCCAGTACGCCTTCACCCGCCCGGTCGCCGCCTGGATGTTCCAGCACTACGACGGCGTGCTGAAGGTCGACGGCGAGGTCGGCAACAAGAAGCAGTACGACCCGCGCGCTTGGGGCAAGGACGCCGAGGCCGGTATGGCCGCCCGCGTCGTCGAGGCCTGCCAGAACCTCCGCTCGGCCGGGACTCACGCCTAAGTCCCGGACACCCCTACCGGATGGGTGGGAGGGGCCAGCTTTCCCGCCCGACGCCGGAAACCCCTCGTGCGCATGGGAAGTTTTCCCGCGCGAACGAGGGGTTTCCCCTGCGCATTCCCTACCGTGAGAGAGTCCCCGTATGACCGATCTGCTTGGGACTCCCGAGACTCGCCTGCCCGTCGATCCGGCCGACGCCGCCCTGAAATACCGGGTCGCGCCGATCGACGCCGCCAAGGCGTGCCCGGCCTCCTCGCTCGCGTGGGCGCTGCTCGCCGAGGAGGCGCTCGCCCGGGGGGAGGCGGTCACGGCATACGCCTATGCCCGCACGGGCTACCACCGCGGACTGGACGCACTGCGCCGGGCGGGGTGGCGCGGCCAGGGGCCGATCCCGTGGTCCCACGAGCCCAACCGCGGCTTCCTGCGCGCGCTGGCCGCCCTGGCCTATGCCGCTGCAGCCATCGGCGAGGAGGGCGAGCGGGTGCGGTGCACGGAGTTCTTGCGCGCGTCGTCGGCGGAGGCCGCTCGCGAGCTGGGGCTCTGACGGTGGCGCTGACGCCGGCCGAGCTCCTGGCGGACCTGCACCGGCAGGTGCGCACGGGCGTCGGGGAGGGCGACCCCGAGGCCGTCCGTGAGCGCGTCGGGCTGATCTGGCGGACCTGGTCGACCAACCCCGCCGACCAGTGGGCGATGGTCGAGAGCCCCGACGGGCTCGGCGACGCACCCGACGTCACGATCGCCGGGGAGCGCGATCACTTCGCCGGCCTCGGCATCCCGCTGGAGTGGAAGACCTATTCGTATGACGTGCCGGTCGACATCGGTGATCGACTGGTGGCTGCCGGATTCGAGGCGGGCGACGACGAGGCGCTGATGCTCGGCGAACTCGCCGATCTCGTCGACCGGGTCCCGATCCCGGAGGGCGTCAGCATCCGTGAGGTGCGCACGCTCGGCGATCTGCGCCGGATCGACAACCTCGGCGCGCTGGTCTGGGGCGCTGAGTGGCACGGTCCGCGGGCGCCCCTCGAGGGCGCCGACAGCGACCCGATTGAGCGCCGCGACCCGCACGAGTATGCCGTGCTCGCCGAGGAGTCCCCGGAGGGACCGGTGCTTTGCGCGGCCCGCGTAAACCTCACTCCCGGAACGGATTTCGCCGGCCTCTGGGGCGGCAACACGCATCCGCAGTGGCGTGGCCTGGGGCTCTATCGCGCGGTCCTCGCCAGGCGCGCGCACTGGGCGCTGGAACGCGGTGCGCGCTATGCGCGCGTCGATGCGTCGCCCAACTCCGAGCCGATCCTGGCTCGCCTCGGGCTCTATCGGGTCGCGACGACCACGCCCTACCACCACGGCTGACGCCGGGGGCGTGGGCACCGGCGGGGGTGGCGCGGGTGGTGCCGCCCCGGCCACGGGTGCTACCAGGCGGCGGCTGGGACGTCGGTGCGCGCGAAGTCGCGCCCGACAAAGAGCAGCGGTTGCCCGGAATCCATGGCGAGGGCGTAGGCGAAGCAGTCGCCGAAATTGAGGCCGGCCGGGTGGCCCGAGCCCTGGCCATAGCGCACGTGAGCCTGCACCGCCAGATCGCCCATCCGTGGAGTCACCGAGCGGATCGAGATCTGGAGTGCCGTGCCGAGTCGATCGACATCGGCCAACCTCGCGGTCCCGAAGCGGCGCTGGAGGACAACCGATGCCTCGACGTAGTTCGCCACGGACAGCCAGCGTCTATTGGCCGTGCTGACGGCACGTGTCAAACGCACGCTCTCTGGCTCATCGAGCAGAATCGACACCAGCGCGGACGTCTCGATGATCATGAGAGCGGCAGTCCCGCCTCGTCATACATTGCGTCAAGGTCGTGCCTGACGGCTGCCCGGTCATCGTCGGTGACCGTGCGCGTGAACTCCGCGACGACTGCGCGCGCATCGTCGAACCGGCGCTGAGCAGGGTCGCCGAGGTCGCGGCTGTCGGGATCGTCGAGGGCGTCGAGATAGCGGGTGAGGGCCGCTTCAAGCACGCTGACCTGAGTACGCCCGGTGCGTTCCGCCGCCTCTCGGGCAAGGGCGCACACCCGGTCGTTCTTGATATTCAGTGCCACCGTCGATACACCTCCTTACACCACGCTACACCTGCAGGCCGGTCAAGCATGGGGTGAGCGGGCGCGGCGACCGGGCAGGCATACGGCTAGCCTGTGCTGCGGTTCATCCGACGAAGGGGAGGCGACATGCCGGCGATCGTGCTGGTCGGCGCCCAATGGGGCGACGAAGGCAAGGGCAAGGCCACCGACCTGATGGGGTCGGCGGTCGACTATGTCGTGAAATTCAACGGCGGCAACAACGCCGGGCACACCATCGTCATCGAGGGCGAGAAATACGCCCTTCACCTGCTGCCCAGCGGCATCCTGACGCCGACGTGCACGCCCGTGATCGGCAATGGTGTCGTGATCGACCTCGAAGTGCTCTTCCACGAGATCGACGGGCTGGAGGCCCGCGGGGTCTCGACGGCGAAGCTGCTCGTCAGCGCGAATGCCCACATCATCGCGCCCTACAACCGCACGCTCGACAAGGTCACCGAGCGCTTCCTTGGCGCCCGCAAGATCGGCACGACCGGCCGCGGCATTGGCCCGACCTATGCAGACAAGATGTCCCGCAACGGGATTCGCGTGCAGGACCTTTTCGACCGGCACATCCTGGAGCAAAAGGTCGAGGCCGCCCTGGGCTTCAAGAACCAAGTGCTCACCAAGATCTACAACCGCCGCGCGATCAGCCCCGACGAGGTCGTCGCCGAGCTCTTGTCGTATGCCGATCGGCTAGCCCCGATGGTCGCCGACACCTCGCTCGTGCTGGAGCGGGCGCTGGACGACGGAGCGACTGTGCTCCTGGAGGCGGGGCAGGCGACGCTGCTCGATGTCGACCACGGCACCTACCCCTATGTCACCTCCTCCTCGGCGACCGCGGGTGGCGCGTGCACCGGGTCGGGCATCCCGCCGACGCGGGTGAGCCGCGTGATCGCGATCCTCAAGGCGTACACGACGCGTGTCGGGGAGGGGCCCTTCCCGACCGAACTCTTCGACGACTCCGGCGAGTTCCTGCGCAAGACCGGCTTCGAATACGGCACCACCACCGGCCGGCCGCGGCGTTGTGGCTGGCTGGACACGGTGATTGGGCGCTATGCCAACCGGATCAATGGCGTCACCGACTTCGTGGTCACCAAGCTCGACGTCCTCACCGGGCTGGAGCAGGTGCCGATTTGCGTGGCCTATGACGTGGACGGGGTCCGGCACGACGAGATGCCGGTCAATCAGACCGACTTCCACCACGCCACGCCCATCTACGAGGTCATGGACGGCTGGTGGGAGGACATCACGACCTGCCGGAGCTTCGATGACCTGCCGGCCAATGCGCAGGCCTACGTCCTGCGCATTGAGGAGCTGATCGGCGCGCGCGTCTCGGCCATCGGTGTCGGCCCGGGCCGCGACGAGATCATCGAGCGCTTCCCACTCCTGGACTAAGCAGGGGCCGCGTGCGTGCGGCTCCGGCGCGCGAGGAGTATGCCCGTATGACAGTTCTTCGTGTGCCGTCGGCCGCACGCGCGACGCGTGGTGCACACCGTTGGTGTCGTTGGTGTCGATCAGTGTCAGCGCCGCGGGTGCGCCCTCGCGCACCGGGCGCAATTCTTTGGCCGCAATCAGCGCGGACGGTCGACAGGTGGCGTTCGTCTCGAACGGCACGGACCTGGTCGCGGGTGCAACAACCGTGCGGTCGGGAGTCTATGTGCGCGACCTGGATTCGAAACGAACGCTGCTGGTGAGCTCGGACGCAACCGACCCGTCACTCTTTCGACGGACTGGCAATCTCGGCTGATGGCAACCGGATTGCCTTTGGCAAGCTCGCGCCAACCGTCGTCGGCGGCGCCGCGCAATCGCTGCCACAGGTCTTTCTCGCCGGCCGGGTCACCAAACAGGTCCTCAAGATCTCTTTCCGCGTTACCGCAGCACCCCATGAGCGGCCTTCGGGACTGGCGCGCTGAGCGACGACGGCCGACGGCTGCCCTGAGTACATTCGCCACGAACTTGATCGCCGGCAAGACCAGCAACGGGACCTTCATTCCAACCCTGACTCCGTGACCGCGGGCCCGCAGGCCGCTGACGACCGCGGTGGCTCCCGTCCCCGGCAGGAACAGGAGCCGCAGCGACGATCGTCAGGCTAGGGGTTGCTGGAGTTCGACGACCCAGCCGGCGTCGCCGTCATACGGGGTCTGCAGGTAGACCTCGCGGCAGGGCCCGACGGGCGTCAGGCCGCGGGCCTCGACCTCGCGGGCGAGGTCCTGCCACGCGTCGGAGATGCCGTCGATCTCGGCTCCCGTGTAGGTGGCGACGAGGGCGTGCTCGACCGAGGCGAGGGTGGCGGCCACCAGGCCGGGCGGCGTGTCCTCGAGGGCCAGCTGTGCCGCGGCGGCGACGGTCATGGCCCCGCTGTCGTCGCCGTAGTGGCCGATGTCGGGGCCACGGCGTTGCGCGCCGGAGCTGGCAACCAGTTGGGCCACCCGGCCAAAGAGCGGGCTGACCACCTCGCCGACACTCTGGCCTTCGGTCAGGGTGACGCTGAGTTGGGCCACCTGCAGCGCTGGCAGGCTGGTGAGGCGAGTTTCGTTGTGGGACATGGTGTTCTCCTTTTCGATTGATCGGAGTCTCGCCTCGACCTGATGCAGCCGGAGCCGGTCGCCCGCGATCTGAGCGGCCAACTCGTCGCGGCGGGTGGTCAGCAGATGATGCAACTGCCGGTCATTGAGCCGGCCGTCCAGGACCTGGCCAACCTGCTCCAACGTGAAGCCCAGGTCCTTCAGCGCGACCAGGCGGTTGACCCGGCCGAGCTGGTCGGCGCGATAGAACCGATAGCCGGTGAACTCGTCCACCCGTGCCGGCACGAGCAGGCCGAGCCGGTCGTAGTGGCGCAGCATCCGCACCGACACCCCGGCCCGTCTGGCGAAATCTCCGATACTCAACATGGCGATCTCCACGCAATCGTCTGACACCGTGTCATGGTCAAGCCCTATCCGCCGAGGTCCGCCGTGCGCGCCCACGCGGCCTCCACGGCGGCGCGGGCCTCGTCGCCGTCGAGGCCGAGCATGCGGACGGTCGCGACATACGCCGTCGCGGCGGCCTCCAACCGGGACCGGGTCACCTGCTGCGGCGAGAGATGCACGGGGGCAACCGTTGTGCCGCCGCCTCGTCGCGTGCTCACCAGGCCGGCCTGCTCCAGTTCTTGATAGGTACGCGCGACGGTGCCGTTGGCGATCCCGAGATCCTTCGCCAGTTGGCGGACGGGTGGGAGCCGCTCGCCGGTGCCGAGTTGCCCGGTCTCGATGAGCGTGGCGAGCTGGCGGCGAAGCTGCTCATATGGTGGAGTCGGATCGGTGAGGTCGACGGTGATGTCGGTGCTCATGACCGGACCCGGGGCGCCGAGTTTTCGCGGGCCGAAGCCTCTGGCGCACGGGCGGGCAGAAGGACGGTTGCGGTCAGGACCATGGCGATGACCAGGCTGATCAGTGCGATGAGGAGAGCGGCTCCGGCAAAGGGGTCACCGCCGGTGACGCAGTCATTGCCGTGCAGCGCCGAGCTCATCACGATCGCGATCGGGCCCGCGGTCCCCCATGCCGTCGCGCCGATTGCGCTCACGACGCGGCGCATGGCGTCGCGCCGCAAATGCGTGTCGTATGCCGCGTAGCTTGAGTCCGGGTTCGCCCGGTCCCGGATGGCGCGTGCCGCCACGATGCCGAAGCCGATGGTAGCCAGCATGATGAGGGCAGCCGGTAGGGCGTAGTAGCTGCCCGGCCAGGGGCCGTTGGTCGCGGTGAGCACCGTGGAACCGATGCCGGGCAGATCCTGCACGCACGTCGCGGTGATGGCGCGGCCGGCGCGTCCCTGGTCATCGGGAGAGGCTGTCGCCATGCCGATGCCGAGAAGCGTTGCCAGAGTGGCGATTCCGGTAGCCGTGACCCAGAGTCGGGCTCGCGGCACCAGGGTGGCGAACGAGCGGCTGGTGAGGCTGGCCGTCCGGCGCTGGGCGCTGCTCGGCCGGATCGTCCACTCGCCGACCATGATGGCCAGGAGCACCGAGCAGCCGGCGATCGCTGGTGCCGCAAGGGCGAGCCGGCCCAGGCTCACGTCTTGTTGAGCCAACGCAGCCACCGCGAGGCAGGCCCCGAGCAGCACGCCGACCCAGCGCCAGAGCGTCGTCCAGCGTTCGACGGCCCGCAGGTCGGCGCCGGCAGCGCCGGTGCGCAGGTCCCGATTCCGGACGACTCGGACGATGCCGACGATGAGCACCACGAGCAGTGTCACGGCCAGCAGTGGCACGAAAAGAAGCTGGTTCATGTCGAGATCCTTACTTGTGTTGAAGTGTTGATACAAGTAAGCATGGACCGAGGACAATCTTGTGTCAAGTGGGCAATACAAAACTCCTCCAGGCACGGGGGTTCACGGTGTGTTTGACTACCCGAGTGCCAACCTTCGCCGTCGGGGATCCGGTCGAGTGCCGCTATCGCAAGTTCGACGGTCGTCGGCACCACGGTGCCACCGTGCGCTACTTGGGCGAGGACGAGCACGGGGTCTGGATGGGGGAGCACGCCGGCAATGCCTGGTCCGGTGGACCCCGCGCGTTCGTGACCGACGCGGCCGACGTGCTGGTTGTGCCGAAGGCAGCTCTATGGCTACCCCGACGAGATCGTGGCTCTGGCGGAGGAGGAATGTTCGCGTGTTGCCGCCGAGATGCGTTGCGAGAAAAGAGTCTTCGCGCCCAACGTTGCCGAGTTCTGGTTGCGCACCCTGGAAGCGCTGCGCTCGTGAGCGAGAGCGTGGGACCCAGCTCCACTGCGTCGCGGGGACCCGTCCGTACGTGGTTTCGTCACGGACCTAGGTGCGCAACACGGTCATCCGGTGGGCCGCACGAGTGAGAACGACATAGAGCACGCGGACTCCACCGGGCGCCTCGTCAGTGATGGCGTCGGGGTCCACGACGACTGTCGCGTCATACTCCAGGCCCTTGGTGGACAGCGGATCGATGACGATGACCCGCCCGTCGTGCGCGCCATCGAGCGGGGCCAGGCGATCGGCATACCGGCTCGGTGTGATGACGGCGATCGACCCGCCGACGGTTGCGGCGAGATCATCGACGGCAGCTCGGGTGTCCGCGAGGGTGTCCAGGCCCAACTCGCGCACCTCGGGCTGAATGCCCGTCTCCCGCACGGCATTCGGAATGTCGGCGTCCGGAACGAGGGGGAGGATCGTGTCCCGCGCGTAGTCGAAGATCTCGCGGGCGTTGCGGTAGTTCGTGTCCATATGGAAATGCCGGCGCGGCTGTCGGCCGAAGGCGTCGTCGCGCGCGTGGAGCGCCTCGACCCGGTCGTTCCAGGAGGCCTGCGCGGCGTCGCCGACCACGGTCCACGACGCATACTCCCCGCGCCGGCCAATCATCCGCCACTGCATGGGGGACAGGTCTTGAGCCTCGTCGACCAGGATGTGCGCATACTCTTCGGGCAGCCCGATACGGTTGCGCAACAACGCATCTCGCGGGTCGCTGGCGCGTTCAATGGCTGCCCGTCCGATGCTGGCCGGTCCGCCGAGGGCGCGGAACTCCCGATTGGACACGTCGTCGAGATCATCGATCTCGTAGAAGCCGCGTTCCTCGTCGCCGTTGTCGGTGACGGGCCCGAGCCGCGCCGCGAGCTCGTCGATCAAGGCGATATCGGCCACCGTCCACGACCCCACGTCGAGGGCGTCACGCATCGACAGCGCAATGCCGGCAAGCTCACCGTCCGTGAAGACGCCTCGTCCGTGCCGGTATGCCGTATCCGTGTCCCCGAGCCACAGCAACACCTCGCGCGGGTCCACCTGGGGCCACCACGCCTCCATGAAATCGTCGACAGCCAGCGACTCCCCGAAGGACTCGAGGAAGTCGGCTCGCTCCCCCTGCCGATGGGTCGCCCAAGCCGCGTCCGCGAGCATCCCGCGGGCGGCCGCAGCCCCGGCGTTGCGCCGGTGACTGCGTAGGACCCGTGCGCGGATGCCGTCAAGTGTGTTGGGGGGCAAGGTGATTGCCTGGCCACCGACAAAGGCGCGGAAGCTTTCCGGCGCGTCCGGAATCCGCCCGCCGGCAACTCGGTCGAGCAGTTGCCGGACCCGCAGGCTGCCCTTGAGCGCGGCGACCTCCGGTCGATCGACGCGCCCCGCGCTCAACACATCGATGACGTCGCCGAGTGATCGCAGCGTGACCGAATCCTCACCGAGCGACGGCAACACGCGCTCGATATAGGCCGTGTAGGCCGATGAGGGGCCGATGACGAGAACGCCGCCCGCTTCGTACTTCCGGCGCTCCGAATAGAGCAGGTATGCCGCGCGGTGCAGCGCGACGACCGTCTTGCCGGTGCCGGGACCTCCGGTGATCTCCGTAACCCCCCGGCCCGGTGCGCGAATGGCTTCGTCCTGATGTCGCTGGATGGTCGCGACGATGTCGCGCATCTGAGCCCCGCGCGAGCGAGTGAGGGCGGCCATCAGGGCCCCGTCGCCGGTGATCTCCAGATCCGCCGGGGCCGCCGGCGCCATCAGGTCGTCCTCGACACCGATGACGGTCGCAGCGGAACTGCGCAGCACGCGTCGCCGGATCACCCCGTGCGGTTGGACCGGGGTCGCCCGATAGAAGGCCGAAGCCGCTGGAGCGCGCCAGTCGATGACCAACGGCTCATAGTCCTCATCACGCACCCCGAGCCGGCCGATATAGCGGACCTCACGCTCGGGATCGAGCCACCACTCGTCGGGCAGGTCGGGCGCCGGTGCCTCGCGAAGACCACCGAGGTCGACTAGGTCGAGGCGGCCGAAGACCAGGCCCTCGTATTGGCGATCCAGTGCCGCTTGGCGCCGTGCCGCGTTGAACACCAGGGCATCCCGCTCGAAGAGACCGGTGATCTCCTCGTCGCGCACATCGCCGGTGCGATCGGTGCGGCCGCGGGCAAGACCGTCGACGGCAACCAGATTGGCGCGCTCGCTGGCCTTGGCCAACTCGGCGTAGACGCGGTCGACGTGGGCCTGCTCGGTCGCAATCTCTCGCGTCAGGACGTCGGAAACCGGCGTGGGAGGCGGGGACGTGGTCACTACGGCTTCTTCATATCGACATCGGGGGAACCACTGATCTTACGGCCCGCAGGACTGGTGCTTCGAACGCGGCGTCACGTCAGACCAAGCCTTGGCGAACGGCCTCGACGCCCGCCTGGAAGCGCGTTGTCGCCCCGAGCGAGTCCATGATGTGACGGATGCGACGCTCGACGGTGCGCTGGGAGATGTTCAGGCGCCGGGTGATCGTCGAGTCGGTCGCCCCGCCGGCGAGGAGGCCGACAATGATCGCGTCGCGAGAGGCGATGGTCTCGGGCTGGGGGCTGTCCTCCTCGGCGAGGAGCGGCATACCGGCCGACCAGAGGGTCTCCGCCAACCGGACGAGAGCAGCGACAAAGGGCTTGCTCCGCAGCACCATCGCGCCGGCGCCGCTGGCGTCGATATTGCTGAACTCGACAACAGCGGCGGTGTCGTCGACGATCACGGCGGAGAAGTGGATCGGCCCAGTGAAGCGGACCTCTTCGCCGCCGATGACCCGCTCACGCAATGCCTCGAGCGTGCCGTCGAGGTCGAGGATCGACGGGTCGTAGATCGCCCTGATCCGGACGACTTCGCCATGGGCGTTGCGAAAGAACTCCCGGTGGCTGTTGAAGGGGTCGAGGAGCATCTGCTGGGTGCGGCGGGAATCGGCACGGATACAGAGAATCTCGCGACTGGCGGCCGCTGTGATCGTGGACGTGGCGGACGCGATGTCGGCGAGCGTATGCAGCTCGCGGCTCCCGGAATCGGGCACAGGGGTCGCCCGCGCGGCCGAGTACATCTGGTGCATGCTGCTGGCGTTGGCGCGCCACCCGCGGGCGCGCCGCTCGGTGTCCGCTGCCCAGGCAGGAACGGCAATGTCCGGCTCGGGAACATCCCAGGAGCCGTCGTCGCCCACCACGACCATGCCGCGCGAGCGCAGGATAAGCACGGCGCCGTCGACGAGTTCGGCGTCCAAGCCGCTGGCGATCAGTGAATCCCGATCTGCGACAGGGTCGTTCAGCAGAGCGAGGTAGACGACGCTGAGTTCGCCCTCCGAGATCAACTGGGGATAGCGCAGCCGCTCCCGGTGCGCGGGCCTGACGTCGTTCACGCTTCCCAGCGTGCCAGTCTGGCGGGTTTCCGTCAATGACGGCCAGGCGACAGGGCTGGGCTTTACTCGCGAGTAGAAGTTTGTAAAACTTTCATCGGTTGATCCCGCGTCAACCCGCGTGCAGAGCGCCGGCTTCCCCAAGTCAGGCGCCACACGCCCGGCGCGGTGTTCCCGGGGGAATCCCCCCTGCTCCCCGGGAACACCGCGCCGCCTTTATTTTCTCTGGGTTCTTCTCCTCACCGCCTCGGCGGGTCTGCTCGTTCCTCGCAGCCCCGCCTCGCCGATCGTCGACGAACCGGTCGTCGGTGGCGGGGTGAACGGGGAGTGTCACCGCTCCTCACCGCCTCGGCGGGTCTGCTCGTTCCTGGCAGCCCCGCCTCGCCGATCGTCGACGAATCGTTCGTCGGTGGCTGCCCGAGCTGGCCGCAGACACGCGGCGGGGGCAGGCAGGGAAGAATGGGCGCGTGAAGGTTCTCGTCATCGGGTCCGGCGCCCGCGAACACGCCCTGGTGAAGTCCATCGCGGCCGATCCGATGGTCGATGCGGTCATCGCGGCCCCCGGCAACCCGGGCATCGCCCAGATTGCGCACTGCGAGCCCGTCGACGGCGGCGTCACCAATGGCGCGGCGGTCGTCGAGATCGCCCGGCGGCACGCCGTCGACCTCGTCGTCATCGGCCCAGAGGCCCCGCTCGTCGAGGGGGTCGCCGACGACCTGCGTGACGCAGGCATAGCGACATTCGGTCCCTCCGCACGCGCGGCACAACTCGAGGGATCCAAGGCCTTCGCGAAGCGGATCATGGCCGAAGCCGGGGTCCCTACCGCGCTCGCGCACGTCTGCACCACGCGGGCGGAGGTCGAGGAGGCCCTGGACGCCCTCGGCTTCCCCTATGTCGTCAAGGACGACGGCCTCGCCGCAGGCAAGGGGGTCGTCGTCACCGACGACCGCGAGGCCGCGCTCGCCCATGCCGACGCCTGCCTGGCCCGGCCCGATGGCCGGATCGTCATCGAGGAGTATCTCGACGGGCCGGAAGTCTCGCTCTTCTGCATCAGCGACGGCCGCACCGTCATCCCGCTGGCTCCGGCCCAAGATTTCAAACGTGTCGCCGACGACGATCAAGGCCCCAACACCGGCGGTATGGGCGCGTACTCACCCCTGCCATGGGCCCCACCCGGGCTGGTCGAGGACGTTGTCGAACGGATCGCCAAGCCGACCATCGACCAGATGCGCAATCTCGACATGCCCTTCGTCGGGGTCCTCTACGTCGGCCTGGCATTGACCAGCCGCGGCCCGCGGGTGGTCGAGTTCAACGTCCGCTTCGGCGACCCCGAGACCCAGGTCGTTCTCGACCGGCTCGTCACCTCGCTCGCCGAGCTCCTCCTCGCCGCCGCCACCGGCGAACTCGATCACGCCGAGGCCCTCTACTGGCGGCACGAGCCGAGTGTCACCGTGGTCCTGGCCGCCCCCGGTTACCCCGACGCGCCCGAACTCGGCGGCGAGCTGACCGGGCTGGACGAGGCGGAATCGGACACGGCATACGTGCTCCACGCCGGGACGACCCGGGACGCCAACGGTGTCCTGCGCGCCAGTGGCGGACGCGTCCTCAGCGTCGTCGGGAGCGGCGCCGACCTGGCCGAGGCGCGCGCTGCGGCATACGCATCGATGGGGCGAATCGGGTTGGCGGGCGGGCATTTTCGCCGTGATATCGCGGCCAGGGCCGAGCGCGACGCGATCCTCATCCCGGCTGACCACGCCCGAAAGGATTCACCACGATGACACCCGCGCTCGATCTGCCCGGCTACCGGCACCTCTATTCGGGCAAGGTGCGCGACCTCTATGTGCCGCTGAACGCAGCCGGCGAGGACGACCCCGACCGGTTGCTTCTCGCGGCCAGCGACCGCATCTCGGCCTATGACGCGATCCTCGACCCGACGATCCCCGACAAGGGCGAGATCCTCAACCGTCTCTCACTCTGGTGGTTCGACCAACTCGCGGACTTGCTGCCCAATCACGTGCTGACGACCGACGTCCCGGATGCCGTCGCCGGGCGCGCCATTCTCGTCCGGCGACTGGACATGGTGCCGGTCGAGTGCGTCGCGCGCGCCTACCTCACCGGTGGTGGCCTGGGCGAGTACGCCGCGACCGGAGCGGTCAGTGGGCTTCCGCTGCCGGCCGGCCTCGTGGACGGCTCGCGGCTGCCGGAGCCGATCTTCACGCCATCGTCGAAGGCGCCCGCCGGAGAGCACGACGAACCCATCACGTATGCCGATGTCGTCGCCCTCGTCGGTCCCGGCCGGGCCGCCGAACTGCGTGAGCTGACCGTGGAGATCCTCCGGCGCGGCAACGCCATCGCCGCGGAGCGCGGCATCCTGCTCGCGGACACCAAGGTCGAGTTCGGCCTTGACGCCGGCGGCGCGCTCGTGCTCGCCGATGAGGTCTTGACCCCCGACTCCTCGCGCTTCTGGCCGGCCGACGAGTGGGTGCCGGGTCGCGCGCAGGCGAGTTTCGACAAGCAGTTTGTGCGCGATTGGCTCACCTCACCGGCCAGCGGGTGGTCCAAGTCCTCCGGGGATGCTCCGCCGCCATTGCCCGCCGAGGTCGTCGAGCAGACCCGCGCCCGCTATGTCGAGGCCTATGAGCGACTCACGGGCGAGCGCTTCGTGCCGCTCGCGTCGGCCCGATAGGGGCTGCGGCCTGGCCGCTGGCCCCCTGATCGGCGGTTCACGGCGGGGACAGCACGGACGCCGCGGCTTTGCGCATGGGGATGGTGTCGATTCCGTATACGCGGCGGGCCTGAAGACCCTACTCTGCGGTAATCGCCAGTTCACAGGCGAGACCGAAGGAGAGAGTCAATGCGTCGTGCCCCCCAGTCCAGGTCCCTCGCCCGCCGCCCGCTGGGCGTGCTCGCCGGATCGTCCGCCCTTGCCCTGTTCGCCGTCACCGCCGCCCCGGCGGGTGCTGCCGGATCGTCGTATGTAGCGCTCGGCGACAGCTACTCCTCGGGCGTCGGCACCCGCACCTACATCAACGACGGCACGTCCTGCGCCCGCTCGGTCTACGCCTACCCGAGCCTGATCGCCAGCGCAAAGGGCTACGCGCTCAACTTCCGCGCGTGCTCCGGGGCGACCGTGGCCGACGTCACGAACACGCAACTGTCCGCGCTGACGACGAGCACGGCATACGTCACGATGTCGGTGGGCGGTAATGACGCCGGCTTCGCGGGCGTGCTGACCACGTGTGCGCAGCCGTCATGGATGAGCAACTGCATGGGCGCGATCGACAAGGCGCAGGCCTATATCAACAACACCCTGCCGACCTCCCTGTCCACGCTCTATGCCTCGATCCGAGCGCGCTCGCCGCAGGCCAAGGTGACGATCGTTGGCTACCCGCGCATCTTCAACGGCGAGGACTGCAACGCCTTCACCTGGTTCTCGCCGACCGAGGAGGCGCGCCTGAACCAGACGGCCGACCTGCTCAACGCCAAGCTCGCGGCCGTGGCTGCAGCCAACGGCTTCAGTTTTGCCAATCCGTCGAATGCCTTTGTGGGACATGCGGTTTGCGATTCCGCGGAGTGGATCAACGGCCTGTCGAGCCCCATCTCTGAGTCCTATCACCCGAAGGTCGTCGGTCACTCCTCGGGCTACTTCCCCGTCGTCAGCCCGTCGGTGACCGGCTCGGTCCTGCGGGTCACGCCCGCTATCCGCGAGCGGGCCGCCGCTTCGGCTGCTCGCCTGGCCGCGCAGCAGCGTGCGTATGCCGCCGCCGATCGCACGATCGTCCCGGAACGGTTCGTGGCTCCCGACCTGACCACCCCCGCGGCGCGCGCAGCCGCCGCGCGCGCCGGGGTCGACCTGTCCTCGAGGGCCTCGATCGACGCGGCCGATGCGCGTTACGCAGCGGCGCAGGCACGGCCCTACCGGGGCTGACGCCGCGCGCTGGTTGGCGGGCCGTCTCCGGTGCGAGTCGCCGGACGACGGCCCGGCATGAGCGACGATGGACGTATGCCGCCGCGTCGCCGTATCCCTGTCGACTCCGGACGCGCGGCGCTGGCCGCGTGGGCCGAAGCGACCGACCCTGCACGCCGGCCCGACCTCGTCGGTACAGGTGAGCTGGGCGCCATGGGGGGCGGTTCGGTAGGCCCGGGCGGCGCGGTTGGTCGCGAGGCGCTGGCGACCGCCGTGCGCTTTACGCTCGAGGAACTGGCGACCCGGCATCCCGGTCGAAGCGTCGAGGTGCGCGTACCTCCCTTCGGTGCGGTGCAGTGCCTTGAGGGGCCGGTCCATCGGCGTGGCACACCGCCCAACACGGTCGAGACCGACGCCGACACCTGGCTCGGGCTCGCAACGGGTCGCCTGACCTGGGAGGATGCCGAGGATCGAGGGGGACTGCGCTGGAGCGGCATACGCGCGCGCATGGCCGACCTGTTGCCCCTGTGGACGCCCTGACCCCGCTCGACGAGGATTTGGTGTGCTCTGACACGTCAATATGCCCATTCCCCCAACGCGCTGAGGCCCGACGGGCCCGGAGCCGATCGACGGGCGTGGGAGCGGGGCCGGGTGGACAGGGCCGGGGTGGCCAGGTGCCCCACGACCTCAGGGGCGGGCGTAGAGCGCGCGGGCGGGACAGAAGCGGATCGCGACGTCCGCGTCCGTGGTCGCGGGTTCCGGATCGGTGACGATGGGATACCCCCATTCGTCGAGCGCGATCGATGCCGGCAATAGTTGGGCGCACAGCCCATGCCCGGTGCAGGCGACGCGATCCACGGCGATCCGGGTCCGGCCGGCAGGGACGGCCCGGGTGACGGGCTGGGTCTTCTCAGGCATTGACGAGACTCCTTGTGGTCCGGACTGGGGGGCAGGTGCCGCGTGCATGCTGATCGAGATGGCCCGCGAGGACCCGGGCGGCCGATGCGGCGAATCGGGCAATGCCGTCGGGGTAGCGGCAGGCGCCGCGATCCGGGAGCAGGGCGACGCGGGCAGCCAGTCGATCAGCGGCGTCGACGGCGCGGCCGGATCGAGCCCCGGCGAGGTCGTGCCAGTCCGCCGCCAGCGCCGGCAAGCCGAACATGCACGGGCCGCACTGACCGGCCGACTCACCCGCGGCATACGTCAACATGTGGTCGACGAAGGCGACGGGACACTCGGCGGGGTCGAGGGCCCACACGACGCCGGAGCCGATCGAGCCGCCGTAGGACGCGAGATCGGTGCTGCTCCAGAGCAGCCGGGCGGCCTCCGGTGCCGGGATCAGCACTCCGGCGAGCCCGCCGACCCACACGAGTCCGGCGTCGAGAAGGCCACCTGCCGCACCGAAGAGATCGCCCAGCCGCGCCCCGGCGGCCGTCTCGATCACATGCGGCGCGGCGACGGCACCGGTGAGGGTGACCAGGCGCGGCCCGGGTTCGAGCGCGGTGCCCTGCCGGCGGAACCAGTCCGGGCCGTGCTCGGCGATCTGGGCGATGCGCCATACCGTCTCGGCGTTGAGCACCACCGTCGGCGGGATGCGCCGGCCCCGCGCATCGCGCCCACCGGCGACAAAGGGAGCGCGCTTGGTCATCGGGCGTGCGAGGCCACCGTTGGCGAGCGAGATGAGTGCGCTCTCCTCCGAGGAGACATACCTGGCCGGCACCTCCAGAACGTCGACTCCGGCTGCGGCCAAGAGTGCCGCTGCGCGTGAACCCCGATGCGCCGCAACGCGAATCGGATGGTCGCCGGCGACCAGGCGCGCGCCCCCGAGCAGACCGTCGAGCTGGTTCTCGACCACCCAGGCATCCTTGGTCGCGCCGATCTCGCCGTCGCAGGCATTGACGATCAGCGTTGCTCCGTGTTCAGCGGCCGCCCGCACCTTGATCGCCGTGCGGAACGCCGCACCGCCGCGGCCGGTCAGGCCGGCCTGGTCGAGCAAATCGATGAGAGTCATGACCACTCCCCGGCGAGGGCGACGCGGCGACGGTCACGATCGGCATACGTCGTCGTGGTCCGCCACGCGAGGGCGGCTGCGCCGGCCGCGCCGCACGCGATGGTGATGCCGCGCAGGATGGGTTGGGCGGACGTGCCCAGGGCGATGCCGTGGGCGAGGGCGAGTGGCCACATGGCGTAGGACAGCCAATGGATCGACCGCCAGGCGCGCTCGGGGATTCGGTGGCGCAGCAGCGAGGTCACCATGACCGCGGCCAGGATGTCGACCGCGAGAGTGCCGAGGCCGACCCACACGCGGGCATACGCCGAGGTGAAAGGGATCAGGAAAGAGACCCAGTCGATCGAGACGTAGGTCTCGGCGATCGCAGTGGTGATGTGCCCGATGAGGAAGGTCACCATCCCGAGGGAGAGCCAGCGATGCATCGCCATGACGATCGTGGCGCGCTCGCCGGTCGGCAGGCGCCGGCCGGAGGTGACGACGCCGAGGACCAGGACGGTGGTCAGCAGCACGATGCTCGCGATGCCGGTCGCGCGCGAGAGGTACCAGAGCAGCTCGTTCACGCCCTCGCCTCCAGCGTCCAGCCCGGGGTGGTCACGACCGCGCCGTCGAGGGCGTCCAGGCGAGCCGGTATGCCGTTCTTCGCCAGCCAGGCGGGCGCCTCGCCGTCGAGGATGATCGCCGCGGTCGATGCCGCGTTGGCCTCCAGTGCGCTTACGGCCGCGCAGGTGACTTGAGCCCACCGGGTCTGCGCGCTGCGTCCGGTGCGCGGGTCGAGGATGTGATGATGATCCGGCTGCGCGGCGTCGGCCGCCGCCCAGGTGCGCTTCTGGGTCGAGGAGGTGGCGAAGGCCTGACCGGTGCCGCTGACGACCTGGAGGATCCGGCCGTCGGCCGACTCGACGCCGATGTCCCATCCACCAATGGGCAGCTCGCCGCTGCTGGCGATGTCCCCGCCGAGATTGACGAGGAAGCCGCCGGGCAGCGCGGCAGCGAGGAGATCCGCGATGCGATCGGCGGCCGCCGCCTTGGCGCTGGCCCCGAGGTCGATCAGGGTGCCCTGCGGGGCCACAACTCGTCGAGATAGCGGATCGAACTCGATCGCCCGCCACCCCGGAATCGAACCCGGGTGATCAGGTAGGTCGGGTCGTAGGGCTGGTGGTGCGTGGATGACCAGGTCCGCTGAGCGGGTCGGGCGCGCACGCCGGGCGCGGACGACGTCGAGGTCGACGTCATAGCCGGCCTGCACCAGGGCCGCACCGATCGTGGGGTCGACCAGGCCACCGGTCAACCGAGCGGCGTGCAGGCCCCGGTCCAGGTAGTGCGCGAAGGTGGCCGAGACATAGGCCCAGGCGGGGCCGTTCTGTGCGCGGCGGGCGAGGGCGCTGACCTCCGAGTCGGGCCGGAACCGCGAGACGGCGGCGTCGAGTTCGGCGAGATGCTCCCGAGCGATCGCCAGGGCAGGGCCGAGGGTCTCGGGCCGGGTCGTCAGGACGCGGTTGGCCGTGCCGATGGCTGCGAAGCTCGCCGACCTGGGCGCAGCGGGCGCGGGTGCGTCGCAGGGGTGCGTGGGGAGCGGCGCGGTGGTCGGTGCCGCGAGGGTCGAGAGGGTCATTGGCTCGGCGCTCACGAACCGGCAGTGGTGGTCTGTGCGTTGCCAGTGGACGACTGGACCGACGTCGTGCTGCCGAAGTCCGAGGAGGACGTCGAGCCCGACGAAGTGGTGTCGGACGATGAGTTCGAGCCGGACGTCGTCACTGCCACAGTGCTCGCCGAGGTCGAGCCGGCATCGGCGAGATGCAAGGTGATGGCTCCGCTCGACAATGCGGCGGCAACAACACCGGCGACAGTGAAGCGGCGGGCCTTGTCGAGGGCAGGAATGCGGGTCATGGTGGCGGACTCCTTGCTGGTGCCGGATCGGCCTTTGCTGATCCGTTCTGACCACCACGGTCGCGCCGCGTGCTGTGCGCCTGCTGTGCGCCGGCAAGCGAGGGCGTTTGGAGTTGCGGGAAGTTCGCCGAGGGGCGCCCGAAGCTATTCGCCCGGGTAACGAACCCCGGTGAGAGCTCGCACCCGGTCCAGGGTGCGCATGATCGCGAGCGTGGTGTCCATGGGCAGCACGGGGGACTCGGTCAAGCCGGCCACCAGGCAGCGAGCCACCTCGGCGGCTTCGTAGCGCAAGCCGAAATGCGCGCTGCCCAGGTCGTATGCCCAGGTCCCGAGTGGCTCGCCGGCCGTGGACAGCAACCGAACCGTATTGGGGTGGTAGAAGTCGCCGTCGATCTCGATGCGTGCCTGGTCGCCGGCGATGACTGCGGTAGTCGGCGTTTTGGCGGCCATCGTCGCGTTCAGCACGGCCTGCGCGCCGCTGCGGGAGGTCGCGACAATGCTGGTGGTCGAGTCGACACCCTGCGGCGTGAGCGTGCCGACCGCGACGAGATCGGCTGGCTCGCCGAGCACCATCTCGGCGAAGGAGACCGGGTAGATCCCCAGATCGAGCAGGGCGCCGCCGGCCAACGCCGGGTCGGCCAGGCGTCGCGGCCCGCCCGGCCACAGCAGTTGCCCGTGATCGGCGAAGACGGTGTGGACGCGGCCCAGATGTCCATCGCCGACCAGTTGCCGCACGACGTCGTAGTGCGGCAGGAAGCGCGACCACATCGCTTCCATGCAGAAGAGCCCGTGCTCGCGGGCGGTGCCGATGACGTCCGCTGCCTCGGCGGCATTTCGGGTGAAGGCCTTCTCGACCAGGATCGGCTTGCCGGCCTGCAGGGCAAGGAGCGCGTGCTCGCGATGCTCCGAGTGCGGCGACGCGACGTAGACGACGTCGACGTTCGCGGCGACCAGCTCGGCATACGAGCCGTATGCCGTGGCTACATCATGCTCGGCAGCAAAGGCGCGCGCTCGGTCGAGGTCGCGGCTGCCCACTGCGGCGACGGTGGATGAGGTGCCGGTGCGAACGGCATACGCGAAGGCGCTGGCGATCATTCCCGAGCCGAGGATCCCCCACCGGATCGATGGCGCGGTCATCGGGTCGGGCACGCGGCTGACGGGCAAGGACACGAGGTGCTCCCGAGGATCGAGGTCGGTGCCGACCGGCGCCGGGATGTCGATCCCCGGCGCCGGCGGGCGAGGGACTACTTGTGACCGTGCTGGATGGCGGCCTGCCGCTTGGCGTTCTGCAGGATCGTGTCGGCCGACCTGGCCGTCCCGGTCTCGCGAGTAGCCAGGAAGCCGTTGGCCGCCGTGTGCGCCGGGGCGGTGCGCACGGTGAGCCAGTTCTTGAAGAAGGTGTCGAGATCGCGGCCGGAGACCCGCTTGGCCAGCGAGGTGAACTCGGCGATCGAGCCGTTCCTGCCCTTCTTGCTGCTGGTCCACGCCTGGAGGATCTTGGTCATCGTGGCGTCACCCACGAGATTGCGCAGCGCGGCCAAGGTCATGCCGCCGCGCATGTAGACCGCCCAGGAGAACTCGTTGTGCGCGCCGGGATTGGAGATCGGGAGCTTCCAGAAGTCTGGGTCGCCGGCGAGGCCGGTGTAGTACTGCTCGAGCAATTGGTTGGTCGTGCCTTCGCCGTGTTTGTCCGACCACAGGAACTCGGCATAGGTCGCGAAGCCCTCGTTGAGCCAGATGTCGCGCCAGTTGTAGACGCTCACCGAGTCGCCGAACCACTGGTGGGCGTTCTCGTGGACGATCACGTAGATATTGCTGCCGTTGCCCCAGAAGTCGGGGGTATAGACGGGGCGTTGCTGGGTCTCCAAGGCGAAGCCGAAGCTCTGGTTGGCGATGACCCCGCCGACCTGCTTGAACGCATAGGGACCGAACTGCGCGGCCTCCCAGTTGATGACCTCCGGAGTGCGCAACACGTCGGTCTTGGCACGCGTGACCGCCGCGTCATTGCGCGTGGTCGTGATCGCGGAGGTGAACGGCCGCGCGTTCTGGGTGCCGGTGAGCACGTCGAACTGGCCGACGGCCATATACACGAGGTAGGTGGCCGTGGGCTGCGGGGACTTCCAGGTCCAGGTGTCCGTGGTGGTGCCACTCGTCTTGCCCACGAAGTCGCCGGCGCCGATGGCCTCTAGGCCCTTGGGGACGGTGAACTTCATGTCGAAGGTCGCCTTGTCGCGCGGGTGGTCATTGCTCGGGAACCACCAGGCGGCAATCTCGGGCTCGCCGAGGGCGATCGCCTCGCTGCCACTGCCGATCCAGGGGTTGATGCCGCCGTAGCTGATCTTGCTGGGGATGCCGGTGTAGGTGATCTTGACGACGATGGTCGCGCCGTTCTTGATCGGCAGCGAGGGCTTGACGACAAGCTCGTGCGGGTCGGGCTTGGCGAACTCGGCGGGCTTGCCGTTGACGGTGACTGTCTTGGCGGTGAGCATCAGGTCCAGGTTGAAGGAGCTGAGATCCTGGGTGGCTTTGGCCGTGATGATCGCCGTGCCGGTGATCCGCCCGGTTGTTGGGACATAGTCGACGAACAGGTTGTAATTGCTCACGTCGTACCCCCCATTGCCGTATGCCGGGTAGTACGGGTCACCGATGCCGCCGGCACCGGGGCCGGGGGCCGCGAATGCCAGTGGCGCGGCGAGCGCGGTAGCCGCCGCTGCGGCGACGCCCGTCGTAGCGGCGCGACGGGCGCGTCGGCGTCGAGTGCTCGTGGTCATTGAGAACTTCCTCCCTGGTCGTCATTGAGACAACGGCAACACTAGGCTGTCGCACTGACAACCGCCCATGGACGGCGGCCGCATGGCCGGCCGCCGACGAAAGGCCGCCGAGGATGAGCATCCGCTTTCGCCAGTACGGCGAGCCGCGTCCCTTCGCCTTCATCGCGACGGGGGCCGTGCTCGGCATCGTCGTGGGGGTGCTCATCTACCTGCTCAACCCCGACAACGGCGATTACAGTGCGCGGACCGCGTTCGGCTATCTGGCCGTGTTTTGCGGGCTGCTCGGGGGTCTGCTCGGCGGGGTCGTTGCCTCGGTGTTGTCCTACCGGCGCTAGGACACCCCACGAAGTTTGCCCACGCAGATCGTCGGCGAAGGGGTGCCAGGGGCGAGCGCCGGGATGCGGCATACCGGGCGGTCCGAGGTGGCGGTCGGCAACGGCATAAGGGCGTGGCGTACGTGACGTGCCCATCGCCGGGGGTTGTCGGTGCCAGAGCCTTAGATTAGGCACGCGACATCTCCCAGCACCGTCGATCGGAGCAGTAATGACACAGGACGCGTCCGGCGGGCGCTCGGACGGCGAGGGCCGTTGGAGCGCACGCGAGCATGCGCACGACGGCGAGGCCGTCGGTGTGGAACGGGTGGCGACGTGGGCCGAGGAGACACGGCGCTATCGCCGCAGCCCCGGCGGCTGGTGGTGGCTGGCACTATTACTCGTCCCGGCGGTCCTGGCGGCGCTCGGCTCGGCGATAGGGGGCGAATCGGGCGGCGCCAAGGCGGCCGGGAGCACAAGTTCGGTGACCTCGGCCGCGCCGACGTCGGGCACGACATCGTCCTCGACCTCGAACTCGCCGTCGTCCACATCGTCCGGCACCGCCACTTCGGGCGGCAGCGCCGCGGGTGACGTCTCTAGCGGCGTCTTTTCCATCTCCCGCTCCGGCGACGAGGTGACCGTCGCCGCCGATGTGCCCGACGAGGCGGGGCGGACTGCCCTGTTGGATGCCGTCAAGACTGCGGTCGGGGGAGCGAAGATCGTCGACCACGTCAACGTCGTGCCGGGCGCGACGGCCGCATCCACGGTCGCCGTCTCCAGCGCCCTGGGCTCCTTGACCAACGCGGGGGACTTCGGCCTGGCCTGGGATCTGAAGTCCCTCACCGCGGTCGGCAATGTGGACTCGGAGGACGCCAAGAAGTCGATCGGCGCGGCGCTCGGAGCGGCCTGGCCGGATGTCCGCGTCCAGAACGACGTCGTCGTCGGCACTGATGCCGCCGCCGTGTGTTCTAACCTCGGCGGCCAGATCACGGTCGCGTTGGCGAGCACCAAGATCACCTTCGAGCGCGGGTCGACGGATGTGAAGTCGACGTCGACCGGCGTGATCAAGAAGGTCGCGAGCCTGCTCGCAGCCTGCAAGGACGCCAAGGTCACGGTGACGGGATACACGGACTCTTCCGGCAGCAAGGCCGAGAACCTGGCACTGAGCAAGGGACGCGCGACGTCGGTCGGCAAGATCTTGACGTCGAACGGTGTCTCGTCCGACCGCATCACGATCAAGGGTCTCGCGGACGCCGACCCGGTTGCGAATGACAATGCGCCCGGTGGCCGCGAGGCCAACCGCCGCGTCGAGATCACGGTGAACTGAGGAGCCATGGAATTCGTCACTGCTTGGCTGTGGTACTTACTGGCCTTCGCCCTTGGGGCCTTGGTCGCGTGGCTGGTCGCCCGGGCGACCATCGAGGCCACGAATGGAAATGAAGCGTTCGCGGATGTTCCGGAGACGCGCGCGATCGGAGGCCGGGAATGAAGTGGTGGCTGTTTGTCCTGGCGTTCCTGCTGGGCGCGTTGATCACCTGGATCTATATGGTGCGCCGCACGACGCGCGAGGTGCGCATCGTGCAGGAGCGGCCGATCCTGGCGAAGGCTGACGAAGGTAGCGACGCGAGTGCGGGTCTCGCTGGCGCCGGAGCGGTCGAGGCCGGAGCGGTAGCCTCCGGCGCGGCGGCGGCCGGTGCCGCGACCGCATCCGCGGATGCCGACACCGCGGTGGACCTGGAGCCGGCCGTTTCGGCGGCTGTGCCGGCCGCGGATGTCGTTGTCGACGAGGTGACCCTCGTCCGGCCCCATGCCGACCTCGACACGACCGTGCCCCGCACCGACGCGGCCGTCGATCTGAATGCCGATGGTGGCCTGGACCTCGACGGCGGTGACGGTCTGGACCTGGATGCTGGGCTGGACCTGGATGCGCCCGCCGTCGCTCCGGCGGTCACCGACCCCGGTTCCGTAGTTGACGCGCCGGAG
>Ga0075158_10000827_pt1 | contig 24664 bp, 18 predicted proteins | sample JI91814BDNA_FD_70968 | JGI IMG/M metagenome (GOLD analysis project Ga0075158, IMG submission 70968) | Wastewater effluent complex algal communities from Wisconsin, to seasonally profile nutrient transformation and Carbon sequestration -... | ecosystem: Engineered > WWTP > Effluent > Algae... | reverse complement strand
GTCGTATCCAAGAAACGTAAAACGGGATCACGCAATAGATCGGGAGCCCAACGCTCATGCATCGCTCGGCGTTCTTTTGGATCTGAACGTTGCATGCACCACAGCATATGGCTCCATAAGAATCCTTCACGCGGTGAATGCGGGTCGCCGGTGTGATCACTTTTCGCATGATGAATTCGGTGATTGGCGCACCAGTGAATGGCAGAGCCTTCTCCCGCAAGTCCTCCGACCCAAGCGATTAACCACCGCATCGGTCGAAACGTCTCAAAACTGCGGTGGCTCAAAAGTCGATGGTAGCCCAAGCAGATACCGATGCAGCCGGTAAGAAAATACAGGCCCAGCATGACCCACAAACCGGTCCAGGAAAACGTAAACGGGGCAGCTAGGGCACCGAGATGAATGGCACCAATCCACAACGCCACGCCCCAGTCTACGCCCAAATGCTTCGCTTGTTGCTGCTTCAAGACCTTACCTTCCAGCAACTCGCCATCTGGATGGGCGATATCGGACATGACTTCGGCGGTTTCGAGGTCGATTTCGAGCTGGTCTGGATGGGGCGGAATCACTGTACTCATAGAGTTATTCCAATCGATCTGGTGGGATTTAGGGCGGGAAATTCGCATCCTTTGACCTCGAATCTATAATATGGACATCTGGATGTCTATGTATTGTATTGGGTAATTGGCAGGCTGCGACAAGTCGTCACGTTGTGGCGGGGGATGCTGGGTGTGTGAAGCGAATCACATCATGCGAATATGTGCGGCCGGAATTGATGTTCCATATTGCACGGATTCACAGGCAGGTCATCCGATTCGCGCAACACACCGTGGAGAAGACGTGCAAAACGAGAGAAGACGCGACGACGCGTCAATTCCACGGTGTGTTGCGCAAGTGGGTTATTTGGCGTGTCAACCGCGTAAGAGATAGAGCATTTTCATAAACAGTGAGGTGCGATAAGAAGGGACTTGCTGCACACACTCTATTTGCTACTTGCTTTTTCCTTTGCGTATCTCTGCGATGTGCAGTGGATGGAACTCGAGGCGATCGCCTGGCTTGGCTTTCTTGTGATGTGGAGTATCGATGATCTCGCCGGCATAAGTTATTTGATTTTCATCGAAGTTAACGATTTTGACCCACATGGATTCCGTCTGTTCTTCTTTGCGTTTGGCGTCTTCTTTGGCAAAGCGGAATAGAAGTTTTACGCAATCTCCAGGACGACATTTCTCGCGACGTGCTTCCGAAGGTGGCTTCAACTCAGAACGCGTTTGCGCTAGTTCGACGGCATCTTCGAGGTAATAGCCGTTGCTGTCGTAATCAGGGAAAGGGTTATTCTTGAATCGTTGCCACTTGTGGCGAGGTGTCTTGCGATCTGCTCCCCAGCCGCGCGGCAAATCATGCAATTCTTCCAGGCTGGAATCTAACTCTATCATGCAGCCCAACCCAACCATGTTCGGCTCGGCTTCGCTGATGTCTTCATCACCGTGGAATTGCCAATCACCATCAAAGTCACGGCTAGCGTAAGTAATAGGTGAGCCTGCCAATACGAATTGACTGGTAAAGCAGGCACTGTCGGGACCGATATCAAACTTCCAAGGTTCATCGACGAAGATTTCTGGGAGCAACGTCTTTTCGGCGGTTCGTTCGTACAATAATGGCTGCAGTTTTTGCATGCGGCGGTTGAATCCATCCTGCCACGGATAGAGCCCTTTCTTATCGGGCCAGAAGCATTGCAAGGCAGGATAGTCTTGGTAGTGATAGTACCAATTCGCTGACAGAAGCAATTTCTCACGCCACTTAGGTTGTACCTTGCGAACGACACATGTGTACTTTTCGATCAATCCTTCGATGGCGAGCTTATCTTTGACAACCAAGCCCTCTTGGATCAATTCGATGTATTGGGCAACGATCTGATACATCGTTTCGAAATCGAGACCGAAGAGAATCAATTCAGGTTGGCCATACTTCGCATAGATGCCAATGCTGTAAGCCCAATTCGGTAAAGGATCTTCTTCGCTGATGGCATTAAGTTGCCAGCCATCTGCTTTGATGTTGGTGAGCAGATTCACTTCGAAGTCATTGAGGTCTTTGTCAGAGAGTTTACGAGTCTTGATTTTCATGAGCGGAGAAATTCCGAAGTAATGAGTGTGAATTCGCGGTGAAGGTCGATCGCTAAGATCGCCTTCGGGTTTCTAAAGTTTGTAAGGCACTTCTCCACGGCTCGCTTCCAGCGGTTCATGTTGCGGGTATCGCCGATGGCTTCATAAAGTTGTGCTAAGTGGACCGTGGCTTTGTATTGTTCCCAATACCGGCCTTTGGATTTGAGTTCCTTCAATTCGGAGATTCGTAGGTCGATCGCCGTCTGCGGTTCACCAAGAATTATCCAGTAGATGGCACAAAACATGTAATCATCTGCATCGGGGATGTCGCGACGAATGTTTGTTCCTTTGCGAAAGAGGCTCTTGGCCGCTTTCTTGTCTCCTAAGGCTGCTAACGCACAGGCTCGTAAAAAATGAAACGACTTCTTCGGTTCATTGCAGAGGTCTGGGTCGAGCATGCCTTCGTCGGAATAACGAATGGTCGCATCCCAATCCTTATTTCTCATGGCGACTTTCGCTTGATTGTAACTCAGCAGCCAATGTCGTCCGCTTTCGAAGTAAACACTTACGTGCTCTTGAAGTTTTTCTGTTGCGGCTTCAGCAGCCTTTTGGTCACGACGTTCGACCTCCAAGAAAGCGATCAGTTCAAGGGCACGAGACTCGTGTTCCCAACATTCGCCTTTGTTCTTGGAAACGAACTGGCAAAGTTCGCGGATTTCTTTTTCAAAACCAATCGGATCTGTCATCACAAAGCTGGTAGCCAAGTAGACATGGACTATCAGTTGTTGAGGTGTGTTAGCATAGATCGGTTTGCGGGCGCGAAGTACTGCGTCAGAGAGTACTTCGCGAGACTTTTTATATTCACCGAGGCTGTGGAGTTCACCACCCAAAAATGCATCGCACCAGAGAGTAAATAGATCTTCTCCCAAAGCTACGCTGAGACGCCTCGCTTTGCGCAAACAGGCAATGTTGTGACGCAGATCGTCTTCATCGATCATTGAATCGTCAAAGAAGTCGAGCATCTGTACATGGCGATGCGTGTAACGATCGTCTTCATAGATCTTGTCACGATATTCTTCGTACCAATCAAAGACATCGGTCATTTGAGAAGTGTCTCCAAGGATTTACAGAGGTCCGCCCAAACTTCCATGCACCTTTTGGCATCCATTTGGCGATCAGAGAATAGGCGAACCGCTTGGTAGAGTAGTTGAAACGCAGTGTCATTCAATGTGTCATTTTGAGCTTGTTTGGCAAGCTTGTTAATGAGCGAAGATTTAGCATTGAGGTAAAGTGTTCCCTGTGGGGTTTGCCCATCGGCCTGCATCTCCTCAGCACAGCTATCGAGTAAAGCTTCGACTCCGGGGGGCAGTGCGAGGTCCTCGTCACGTTCAGCGACTTGACGCAGAAATTCCGCGTTGCGATCGAAAACCAGTACTGCGGGTAAGCTGGCGGGTTCGAATTCGCCAATTTGAACACTATAGGGAGAGTTCTTAAAGCAGCCCAAAAACGCTTGGAATTTCTTATCTTTAACAGTGCGAATCAAGGAGGGGATATCGGTGTCCGCCTGGACAAGTCTTACCCCTTTGTTCTCTGCTTCATAGCGTTCAAGGAACGGGAGGATTCCATACCAAGTCGCATCGATGACAGGCTTGCCGCAACCTTCGAGCAGCACTTGATCGCTCAAGCGGGGCGTTTCATCCGCTTGGAAATAGATCGATTTCGATTTGGTTTGTTTTAGATATTCACCAATCGTAAGTTGTCCGCGCGATGTCGGGAGTTTGACTCGCTTAACAATGCGATTGAAGAAGTCGCGATTCTCAGCTCCCCACGCCATGATCAAATTGGCATGAGCGTCCAGAATCTGGTTCCAACGTGACGACCGTTCACGGCTCAATTGATCGAATGCCGCCAAGAACTGTTGTTCGATCGCTTGAGTTACTAAGTTAAGATTTTCATCTTCATGTATATCTTCGCGTGAGACTGTCGGCGTCAGCATCGGCGACTCAACGATCGCTCGGGCAAAACGAGCCCAACGCGGGAGTAATCTTCGATCTCCTTCGCGAATGAACATGTTGCGAATGAAAACCATAGCATCGCCATGCTCTTGGACGGAAGCAATCGAACGCGGTGGGATGTAAATGATGCCTGCGAGCGGGACGGTAATTGTTTCTTGTTCGAGCGATAAAGTTTGGTCGGTGAGTCTCATGAACCATAAAGGTTCATCGTCATTTCCTCGCGATGTCAGGAATTCTTGTAAGCTTTCGGCAATATTCTCAGCATTCCAAGGCGCGATGCCCGAATTGGAACGATGGGAATTGGTTGAAACATAGACGGGATGTGTTAGCAGATCTGCAAATCGCTTTACCAGTTCGTCGAGTGTGCTTTCATTCACCAGATACCGCATCGCCGGTTTGAGCTTTAAGCGGACCGTTGTACCGATTTCGGTACGTTCCCCTTCATTGAGTTGGTAGGATTCGCTCCCTTGGCTTTTCCAGAGGACAGGAGTTGATTTGGGCTTATAGGAAAGCGTTTCCACTTCGACGGATTCTGCCAGCAGAAACGCACTAAGGAAACCTAAGCCGAATTGTCCAATGAGTGCGTTGTATCGCTCGGTATCTGCAAAAGCGAGCCGCTCGCGAAGTTCGCGGGTGTAGCCACGACCAATGGTTGCTAGGTAGGTGACCGTCTCCTCACGTGTTAAGCCCGAGCCATTGTCTTGTATCTCGATGGTGTTCTTGGTTTTGTTGACGTGGATACGTATCGAGGGAGCATCGCGCCATTTCGGTTGTTCTATCTGCCTGCGCGAAATCGAGTCATGGGAATTTTGCAATAACTCACGGAGGCCAACTCGCGGATCCGAGTAGAGATTCTCTGCCAGGATCTTGATGAGGCCTGGAAGATGTAAGTCAAATTTGGCGTTCGTCATTGGGTGTGTAATCTAGTTATGTGCGTTAAAGAATGTCGTGTAGGTGTTCTTTGTTTCGATGGTTGTGGCTACTTGGTTCGTTTCAATAGCTTTACATGTTGTTTCTTGAAGCGATCGAAGCCTTCTCGAATAGACTCTGTGAATAGGCCGCCCTCGCTTAGGGAGGCATAGGCATCGGTCATAACCTAACAGCCATCTAGCTTACCCACCGAATGTCGTTCAATCGTCTGCCGGATTTGTGAGAACTTACGGTTTATCGATGGCCAATTCAACTTGGCTCGTCCTCCGATGGACCGATAGTAGTCTTCGGTGATGAGCGAAAGTTCGCTAGGAGTGGTCATCTTCGATCGCATGATTCCCGTTTCAACTTGAATTAGGGCAAAGTCTGCTGCGTAGCGATAGGTGTGCCCGTCACATAAATCGGGATTCAATTTTTGTTTGAGAGGCCTTTTCGGGGACATACTGCTCGGATCCCACCGCAGAAAATTGCTGCTCTTACTACAGTAGCGAAAGTGGCAGCCAAGTTCCTGAGTGGTTTGAAAACTTTTAAGTGTGCAGCCTGGCTCGGAGACCAATTCAAAAGCGATTAATCCAAGTTCGGTAAACATGATCTCGAAAAGGAGATTTAGGTCTCTCTTCACTGCATAAAATCGAATTTCAGGCATTGGTGTATTCTCGAGATGCGTTTCTTATTCGATTTCTTGAAATGGGTTCTGTCGCTCTTGGGGAATCTTATCGATGAGTCTCTGAGCGAGTGACCGGTATAGTGGATGTGTGTGTTGCGTTAGGTCTTGTAAGGCTGCAATCAATTCATCCGAATAGGCATTGATTAGATTTTGGTCGAGTCTGCGGAGCCAAAAAACAACACGGCGATGTTGATTGAGATCTGCAGTGCAATTGTCAAGTTCGCGCTTCGATAGTTCAATAGGTGCACGCCGATACTGGGGAGGGTTACCTTCTAGTGCCAACCACTCTTGTGTTTCACTTTCGCTGAGTCGGATCGTTTCCAAATGGTACGCGGTTTTTTCTGTGGTCGGGCCTTCTGCTGTTGGCCACCAAGAGTCCCATTGAAAAGAAACGATTTGACCATTGTCTACATCGAAAAGATACTCACCCCCTGGATCTCCTCTCAGTGATACTTTGCGCGAGCCAGATTCAAATTGTGGAATAGCAACGAGATCAAGTTCGGGGAGAACATAATGAAGGGGTGAGCCTAAATCGTATGGCAATTTGAGTTCGCGCGGCTGTTCGATTGGCTTGCCTGACGTATCCATGGCGATCATGGCTGTCAAGCTTTCATAGCCCGTTGTATTGACGGTTGATGAGCTCGGATTGATGGTTTCAAGATAGGTTGAAACAGCTAGCTCTAATCTTTGTTCGCTGATCGAAAATGGCTTTATCAAGATCATGCCGTGCACATAGCGAGTTGCATTACCTGGTTCAGCACCAACGAGAGTAAGCAAATAGCCGACAGACTTACCCATTTCAAATCGATAACGTGGACCAGTCGCTGCATTCGTGCTGGCTGCCGGTTTGTCTTGTGCTTCGGGAGTAGGTAACCGTGGACTTTTAGCGGCGATATTAGTTGTGTTGGAATCGTCGTTCGCACGTGAACTGGGGGGAGGGGAAACTGCCATCTCGGGAAGTGAGGCGGGAGGATTTACGTTGCGGGGCCAGACGTTCCACACGAGTACTGCACTCAACGAGAGTAATGGTATGCTCCAGAGAAGCACCCGGCGAAACGATGGCGTGTTACGACGAAGGGTTGTTGGATCTGTAACAGTTGAATGCAGCAACTCATCGGGGATTTGATGTTTGAGCGGATGCTGGCAATGCGCCAAACATTTTTCGAGCAGTTGAGCCACTTTGATGGCAGAGTCGAATCGATCTTCTGGGCGGGGGGAGTGAAGTCGACGAATTAAATTTTGCAACCAAGCTGGTGCCGAAGGTTGAACTTCACGTATATCGCGTACGTCGATGGTGCCAATTCGGTGCAAAATTCCGTAGAGGGTCTCCGATCGAAATGGAGAATGTCCTGTGCAGAGAAAATAGAGCACACTTCCGAGACTGAAAAGATCCGAGCGTTCATCGATCCGTTCACCGCGAGCTTGTTCGGGAGACATATATTGCGGAGTGCCTGCAACTGTCCCGGAACGAGTTAACGATGCATCGTCGACCGTTCGCGCCAAGCCAAAGTCGGTGATGACGATACGATCGATGCCGTCTCCCACCAGGATATTGGCCGGCTTGATGTCGCGATGGATGATGCCTTGGGCATGAGCGGCAGCAAGTCCAGACGCGATTTGTAATGCGATGCGAACCACATCTTCGGTTGGTAAAGCACCTTGTTCTTGAACGCGTTTTTGTAAGGAATGGCCACGAACATAAGGCATCACCAAGTACGGAATCGATTCATGTTCGGCGACTCCATAGATATCGATGACATTGGGATGCACAATACCAGCAGCCGCTTGGGCTTCGCGGAGGAAGCGGGTTTTGGCCACGCCGCTAGTGGCTAGATGGGGTGACATGACTTTGATGGCCACCACCCTATTCAAAGGTTTATCCCAACCTTTCAATACAATGCCCATTCCGCCAGCACCGATGATGCCAGACACTTCATAGGGGCCGAGTCGACCGAGCATTTGCGGATCGTCGGTGGGTGCCAGCAGCTTAATCGTTTGTTGGATGAGCGATTCGGTGTTATGGTCTGCAAGAGTTCCTAGCGGGGCCGATTGTTCGACAAGAGAGGTAACATTTCGAATGGTAGCTACCGGCTCTTGATTAGGGTTCAGGTAGCGTTTGGCTTTCTCCCATGACCGAGAGTCGGCAGCGGCTTGAGATAGTAACTGGCGACAAGGCTCACAGTGAGCAAGGTGATCTTCAAAGAGAGCTTCTTCTTGCGGCGAGAATTGACCTGCCAAGAAGCGTTCGATATCGAAGGAGCATGGCGACTGAGTCATTGCTCGATTTCCTTCAATACCTGTACGACATCGCGCAGGCGTCGCATCACTCGACTGCGCATGGCATAGATGCTTCCGACGGATTGGTTCAATCGCTGAGCGGCTTCTTCAATCGAAACCTCTTCGACGGCAGTCCATTGAAAGACTTGCCAGGAGCGAGCATTCACTTCTTGTTGCACGATTTTCGCGGCACGATGATAGATTTCTTTTTGGATCTCTTCGTCAAGTTGTTGTTGCAATTGGGGGGCTTGTTCAGCCAGCTGGCCGAGTAAATCATTCGCATGAGATCCGCCCACGGGAAGATCATGGGGAACGCGTGTTATGGCTTTGAGAATTGCATGGCGAGTGATCTTGCTCAACCAGTTGCGAAAACGCGTTTCTGTCGATTGTGGTTTCCAGCGTTCAATGGCTTGATACACCGACAGGAATACTTGCTGAGTCAGATCTTGGGCGTCCGCTTCTTGCATGCCGCGAGCTCTAGCCATGCGCATGATGACGGGGCGATAAAGTTCCATGAACTCTTCCCAAGCGCGCTCGTCGCCGGCTACGTTCTTGACGCGCAGCAGTAAGCTTGAGCGAGTGTCAGGGAAGATATCCAAGTTGATTGTCTCCAGGTGGTTATTGGTACCAATCCAGCCTGTGCAGGTTTCTGACAAGAAATAGAAAAGTTTTATTTGGAAATGTGTGCTGCAAGATGGCAAATGAGTGGGGGGCAGGTGGCTTCGCACTCCCGCCTAAAATTCCATGCGTGTCCAATTGAATATCGAGAGCCATTCATCGTTGCCCCAGCCATAGGAGAGCATCGCGTTTACGACCTCCTGGGCGGAAAGAAGGTGCGGGACTTGGTAGTGGCTTGAGGTGTTGACCAGTTGATATTCCAGGGCAAAGCCTTCTTTCTCGCGATAGGTTTGGATGTAGGTGCCGCTATCTGGTGAGGCAAGAACCGCAAATGGATTATCGATGTTGGGATCGATTTCAGGGATGAGCGTTTTTATGTCTTCTTCTGACGCATTGGATATAAAGCCGAACTGAGGGCCCTCAAGAGAGAGTTGTTGATATTCGGCCCCTAGATCGATCAGGATATGGTCCGTAGGTTGGTCATGTTCATTGAGAATGATGATCAAGTATACGTCGACACGCTGATTGGGATACGCTTTCACATGACATAAAGTGCAAGCCCCAAACTGATAGGCAACTTCAATGTCGTCGGTCGACAATGTACGCGGTTCAAGTTGCCGTTCATCCAGGATAGATTCTGCAAAGTCCAGAACTGTGTCCCAAGGGACTTCTTCATTGGGCCGCTTGCGAGCCTCGCCTACTAGGAGCTTTTTGTAGGCCAATTTATCCAGCAATGCCATGAAGTTAACCCCAGTTATGAAGCCGACTCATTGCCTTGGGTCAGCAGCATATATAGATGAAGCACAAAAGAGTGTTGCTAGTTGTAGGGGGTGGAAATGGTGTGTGCAAGGGTCTCCTATATCGCGGGGCGTCCGATGAAGGGTGTTTAGAGCGATCTGACGCAATGTTCTCTCGGTTCCGCAAATCCTGATCGAAGCAACGCGTTCGTCGGGCCAATCAGTCGATCGCGCAATACGCCGAGGAGTTGACTCAGCGTAGCTCGTACTTCGTACGCGTAATTCGTCGTCGTTTTGCGGATCTCGCGCCTGTATGGCTACCCAAGTTCATCGAAATAAACCACCCCTGTCACCACTGGCATTTCGCCGAATGGTAAAGGTAAAGGGGGCATCGAACTAGCCTCACCATAACTTGCGAAGAAACGGCTAAAGCCATTACTTCTTGTCGTCGGGAACTCGCATCAATTAACGCCGATTTTACTTTACCAACGGTAAAGAGTCTCATTCTCGCTTGAGGTGTGACGAGGCGGGAGCCTCGATTGCAGTGCGTTCCCAGGCAGGAGCCCTAGTTATACTACACATCTTTTTTGAGAGCGTATTCAGGGAGGGCGGCGCCTGTACCCACCGCCCCTAGCCTCCGCTGCGCTTCGGCTACGGGTTAAACGAAGTCTAGCTGCTATGGATTAATGAGATGATTTTGATACGCCAAAAGATGTGTAGTATAACTAGGGCAGGAGCCATGGGAACGAGTAGCTACATCGGCCCGAGAAACAAATCGAGGGATCGACTATTTCTTCGCAGCATCCTCGCCAAGAAGGTACTCAAAGGCGCGATCGTACATCGCTTTGCCGTAGGTTAACTCGCCACCTTGATGACCGACTAGCCCGACGATGACTGCTGCCAAAAGCATCCCGAGTTTCCAGATGTGTTTTGTGCTGTTGGAACGGCTCGATTGCCAACTGAGCAACATCAAAATCACCGAAAAGACGGCCAAGATGATGCCTGACCAGCGATGCCAGAAGATTTCTCCATCGGTGGCGGTCCAGTTCCCATAGCCTCGTTCGGTGGCGAATGACCAACCCATGAAGCACGCGACTACAGCCGAGATCGCTCCGAAGAACAAGCAAAACTTGGCGATCGCTTCAGCGCTGGTCCAGCCTGGCAAATAAGACCCGATGGCTGCTAATGCACCGATGATTAGCAGAGCGATCGGGAAATGAACGGTGGCTGGATGTAAGAAGCCTTGGAAGGCCCACACGCGAGCAGCCATACTTGAAGGCATCGGCTTGGCGGTTTGTTGAACAGGCGCTGCTTGCCCAGATTCTCCCAGGGCCACCACGGTTGCTCCATCGGGCCAACCGGCGCCTTCATCGATCCACAATTTGAGCAAAGCGATTTCGGTTGTTGGGAGTGGACCGCCATGGCTTGCAGGTGGCATCATCGAATCTGGATCGGATGTAATTAGATAGTCGGTGATTAACGAGCTGTTGCTCGAGTCGCCCACTTCGATGTAACCGAGCATCGCATCTTTGTCATCAACGCGAAAATCATTTTTGGCTTGTTTGGGACCATGGCACTCTAAGCAGCGACTGGCGAGTATGGCGGCGACATCGCGTTGAAAATCGACTAAGCCTGAGCTGGCATCTGCGGCAGGCTTATCTTCTGCTGGTGGTTGCGGGTTTTCCTTCGCTGGAGCAGGTTCAGTTGCGGGCGTTTCTGCGGGTGGCTGAGCAGGTGGAGTGTCAGTCACGGGTGCCGGCGTTTCGGCGGGTGGTGCAGGTGTTTCTGCCGGTGCAGGAGTTTCTGCTGGCGGTTGCTCAGGTGTCGGCACGGGTTCTTGTGCCGCAAGGGTTATGCCCAGTCCAAGGCATAAAAATAGGCACAACCCAATGTGCTGTAACCAGCTTTTGGGTCGCGCCTGGGAATCGCATTTTTTGAATTGTAATGAGGCGGGAGAGGAAAGGTGGGATAGCGATCGATTCACTAGTTGCTCCTTCAAGGCGAGCGGTGGGATTGAGCGGCCAGCTGCAAACGAGCGTGGTCGCGACCAGAGTCCACAAGGAACTTGGCTGTATTTGCAAAGTCACCCGTTGATTGGGCAGCTTGCGTCAAAAACAGTTCAGACTTGTTATCGTCACCATCCAAGCCCATCAATACACCCAGCAACCATAATTCGGTGCCGTTGTTTTCTGTGGTCAAAGCTTGGTTGGCTAAGCGATTCAAATGTTGTTCTAAAACGATTCGATCTGTAAAGAGTTGTGAAAGTTGCTGTTTGGGCAAGCCGCTCTTCCATTGAGAAAGAATCGGATTTTGTCCTTCGCCAGCTTCGTCACCGATATCAATGGCAGTTTCCTGTTCATTGACCCAACGAAATGTTTGGGCAGCTTTCAAATAATCACCGCGAGCAAATTGACTACAGGCTAAACGAATCCCAGCATCTTTTCTTAATTCGATGTTGTCTCGACCAGCTTGTCGGTAATAGATCTCGGCGGTGTGATAATACTCTTTAGCAAACGCGATATCGCCGTCGACGATTTTACTTACTGCGGAGTTCACAGTGGTGGTGCGGGGTTGCGGCGAAGTGTCGCTACGAGTTTGGGTCAAGCGACTCGCGGCGCGAACCATGTCGCTGCGGTTATCCACGTAACTCGAGGTGGTAACATGGCTGCTTACTGCACTGTTATTGTAGGTGTTGGCCATAATCGCGCGGGTTTGGGCCAAGCGATCTTCGAGTGATCCGCCAACGATGGCTGAGCGAGGTGTGTCGATCGAAACAACATTCCCCTCCCCTGCCCTATCGCGATAGTAATTTCGCAAATCAGCACGGGAATTTCGCAAGGCTTGATTGGCTCGGGCATCGATGGCGAGAGCTTCTTGAAGCATTTCGTTTAGCACAGCTTGGTTCGCCGCGTTACGAGCCACACCTTGAATTTGGTTTTGAGCCAACACTTGGCGTTGAGGAATTGCGCGGCCGGCCAATGGAATTCCGATAGGTTGTGCTACAGGAACGCCATTCCACATGTTCCACTGACCGCCACCAACACCGAAGAAAATTCCGTTGCCATACCAAACGGGATAAGCACCGTAATAGTAGGTCGTGTCGCAGTAGTACGATGGAAAGTACGGTAAGCAAGCTGGGCGGCAGCTATAGTAGGGACGATAGCTGTGGCACCACGTGCGTGGAGCGCAGTAGTTGTTGTAATTAAATGACCAGCGATAGTCACAGGCGTTTCGTCGAATGTAGAAGCCCGGATTGCAGTTGTAGGGAGCTGGGTGGCTAATCACAGGCCGTGGGTAGCATTGTCCCACCGAGCTAATAGGTGTGTGCCACAATCCGACATTGCGTGCATGATGAGGCCAGCCGGCGGAAACGGAAGTTGCTTGCGTGGTTGTGATAAGGCCAACGCAAACCGCTGCCGCCACTTGCAATAATTTACGACCCCAGACCTTCGCTGCTAAACGCTTAAGTGATACCCGCAACATCTTTTAGACTCCTGAGTCCAAGCGGTTCATGAGCAACCTAACCGGTATCCTTCATTATACGCAATTGGGTGGGGGTAAAGTCCACACTAAGATTCGATACGGCGGCTGATTTCTGCCACTACGTCATCGATCTTCAGACGCACCTGTTCCAGCGAATCTCGGTCGCGAATCGTAACGGTTTTGTCGGAGACGCTTTGGCCGTCGACGGTAATGCAGTAAGGTGTTCCCACTTCGTCCTGTCGGCGATAACGGCGGCCAACGGCACCCTTTTCGTCGTAAAATACAGGGAATTTTTGCTTCAAGGCGCCATAAAGTTCCATTGCGACTTCTGGCATGCCGTCCTTTTTGACCAAAGGAAAAACGGCTGCCTTGAAGGGAGCAAAGCGGGGATGGAGCTGCAAAACCGTGCGGGTTTGCATATTGCCGTTTTCGTCCGGAGCTTGATCTTCTTTGAAGGCTTCACACAGAAAAGCCAGGGTGGCTCGGTCTGCACCAGCTGACGGTTCAATCACATGCGGAATGAAACGCTCGTTGGACACTTCGTTACGATAAGACATATCACGACCGCTGCCACGATGTTTGGGTTTGCCATCGGACCCTTGCTCGACGACAAGTTGACCTTCAGCATTCTTGACCAGTTTGCCTTCCATGTGACTGCGCAAGTCGAAGTCAGCGCGGTGAGCGATGCCTTCAAGTTCACCGTAGTCACCCGTCGGCAAAAATGGGAACGCGTATTCGATGTCGGCGGTACCGCATGAATAGTGCGCGATTTCTTCTGCAGCATGTTCGCGCAATCGCAATCGCTCGGCGGCGAGACCATGTTTGAGGTACCAATCAAAGCGACGATTACGCCAATATTCGTACCAAGCTCGAGAAGTTTCCGGATGGCAGAAGAACTCGAGTTCCATCTGTTCGAATTCGCGTGAACGGAAGGTGAAGTTACGCGGTGTGATTTCGTTGCGGAAGCTCTTACCTACTTGGCAGATACCAAATGGAATGGCCACACGCGAGCTATCGAGAACGTTCTTGAAGTTGACGAAGATACCTTGAGCGGTTTCGGGGCGTAAGAACGCGGCATCGTCATCGCTTCCCAAGGCACCAACGATCGTCTTGAACATCAAGTTGAATTCGCGCGGTGTCGTAAGTGTGCCGAGCTCTTTGGCATCAGGTGCCAGAACGTTTTCAAATTCTTTGATGTCTGCGAGTGAGGTCGCGGGGCCGTCCCAGATCAATGAGTCGGCATCTTTGCCGCGCAGATTGAAGAACTTCAAGGCTCGCTGCTGGAGGGTGGCATCTTCTTGCTCTGCTTCCACGAGTGCGGTGATAAAGACTTTCTTCCCTTTAGCTTCTACCCAACGACCGCGAACTTGGTCATAGCGATAGCGCTTCTTTGACTCGCGGCAGTCGACCATGTAGTCATGGAAGAGGTCATAATGGCCGGAGCATTTCCAGACCTGCGGGTGCATGATGATGGTACAGTCGAGTCCTACCATTTCGTAGGTCGATGGAGCCCCCTTAGGTTGGAGCAATTCGTTATGGCGCGACACCATGTCTTGCCACCAAGCTTCTTTGACATTTCGTTTCAGTTCAACACCCAATGGACCGTAGTCCCAAAAGCCGTTGAGACCACCATAGATTTCGCTGGACTGAAAGAGAAAGCCGCGGCGCTTGCAGAGCGAAACGATTTTATCCATTGAACTCATGGTTACTTCCCAAATTTCAAGAACTACTGAATAGGATAACTGTGGAGGTTAAAAGGTTTGAAACGTTGACAAATAATGTATCGGCTCAGTTCGTGATTTTTTTGGCGACCACAATTCGTGCGTGTTGCGATAGGTCCTTAATCGTCTTTTCGTAGCTCCATGGTGCACTACCGAAGATGTTTTGAACCTTCGTAGCGATCATGGGGCTCATTTCGACAAGCAAGTGACCACCGATCGGCATAAAGCTTGGCGCTTGGTTGGCTAGTTTCTGGATATCTTCTGTTCCGTCGGCGCCAGAAACCAATGCGTTTACCGGTTCGAACTCGCGGACGGTCTTAGATAGTTTGGCATACTCCGCCTGGCTGATGTAAGGTGGGTTGCTAACGACGATGTCCCACTGGGGTTGAGGAGATCGTGATGCAAACGCGTTAAACCAGTCGCTACTGACAAATTCGATTCGATCGCTCACACCATGGGCTTCCGCGTTTTGTTTTGCGAGAGCAAGGGGAGCGTCTGATCGATCGACGGCAGTGATTTGTGCATGTGGCAAGTGTTTGGCGAGGGTTATCGCAATGCAACCGCTACCTGTTCCCAAATCGATAATGCGAACAGGTTGTGTATTGGCTGTATCTCCCCTGCTCTCCCCTGGTTGTTGGACTGCCTCAAGTTGTTTGGCGAGATCGATTACCGCCACAACCAAATGTTCGGTTTCAGGGCGAGGGATCAGGCAGTCGCGGGTGACCTTAAAGTTCAAGGAGAAGAACTCTTTGTTGCCAACAAGATAAGCGACTGGTTCGCCTTGCGAGCGTTTTTTTACGAGCTCGCGAAAACGAACTTTGATTTCTTCTGCAGGCTCTTCTTCAAACGCGGTGTAAAGTTCGATCCGCTGGCAACCACGTGCAAAAGCGAGCAGGACCTCTGCATCCAATCGAGGGCTTTCCGATTCATGTTTGCGCAGAAAGTCGGTGGTCCATTTCAGTAACTTGCCGACCGTCCATGTTTCGGGCTGCGTCACTCCGTTTCCCCCATATCGCCGCGCAATTGATCGCGTTCGTACTCGAACAGGGCATCCGTGACGGGCGACAAGTTTCCATTCACGATGGAATCGAGCTTATAGAGCGTCAGGTTGATGCGATGGTCGGTCAAGCGATTCTGTGGGAAGTTATAAGTGCGAATGCGTTCGCTGCGGTCGCCCGAGCCGATCAACGTTTTGCGTTGGTCCGCTCGTTTTTTGTTTTCTATTTCGCGTTTCGCGTCATAGATACGGCTCTTCAACACACGCAGTGCCTTGGCCAAATTTTTGTGTTGGCTCTTTTCGTCTTGGCACTGAACGACGATGCCCGTTTCGTAGTGCGTGAGACGGATCGCGGATTCGGTTTTGTTGACGTGCTGTCCACCGGGACCCGAAGCACAAAACTTATCGATACGATATTCGTCAGGCTTCAAGTTGATTTCCACATCTTCCGGCTCTGCCATCACCGCGACGGTCGCGGCAGAAGTGTGAATACGTCCTTGAGCTTCGGTTTCAGGTACACGTTGAACGCGATGGCCACCGCTTTCGAACTGCAATTCGCGGAAGACGCCTTCGCCTTCGAATGCCATAATGATTTCTTTGAAGCCACCCATATCAGAATGGCTGACTTCCATGATTTCCACTTTCCAGCCTTTGGATTCGGCATGTCGCTTGTACATGCTGAAAAGGTCGCCGGCGAAAAGAGCGGCTTCTTCACCACCGGTACCGGCGCGAATTTCCATCACGCAGCGTGTGCGGTTGGCATCTTCACCACCGATCGTGAAGTCGAGAAGCTCGTTCCACAACAACTCACGCTGTTTGCGGGTCGATTCCAATTCTTCTAGAGCCATGTCCCGTTCTTCAGGATCTTGGCTTTCGGCCATCACTTTGAGATCTTTGATGTCGTCAGACATCTTTTTGTAGTTGCGATATTTGTGAGCTAGTTTGCTCAAGCCGCCATGCTCGCGGGCGCAGTTCGCCATTTTGGTCGAGTCGGCCAAAATCGCAGGATCGGACATCATCCGTTCCAGCTCTTCAAATCGTCCTAGCTTTTGTTCCAGTTGGTCTCGAATATTCATCTCTAGGTCAGCTCTTTACGTGCCTATTTACCAAAAAAAGCCGTCGTGTACCAACCGATAAACGGTGGAACGCGACGGCGAACTGTAAGGATGAATTCGTACCGAAGCTACTTCTTCTTTTTCGCCTTCGATTGCAAGCTAGCGTAAGAACCAGCAGCGAACTTGGTTTGGAACTTCTCGATACGGCCGGCAGTGTCAACAAACTTCAGCTTGCCGGTATAGAATGGATGGCAAGCCGAGCAAATGTCGACTTTCAGCTCTTTACGAGTGCTGCGTGTGACAAAGGTGTTGCCGCAACCACAGGAGACCTGGGTTTCCTGATATTTAGGATGAATGCCGTCTTTCATGGTAGTCTCAAAAATCGTTTCTAACGGTTAATGGCATTGATTGCACGGTTTGCCCTAGATGCAACGGTTGCCTTAGAATTGAGGACTAAGAATCGTATCGGCCATTCCCCGTTTACTCAAGAGCTAATTCGGATGCAAAAGAGGTACTTTGGGGTGGGTTTTAGCCAGAAAATTAATCTCTCCCCCCAACTGCCGTAAAGCTTCCACCATTTTCCTCTGCCAGCTTCTCCAGCGTTTCCTTGCCATCACTGCTGAACAAATGGATGGTGTTGATGGGGGTGATCGGTTTGTCTTCTTCCCGATTGATCGTCCTAAGAAGTGCTAGGCTGTTGTCCCGCAGTTCGCCATCCGAAAGAAGAAAGACGGCGTCCGGCTCAAAGTCCAAAGCTAATTGAAGAGAGCTCGCGGGCATCGTTTGCGGCGCTAGGGTTAGCGACCGCAGCCATTTTCTGCATTCCACGACAGTCCCATTTCCTTTGACCAAAAAGGTATTGGTGGAGGCGCGAGCTAGATCGATGGGCACGGGTTGGAAATGGAAGGCGATGATAAAAAACTCGGTTCCATTTTCCAGCCGTCCAATGCTCTGGAGCAATTCACCGGTAGCTCGATTCCAACGATAGCCTTCCATGCTGGTGGAAGCATCGATGACAAAAACAAATTTTGTGCCATAAGCACGCGCACCAAAAAAGATCGCTTCACCTGGTTTGCCGCTTTCTGCATCAGCCTCATCGCCAGCCTTAATGTCCGAAACTAGAGCGAGTTCGGCGACCGATTTTTGCAGGCGAAAAGCGGCGTCAGCGATGCCTTCTTGTTCGGGTTGAAAGCGGCGAATCACACCAATATTTTCAGTAATTTCCGGCTTTTCTTGATCGCTAGGTTCGGTACCCGCTAATGCGGAGTTAGCCTGAGCAGCTTGCTCATCCATTTGCGGCGGCAATATGACGACTGAGGCTAATTGTGAACCATCTATTGCGTCTGCCCCGCTTTGAATTGAGGCGCTGATTTCAAGGCTGTTTCGTTGTCCTTGTAAACCTTGGATGACGATCAACGCCAGCAGGATGAGGAACGCAGTATGTGCGATCAAGCTGGTGAGAAAGCTAACTAAGCCCGGATTTAAGCGGCGACGGAGTTGAGTTGGGTCGGTGATGGTTGGTTGCGCGGCATTGGAAGAGCTCTCCATCAACGACAGATCTGGGATGGTGCCTGATGTGTCAGGATCCTCCCTCCATCTTTTTGGATTTTTTGGGTGGTTGTGGGTTGGGGACATGCCGATATTGCCCGCCGTTTTCGGTGGCGATTCGCTGTAACAAAGCTTCGCCTTCCCTAGAGTAGAACCCAATTGTATGGATAGGGCAACGTATTTGAGGCCCATCTAGTTCATCTTCTTGGCGATTCGTCTTGCTCAAATTGCCAGCGACATCGGAGCGGGTTACGCCATCGGTTAGGAGAAAAATGCTATCAGGTTCGAGTTGTATAGCCATTTTCAAAGCTTGATTGGGTGGCCCCCCGGTTCCAATCGGGACCGTATCCATCCAGCGTTGCAAGCGGATTAGATTTTCGGGCGTGGCGTACACCGCAGCAGGCCGAAACTCTTCTTCGACTGGAGTAGCCACGGACGCCAGTGGATCTTCCAGCATCATAGGAAAGAGTTTTTGACTGAAAAAGAAGACGCAAAATCGCTGGTTAGGTTTGAGTTGGCTAATCGTTTTTAGAAGTTCTTGTTTGGTGGCTGCAAACGGTTCGCCGCGCATACTCCCTGAGCAGTCGACCACAAAACAAAAAATATTGCCGGTTGCTTCGAGTCCAAAAAAGTTAGCCGAGGCTAAAGATTGGGCGTTCAGCAAGGAGTCCATAAATTGGCCATCGAGGACCTCGCCGGCTGCGCCAGTGCCGGTTGCGGGAAGTGTTGACAGCGATTCGGCAAGACCAGCTGTCGACGGTATGTTTCCGGCAATGTCGGCGGCTGTGGGAAGCGACTTTTCCAATGCGTTTTCCAACGCAGTCGTGTCGTTCGTCGGCTCGATGGTCTCGGTTGACATCAACTCTTGTTCGGCTGTGCTGGTCGTATTCTCAAGCTTCAATGGGGTCGCGTTCAACGGGGAGAATGTCCCGGTGAGTCCCAGTTGCTCTTTGGGTTCTGGCAGTGGAATCGTAAAGAGCATCAGCACAATCAAAAGTGCGAGATGGGCTGCCGTACTGATCATCCAAGGTGGAGTTTTCTTGAGCTTTGACCAAGTGCTCGTGGATGTGTTGGGTTGGGTTTGAACGGTGTGTTGTGGGACGCGAGTTACATTGGATTGGAGTGCGGCCTGGGCCTGGGGTGGCGATGTTTTTTTCTTGGTAGGAGGTGTGTTTGGCGTGGCAGTCGGCGCGTTTGGTTTAGGGGCCGGTGCGGCTGCTGGAGCCTCGCTAAGTTTGGCAGGGCTCTGCGCGGGCTTTGGGGCCGTATGGGCTATTGGATTTGCGGGTGTGTCGGTCTGTTTGGGCGACGGACCAGGGGAAGCGGGTGACGAAGGCGTTAGGTAAGGTCTTTTCTGGGAACGCGGCTTGGGACTCGCTGTCGGTGAAACGCTCGAGGTTGAGTTGGGTTGTGGTGCGAGCGCGATGGGATCGTCAGATGTTGCGGGACGCGAGCTAGCGCGTTTGGTAACAGCCAGACTTTCATGGGTGATTGGGGCGGAGGCTGTCGGGGTTTGGCGAGTCGGGTTGATGAGTGGTTCTTGCCAGGGTGTACCGTTTTTTTCAAGCCAAGTGATCAATGGAGCTGATTCGCCAGAGTGAGCATGGTGAATGGCCAGTTCAAGTTCGATGGCTTGGATTTCAAGTCGAATTAACTCAGCGCGACGTTGTAGCCAATTAAGTCCCAATTCAGCTTCCGAGATAATATCGCGTTCTGTGTTGCGTTCGATATTGCCTTCAATATCGGGGGAAATCGAGATTGGCAAAGAAATTTCACGGCCATCCAACGCGGGGGGCAATGAAGAGGAGGTGCGATCCATGATTGTGATTTCACTCCGTTGTAACCGTAGGCTTGGATGGTGCACGAATTTTCATTACTTAATGGCGGTTCGTCAATCCTAGCAATGGGGGGTGGGTTTTGGTCTTGGTTTGGAAACCGGTTGGCGTCTATAAGTACCTCCAAGAAACGTACTTGAGGGATATTGGCTCATCGTCCGAATTGGGACGTTGGCAGGGATGTCATGAAAATCGCAACTCGCAATCAGCGGCTATCTATTTCAATCCATTGGATGTTCGTGCGTTGGCTGGGGTGTTGGTTGTTTCCCCTAGTTCTCGTTGTGGGCTCAGGTATGAGCTCAAGGGCGCAGGACTTTGGGACAGCCACCGTGCCCGCTAACGGAGGAAGCCCGCGCAGCAACCCAACGGGGCTTCCGAGTAGCTCGGGGCAAGTCTGGCGCGAATATGATTTGCGAACCTATACATCGATGATGCGCGATCGAGATAAGCCACACCAAGGTGTTGTTGATTGGGTATTGCGCGAAACGGGGACCGATGTTTGGTTCACCGAGCCCTTCGGATTTATGAATGCAGATCGCGATACGTTGAGAGTTTATCACACACCCGAAATGCAAAAGGTTGTGCAGGGTGTGGTGGATAAATTGGTCAACGGAACCAAGGAAAAGCAGGTTTATGAAGCGAGGCTGGTGCTGCTGGCCAATCCAAACTGGCGAGCTAACACGATGCCGGTAATGCGCAGTGTGCAGACACAATCGCCTGGGATCAGTGCGTGGTTGCTGACCAAAGAGCAGTTGGCTTTGTTTGGGGCCGCCTTAAAGCAACGCACCGATTACCGAGAAATTCAAGCCGTCGATTTGGTGATGTATAACGGGCAGAGCGAATTCATGGAGCAAGTTCGCGGTCGCAATTATTTGAGAGATTATCAACGGGTCGAAGGGGGTTGGCCCCCATATCTACCGCAGACGGCCGAGTTGCGTGAAGGCTATCGATTGCAAATCAGCCCGCTGCTGAGCGAAGATCGTTCGGTGGTCGATGTGGTGATTCGCTGTGAAATCGATCAAGTTGAGAAAATCAATAATGTGAATTTGGTGCTGCCGTTGCCCAATGGTCAATCTCAAAACGCTCAAATTCAAGTGCCGCAGATGTCGAGTTGGCGATTGCACGAGCGTTTTCGTTGGCCCGCCGATCAAGTCCTGGTGCTCAGTTGTGGTGTGGTTTCTGCTCCCGAAGCAAGTGGAAATAATACCTTGGCTGGGCAAGGGAGTGGCTTGATGGGGCTCTTTCCCAGTAGCACGGGGCAGAGAGCTGATGCGTTGTTAGTGATTCAGCACAAAGGGGATGCATCGAGCCATTTGGGCACATTGCCGGTTCAGTCGGCGGGGACTATTGGGGACCCAGCCAACGCGGCGGCAGGTGCACTTAACAGTAATCCGGCTGTGGGCGGAATAGGGATGCCCCAGGGGGTAAGTCCTTTGCGGTCAGCGCCTTACGGCACGGGATTCGGAGCGCCGGCTGCTGCCGGAGCCGGTGTGACTGGCCCACAACTGCCAGGAGCCCGAAGTGCCAATCAACAACCCCTTGCTCCATCGGTCAGTCGTGGTCGATACTAGAGACTTCCCGCTTTGGGGCCTATCGCCAGTGCGAATTTGGGGTAAATAGAAGGTCTCTGTAGGTGAGAGCTCTGTATACAGCAACTTGGCGCGGTGGCATTTTGGAATTGGGGTAGAAATCGTGGACCAGAAGAGTCGTGTTGTCATTACTGGGTTTGGTTTGGTGTCCCCTTTGGGATTGGACATCGATCTGTTTTGGCAGCGCCTGGTTCAGGGTGAGTCGGCCGTTAGGCCGTTTGTCGACTTGCCACTGGATGCCCTTCCCGTCTCGTGCGGTGGCCAGTGTTTGGAATTCACTGGAGCGGCTGAGGAATATGGGCCCGTGGATGGCGTTCTTAAACGCAACATCCGCAAGAATCAAAAAGTGATGGCTCGAGAAATTGAAATGGGTGTCGCCGCGGCCCAACGAGCGATTTTTCACTCAGGTATTGCCGGCTTAACTCGCGATCCTGATCGCTATGGCGTTTCGTTTGCCTCGGACTTGATTTTAACTCGTCCCGAAGAGTTTATCGACGGCGTCAGGGGTTGTTATCCCGATGGTCCCGTCACGGGGCCGGTCGACTTGAAGCGTTGGCCTAATGATGGCTTACCCAAGGTGAATCCGCTGTGGTTGCTCAAATATCTTCCCAATATGCCCGCCAGCCACGTTGCCATTTTCAATGATTTCCGAGGCCCCAATAATTCGCTGACCGTTCGCGAGGCGGGCAATAATCTCGTGTTAGGCGAATCGATGTCAGTGATTCGTCGCGGCTGGTCAGATTGCATGGTCGTGGGAGCAACTGGCAGCAGAATCCATCCTCAGCGTTCGGTTCATACTGCACTGCAGGAGGAGTTAGCGACACAGCGTGATAATCCTGCCGAGATGGCTCGCCCGTTTGATCGGAGTCGAGACGGCTCGGTGTTAGGGGAAGGAGCCGGGGCGGTAGTTCTGGAGCGACTCGACTTGGCACAGGAGCGTGGTGTAAAGATTTGGGGCGAAGTGGTTGGTACGGGGAGTTCGATGTCGGGTCCTATTACGGAGTCGAATCGAGTTGAGCGATTGCGTCAGGGGATCATTAACGCCGTTGAGGCAGCTGTGCAGCAAGCAGGTGCGCTGCTGCCCAAGTCGTTACATATTCATGCTCATGGAGCGGGGACGCAGGCTGGGGACCGAGCAGAGCAGGAAGCGATTCTGGAGTTGTCGTCACGCCATAATTGGGGGTCCGTGCCGGTTGTGGCTGCGAAGAGTTATATGGGCTCGTTGGGGGCCGGCAGTGCGGCGGTTGAGTTTATCGCTAGTTTGGTTTCGCTCGACCGAGGCCACTTGTTCGAGGTCCTTAACTTCAGGGATGCGGATTTGCCCGGAATTCGCATGGCAAAGAAGGAGGACCCCTCACAGGATGGCTTTATTCACCTCAGTTATTCGCCTCAAGGGCAAGTTAGTGCAGTTATTGTAAAGCGTTTTGCACCGTAAATGCCGATAAACGGGATGTTGACAGTAGTGCAATTTCGAGATAACTTTTCTCGATTCCCGAAGAACCGTTTTTGGTTCGGTCCGATCCTACTACCGTTTTCTCGATGGCAGGTGTGCGACTTGATCTTCCAACCTCAAAAAAACGAGGAAGGTATCGGTTCCTCGGTGTTCGGTCATGGTTGGAAGAGTGCATCGAGTTTCATAAGTAGATTCTTTGTGCTTGCGGGCCCCTGAGGTTGCTGAGGAAAGCTTCTCTCATCCGCTTGATTTCAGCGATGGCTTCCGTTGATAGGCCCACAGCAACCCAATTCAGGACGCATGAATCCTAACGAACTGTTACGGATTGTTGATTCGCTTCATCGCGAAAAAAACATCGATTCCGAAATTGTATTCCAAGCGATCGAAGCTGCATTAGTGACTGCTGCCAAGCGTCATTATGGAGAAAACGCTGATATCACCGTGCGAATTGCTCGCGATTCGGGTGTGATTTCGGCTATTTGCGATGCGCAAGAATTGAATCAAGACGAAATCGGCCGAATCGGCGCACAGACAGCTAAGCAAGTGATTATCCAGAAAATTCGCGAAGCAGAACGCGATTCGTTGATGGATGAGTTTGCTGGTCAAGTTGGGCAGATGGTGACTGGGGTTGTGCAGCGATCGGATCGCGGGATCACCACGGTTCAGCTTGGTAATATGGAAGCCATATTGCCTCGTAGCGAACAGATACCTGGCGAGAGCTATCACAACGGCGATCGAATTAGGGCTGTTATTTTTGAAGTGAAAGCCGCTGGCAACCGAGTTAAAGTTATCTTGAGCCGAACGCGACCACAGTTGGTTCAGCGTTTGTTCGAGCAAGAAATTCCTGAAATCGCCGATAGCGTGATCAAGGTGAATGCGATCAGTCGCGAGCCTGGTTATCGCAGCAAGGTCGCTGTCAGCAGTTCCGACCAGCGAGTCGATTGCGTCGGTGCTTGCGTCGGTATGCGAGGAAATCGAATTAAGAATATCACCAGTGAATTGGCTGGCGAACGCATTGATATTGTGCGTTGGAGTGACGATCCATTGGTATTGATCCCAAATGCTTTGCAGCCGGCTGAAGCGGAGCAAGTGTTGTTGTGCGATATGATTGGTCGCGCGATTGTGTTGGTGCGTGAAGAACAATTGTCACAAGCCATTGGTCGCCACGGACAGAACGTTCGTCTGGCCAGTAAATTGTGCGGATGGGACATTGAAATCATGACAGCCGACGAGTTGGAAGAGCAAATCCAACGCGCGGTATCCAGTTACATGGAACTGGAAGGCATGACGGAAGAACTGGCTTCGCGATTGGTTGAACAAGGATATCTTTCCTATGACGACTTGTCGGTGATTGAACCCGACATGTTGATGGAAATGGGTGAGTTGACTGCGGAGCAAGTAGACGCATTGGTGAATCAAGCGGAAGAGCGAGCGCTCGAAGCGGAAGAAGCCGCAAATGAGCAGAAGCGATTACGTCGCGAGGCCATCGAGCGCGGTGAGGTGCCTCCTCCTTTCAACAAGGGTGAAAAGAAAGGTGGCGGGGCCGATCGAAAGTCCAGTGAGGCTGGAGTAGAAGACGGCGAATAATGAAAACATAAAAGATGATTTCGTGTCGGAATCATCTTTTGTGCGTAGAATGGAAG
>Ga0075158_10000826_pt1 | contig 24674 bp, 23 predicted proteins | sample JI91814BDNA_FD_70968 | JGI IMG/M metagenome (GOLD analysis project Ga0075158, IMG submission 70968) | Wastewater effluent complex algal communities from Wisconsin, to seasonally profile nutrient transformation and Carbon sequestration -... | ecosystem: Engineered > WWTP > Effluent > Algae... | reverse complement strand
GACCGGGTGAAGTCATTAAAAGAGTCTTTTCATAAACCTTATGATGCTTTGAAATCAGAGATTAATAAGAAAATTACTCATGACGACCCCGTTTCCAAAATGGTGAAAAAATGGCTTGAGCAAAAAATAGATGAATGTCAAAAAATAACTGACGGATATCTTGAAGGTCTTGCCAAAATTTATATTCCTGACGGAAGTTTCCAAACCATTATAAAACACTATCATGCTTTTTATGTAGGGCTTTACAACGGAATACTGGAGTTTTTGGCTGGTTTATGTGATTTGGTTGCTATTGTAATCCTGATATTGAGAGATGAAATAGGCTTTAGAATGACAGATAAACTCACCGAAAAATTTGAAAATTTTGTTAATGATCTTTTTAATAATACATTTGAATTGTTAAATAAAATTTGCAAAAATTTTTACAGAATAGTGTTGGATTTTGGGAAATGGTATCTTACTTATGAGGGGAAAAGCTACTTTTTGCTGAAAGAATTAGGAGAACTGGTTCCGGACATTATAATGTTTCTTATTCCTGTTTTAAAAGGCTCAAAAGCAGCAAAAATAGGTGCAGTAGTAGAAAAAGAAGCGGTAGAGGAAGCTGTGGAAGAAACCATAGAAAAGACGGTAAAAGAAACAGCGGAAGAACTTACGGAACAGGAAGCCAAACACATCTCTCAATCTGCCAAAGAAGCTCTGGAAACAGGCAAAACCAAAGAAGCAACGGAGAAAGCGGTAAAAGAAGCGGAACAAAAGGTAGAAGAAAAAGCACCTCTTTATGAGGAGATTGAGGAGGTAAAGGTAAATGCAAAGCTAAAATCTAAATTTAGCCACACTCTATCTTCTGGAGCAGTAATCGCACCGAATGCAAAAAAAGGAACATATTTAGTAGGAGGATGGGTAACTGATTTTAGATTTGTTTTGAAAGAGTTAGATTATCCTGTAATCACAGATGTTGAAATCTTAAGAAAAGGATATGATTTTCCATTACCTAAAGGACAAAAATTTAATTTATTAAATGTTTCAGAAGACGTTGTAACATATTTTTCAAAAAAAGGAGGTTTTTTTAATAGAGTAAATGCAAAATGGGTCGATGCTGCTGTAAAACGTGGAGAAGATGTTATCATTGCTACCGATTTAGAGGAAATCTATAGAATAGTTAATATAGATGGCAAAAAAAATAAAATATTAACAGGTTATGGTAAAGAAGTTCATCGGTTTGAATGGAAACATGGCTATAGATATAATTCAAAATCCAAAATGATGCTTCCTCCTGAAAAAGCAAATGGACTAGAGCCATTAACAAAATTTGAAGATTACAAAATGGTAGATTAATAACAAATAATAATAATTACAATGCAAATTAACGGAAATTTTATAAAAGAACAATTTAAAAAGATTCAAGAAAAGTATAAACTTGAAATAACCTTAGAAGATGAGTATAGAATAGAATACCAAAATAAAAAAATAAGAATTTATTTTGGCACTGAACGTTGGGATGATGGAGTTATCATTTCAGTTACAAATAAGTTAAATAATAAATTTTATGATATTTTTGATATCGAAACAGGTAAAGGTTTTGATAATTTTGAAGAATCCTTAAGTTCAACAGATAAAAGTACCATGAAGAATTTAAAAGAAGGAAATGATCAGATTGTTTTTGCTTTTAGGATTTTACTAGAAAAGCATTGTCAAGATGTTTTAAGTGGAGATTTTTCATCTATTGGCACTGGTAGATCTCATTAAATAAAATTAACCGCTTTCTATAATTAGGAAGCGGTTTTTATAATCTGTAAATCTGCAAAAGAAGCTTTAGAATCTGGCAAAACCAAAGAAGCAACTGAGCAGGCTGTAAAAGAAGCAGAGCAGAAAATAGAAGAAAAAGCACCTGTTTATGAGGAGATTGAGGAGGTGTCTTTTTGGATGTCTAAAGAATTGAAGATTCTTTTAAAGAATGAAAAATTTAAAGAACTTTATAAAGGCTTAGCAAGTAATAAAATAAAACGTGTCATGCGTGATGTTTTATTGTTGGAGGAAGAAGCTGTAATTAAACATTATACAACAACTGAGGGATATGAACGTTTTAATAAAGCACTTCGTGGAGAAATAAGTATTACAGAAGAGTTTATTGCTCAAGAAAAACTTTTAAATCAAGCCTTAGATAAACTTCCTGCATATAATACAGATAAAATATTATATAGGATAGAAAACCTTACTGAAGAACAAATCAAAAACTATTATATAGAAGGGAAAACAGTTACAAATAAGCACTTTACTTCTAGTACTCACGATATAAAAGCTCTTAGAGATGCAGCATGGGTTAGAAAGTATACCTGTATAATTAACATTGAAGGGAAGAATGGAAGATTAATTGAGAATGTTTCTACATTTTACCGAGAAAGAGAAGTGTTGTTTATATCAAAAACAAAATTCTATGTAAAAAAAGTTGGTTATACACTTGATCCAAAAGATCCAGATGATTTTACGAAACTTGTTAGAGAAATAACTTTAATTGAAAAATAAAAACTTATGAAAGAAATGGATAATTTAGAAAAATTGATAAATGAAAGAAATGATCTACTCAAAAAATATGGTAATAAATCTTTCAGGAATGAAGAAGAGGCAAAAGCATATATTAATGCTAACAAAAATGAATTAAAAAGACTAAAAGAGGTTCAACAACAAATTAAAGACATAGAATGGGATTCAATGTCACCTCAAGAAAAGAAAGAATATTTAGAATATGAAAAAATGTTGAAGGAAAAATATTCTGACGATTAAATTATAAACTGCCTTTAAGAAATTAGAGGCAGTTTGCCTTTAATTTTACTAAAAAAATTCCTCCGCTGCCGCACGATTGTATCGTGTGGCTTTTGTTACCAACTTTCTCAGAAGTTTTTATCTTTATAAAAACATAAAAGATGAGGAGAAACTACAAATTTCATAACCCTGAAGGACTATATTTTATAAGCTTCGCTGTAGTAGGCTGGTTAGATGTTTTTATTAGAAATGAATATAAAGAAATTCTTTTAGAAAGCTTAATGTTTTGCCAAAAGAATAAAGGATTAGAAATATACGCATGGTGTATTATGTCAAGCCATGTACATTTAGTTTTTCGAAGCACACAAGGGCAAAAACCAGAACTTCTCATTGGTGATTTAAAAAGATTTACAAGCAAGGCCGTTGTAAAAGCTATCAAAGAAAATCCTCAGGAAAGCAGAAAAGAATTTCTGTTGAATTTCTTTCTTCAGGAAGGTTCAAAAACATCTAATGTAAACCAATATCAGTTTTGGAGACATGACAATAAACCAATTGAGCTTTGGAGCAATCATATAATCATGCAAAAAATAAATTATGTACATCAAAACCCTGTTGAAGCAGGGTTGGTTTTCCGTGCAGAAGATTACAGATATAGTAGTGCTGTAGATTATTCTGATGAAAAAGGACTTTTGGATAATATTGTTGTTTTTAGAATGTTTGGCTTGTGAGAAGACCACACGAAAGGATTCGTGCGGCAGCGAGGAGTTTTTATTTGAAGCAGAAAAACAGCTTGGGATGAAAGCCAACAGCATGAAGATAGAACAGGCAAGAGAAATTTTAAGCAAAACTAAAAGTAGAGCTTTAAGGATTGATAATTTAAAAGAACCTCTAGTCCAAGGATTGCCCAAAAAAGCATGTGCTTCGTGTAATCCTATGTTGCATTATTTTAAAATTAAAGAAATTCATTAAAATCAAAAGTTATGGAATTTAAAAAAGAAGTACAAAAGCAATTTAAAAAAGCAGGCTGGTTTGAGGGAAGAAACATAGAAAATAAGTTGAACCAAAAAATTAAAAATTTTAATAACTTACCTTCACATTTAAAGGATTTCTTTAAATCTTATGGGGACTTAGTTATTGAAGACAATAAGCCATATAAATCTGATGTTATTAATACATTAAATACTAAATCAGAGTTTGTAAAAGACAACGAAACAAATGAGTTGCCATTTAATGGTACCTTTTATAAAGTAGGATATTTTTATCCTGACCATTATTTAGTATATACTGATGTTAATGGTGCTATTTATTTAATTGGAGATGGTTATTATAAAATGAATGATGGTTTTATCGCTGGTATTGAAAATATCATAGAAGATAATTGGGGTAATTCACTAGAATGGAATCCAGAAACTAAACAATGGGTAGATGAATATTAAGTTAAGGGGCTAGAAATAGCTCTTTTTATAATTAAATATACCATGAAATTTAAAAAAGAAGTACAAAAATATTTTGAGAATTCTGGCTGGTTTGAAGGTCGAAATGTAAAATCAAAATTTGATAAGATAAAAGGATTTGAAAATTTTCCACAATTCTTAAAAGATTTTTTATATGAATATGGAGATTTAGAGGTTGAAACGCATAAATACAATAAAAATGATGTCACTGGAATTATGAATTTTAAAGCATTAACAAAAGGTATTTATAAAATTGGTGGCTTTCTAAAAAATCCTAGATATTATGGTAATACTTTTACTTTCCCAATTGCTTACTATCTATTGGATAATGCAGGACTAGAATGTGATGCTGATGGCAAAGTTTATATGTCTGGAGATTTTCCATGTTTAGTTTCCGACGATTTTAAAACAGGGATAGAAAAAGTAATCATGGAAGATTACTCTGATACTTTTGGATGGAATCCTGAAACCCAGATGTGGGAGAAAGATTATTAATTTAGAGGCTGTCCTTTTGAGACAGCCTCTTCATATAAAGAAAAAAAAATTGGTTAAGGATGTTCATTTCTCGCTCTGATGACCAGATTGACTAAATCTGAGCCGCCACTTGCAAAATTATCGCTTGGATTATGCGCGCTTTGAGTAGCCACAGCATAAGGAGAACCGTCCCAATATCCCCAGAAAGGACCTCCGCTTTGTCCAGGCCATATATCTGCTTTATGGCTCATGCTTTCGTTGTCATCGGCACTCCAGAAATCCCCATCCAGTGCGATACCTGTCTGGTAGGTAGGTCTTTGCGTTCCTGTAAGGTCTCCAGGATATCCCGCGTGCGTCCAGTAAGCTCCTCCATCCCATGAATCGGAATAGGATTTTGAGCCTAACCAGCCTGTGCTGTTTCCGATAGGTCTGTCTAATACAATCACTACATAATCATATTGTATTTCTGTTGAATCAATAGAAGGTCCTGCAACTTTATACTTGTAATAAGTTAATGTACCCCAGGCCGTTCCATAAGGAGCGCTTCCGTTGTAATACATTGGGGTGAATTTCAGCCATCCCGTTGTATTATTAGGCTGCCAGTCTACAATATGTGAACAGGTAAGAAGATGTCTTGGCCCGATCATCACGCCGCTTCCTGACCCTAAAGAACTTTCCACTCTTCCCACGCATCTCCATGGATAGGCTGTAGAATTATATACTTTTCTTTGATCTGCTCCAAAAATTGTTCTTGCATTTTCCGGAGTCAGGAAAGAATCTCTTTCAATGAATTTAGGTTTGCGGTCTCTCTTCGGTTCCAGTTTTGGATTGTATTCAAAATCAGCATGGGTAGGGTAGAAATGGTCAGTTTCCAGTGCCCGGTTTTCTGCTGTTTTTTCATCCATAGGCATTCCTATGGTTTTCATTCCTTTTGGGAAAGTTCTTCCGTTAATGGTTTCCATAGCAGGAGCCTGGCTGAATAATTTTTCAATGGCTGACGGCTTTTCAGTTGATTTTGCTTTAACGGTTCTAAGTCTTGACACTTCTTCAGCGGTCATTGGGTTGTTGTTTTCAATTTTAGACATGATTATTATTTTTAATCTGGTATATTCCTACTCTTTTGATGGCTTTTCGGATTCCGCCGTAATGGTTGTATGATTAAGTGAATATTTTTTGTGAAAATTCTGCAGTGATGCTTTCTGTCTGGTTGATTTGAGCGGCTCCCATTGCGGCTAAGGCGATGGCAACCTGTTTGTCAAGCGTTTTTCGGACGATATTCCCATTGGTGGCACGTAATATTTTACAGAAGTGATACGTGAAGTACCCTCGTATTTGTCCGCTGATATTTCCTTCCATAGATACCTGATTATCTTTCGCTGCGGCCCATAAGGTATGATTCATTCCAACAACAGGCACAAGTGCTTTAGTGAGCACGGTTGATTTTTTTGAATTTTTAGAAGTCTCCATTTCACTGGCATACGTCAGATAAAATTCATCTTCTAGCATGGGTGGAATATAACGGGCGGTTTCATTAAGAAGATCTGCTTCCAGTCCCAGATCCATTTTTCGGGTTCCCGTTCCGGAATAACAGCAGTCGAAGATGACTTCCATATTCACTCCTGCTTTTAGCTTGCTGAGAACGGTTTTAAAATCATCATCACGAATAACGCCGTTATTGGCATAATCGTGCGGGCAAATCGCTTCATCCAGACCATCCAGTTCCAGATCCGATCCGATATTGGCCACTCTGGTCCCGTGCCCAGAATAATAAAAAACCAGAGAATCTCCTTTTACACTTGTGTTGATCATGGATTTCAGATAGTTCAGTATATTTGCTCTTGTGGCATTCTGATTGGTCAGGATTTTAATCTTTGCCGGACTAAAACCACAGATAACCAATGTGTTTGCCATATCTCTCGCGTCATTTACACAACCGTTGAGATCCGGACCTCCGTATCCGATGGGTGCATAATCATTAATACCTACGATAAGTGCTTTTTTCATTGTATTAGTTTTAAAAATATTCCCTACTCTGTTTTGGCTTTTCGGGTGCTGCCTTTCTGTGTTTTTTCTATGACAAAATTCCGTCATTCTGAAGGACAAAAACAGAGGAGAAAACCGTATTTTGAAAAAGGGAAAACACCTTTTTGTTTGTATATGAATGAGTTATGAAATAAAAATCCGGCAGCTTGAAAAGCTGCCGGATGGGTAAAAAGAATATAAAGATGTTTGTTTTATAGGATAAGAAATAAGTTTAAAAAGTTGGAATATTCAATCAGCACAAATCATGTTTCAAAGCAAAAAGTACCAGACCTGCTCTGTTTTTTATATCCAGTTTCACAAAAACTGAATCTCGGTAGCCGTCAATAGTTTTTGGGCTGAGGCACATTTTATCCGCTATTTCTTTGTACGTGAGTTCACTGCAGGCCCATTTGATAAACTCTTTTTCCCTGTCTTTCAGTTCTGAAAGTAAGGAGGCATTTTTGGCTTCTTCAGTTTTTACTTTCAATAACTTTTGAGCCACAAAATCAGTATAAAAGCTGCCTTTCTCAAATACCGTATCAATGGCCTGGAAAAGAATGGACGGCTGCATATCTTTCAGCAGATAACCTTTAGCACCTGCCTTTAACATTTTAATCAATATTCTTTCGTCATCATCCATTGTCAGGGCAATGACTTTAATATCAGGGTAATGCTCTGTAAGCCATTCTGTAGTCTCTATACCATTTTTATAAGGCATATTGACATCCATCAGGACTACAGCGGGTAATTCAGAAGCCTGTTCCACAGCTGCAATAAATTCCTCTCCATTGGGATGGTTCATAATTACCCTATACTGAGTGTTTTCTGTGATCATATTCTCCAGTGCTTTGGAAATTAGAGTATGATCATCAACGATCGCTATGGGAATAGTTTTCATAATAAATTTTTATGATAGGTTATCAAAGTTTGTGTTCCTTTATTGAGTTCTGATTGTATAGACAATTCAGCGTGAATCAGTTTCGCTCTCAGTTCGATGTTTTTTAATCCTGAGCCATCCTGGATGCTGTTGGTATCAAAGCCTCTTCCATTGTCGGAAATACTGATATGTAATTTTTCACAGTCATCTTCCATATGTATGGAAACATTTTTAGCCTTGGAATGTTTCAGAACATTATTGATGCTTTCCTGGATAATCCTGAAGAGGATCAGCCCATGTTTTGGGGAAATATCAATATCCTGTTTTTGAGTGATGAATTCTATTTTTAATAATTTCAGTTTTCTAATCCTCTGAACCTCTCTTTCAATGGATTCTGCCAGTCCGAAATGGATGATCTGTTCAGTGATCAATGTTTTGGACAGGTTTCTTATGTCCTGTATACATTCTCCCAATAATTCATTGAGCTCAATAAGGTCTTCTTTTTCCGGGTTTTTGAGTTTGGTAATCAATTGGTTTTGGCGTAATCGGACTACGGAAAGTTTCTGGCCCAGATCATCATGGAGTTCCTGCCCGATATAATTAAGGGTCTGTTCTTTCATTTCTACCTGCGAAGTGGCCAGCTCTTTTTCAAACCGTAAATCTTTTTCCTTCTGCTCAATCAGCAGCGTTGTTTTTTTCCTGATAAAGACCGCATAGATGAAGACCATTGTCAAAACAACGATGAATAAAGTAATCGTAAAGATGATGACCAAATTATTCTCTTCCATATCTGAAATGCATTTATCTTATTCTTTCCTGTTTGTTCCAGATTAAACCCAATATGAGTATCCCATTACTGATCAGATTCAGCATAAATAAAATAAAGAAATAAATAGTCTCCGAAACAGTAGTTCTGAAAAAAGATATCGGGATGCTACCGATAAAAAATATGAGTAAAGCTACTGAAATCCAGAAGGGTAAATAGTTTTTAATTTCCAATATTTTATCGGAATTAAAGGTTTGGTACAGGAACAAAATAATTGAAAATAACAACAAAAGAATATCTGCATAGAGCATATTAAAAGAAAAGTGATGAAGCAGATCATCTTCTGTATAAAACATAACAGCAATATTGAGGACAAAAAGAACCAGGATGATTACCTGTATCTTCTTGAGCATCGGAACATACAATAGCTGGTAATAATAAAATAGGTATAGAAAGAATACGATCATTAAAAAACCAATCACATAAAATAGATCCGTAGGCAGATTCGTCAGCCTGAAATAGAAATAACAGGAAATATCAATCAGGGAAAACAACACATATCCTATGATAAAAAATAAATTCTCCTTTCCGGTTTTTCTATATTTTATGAGCATTAAAACCATCACGATAATGGATATGATCATCGATATCTGTTTCCCTGTTTCAATATTCCAGTTCATAGTTTTGTGTTTTTATGGCATTGTTCCTGACAAAGTTTTTGGTGGCGGTGCCAGATTGGTCATGTTCATAGATTCTATAGAAGACACATCTGTATTTTCTTCAGTTGTTGCCGATCTGGACATTGCCTTGTCTCTTTCTCTTTTTTGAGCGGTAGGTACTAAAAATATGGTCTGATAGCCTGCATATTCCGGTTTTGCCATTCTGTTTTTAGGATGGTTCAATGGGTATTTTCCCATATAAATCCTGATTCCCGGATTTTTTAATTTTTGTTTTCTGGCGTTTTCTTTTACATATTTAATATATCCTTCCATATCTTCCAGTGAGAACCAATACCATCGGGAGTCAGGTTCTCCGTTTCTGTACTTCATGAGAATTTCATGATTGGTTCTGGTGTATTCATCAAAAAGAACCCGTCCTTCACGGTAGCTGATCAGTTTCTTTTTATAACTGTTGCTTACAGGTTCTTTAGGTGGTTCGGTACAGCTAAACAGACAGAAAGCCAGAATAAGCGCTGCAAATAAGGGATTTAAAATCTTAGTAAAAAAGGAAGTTTTCATTTTTATGGTTTTTAATTTTATGGAACAAAATTAGCGAACGGCACAACTATAAAAAAGAGGGAAAACACTGTTTTTATCCTTTACTAAATTTACGACTTTTTGATATTCAGTTGAATAAGATGTGCCGATTTGTTTTTGTTTTCAGAAAAAACATTCCAATTGTGCTTCTCAAAATAGGAATATCGGTCTCTCAGTTTATTTGTAAATCTTTTGGAATTGGGTATGAAAAAACAGGAGCGGAAATTAATTTCCGCTCCTGTTAAACAAGATTAAGTGTAAAATTTAGCCTTTAAAGGCAAAAAGGATAATTCAAATGTGAACAGATTTTTATTGATTCTTAATCTATGTTTAGGGGAATTGACAGTAATGGTATTTTATTCTTATAAGCCATAATGGCTGTTTTACTTCGATGGAAAAGAGATTCCACGAGATTGTATTTATAAGGAACCATGGTTAAAAGGTCTGGACCCGTCAGTCTTATTTCCTCTTCAATTGCTTTGATAACTTCAATAGATTGAATCATTTTAAAACTGTACTTAATATCATCCAGATCATATCCCGAGTTCAGGTCAATATCATGAATAACCTCAGCAAAATCTTCTAATCTGTCACTTACATTGAATACTTCCACCTCAGCATTAAACTCATTAATGAAGTAATAAATGTCATTCATGGCAGACCAGGTCATGCTTTTGTGCGTGTCATAAGCAAAAAGTATTTTTCGGATTCCCGTATATTCTATATGGGCAGGAACAATGAGTATGGGTTTTTTAATTCTGTGAATTGCCCTTGTTACACTATTTCCTAAAAGCTTTTGTTCCAGAGTTTTTTCGGCCATGCCCATCACAATAAAATCACATTCGTGGAGCTGTATGCACTTTTCAAGCTCTTCAATAAAATTGCCGGAAGCCAGATGATGTCCTGTATCTATAGTGTAAAGAGTCTTGAGTTCAGTTGCTTTATCCTCCAGTTTTTTCTGATTTTTAAGCGTTTGGGTGTAGAAAAAATCAGCTGAAGCCTGCGCATTCAGAGCATGAATAGAAATGGTTTGCAGGTTAAAAAGTATAATCCTGTATTTATTTTCTTTAGCCACAGAAGCTGCATAATGAGTAGCGTTTTCGGCTTCCTGGGAAAAATCTGTGCAGACAATTATTGTTTTCATTGTACCGGATTTAATACCACAAAACTATGATAGACAGGTATTCCCTTACTGTAAAAATAGAGTGATGTTGCATAAAATGATGATGAAATGTCTTTTTCAGGTGATGAACCGTAACATCCATTTGAGCGCTGCTATTTTACGTTTCAGGTACGGTTTTGGCGGTCTCGTCTAAAATAGAAGGTTGTCGTCTGAAATCTATTTCTATATTTACATTCTTAAAATCCCGGATATGAATAGGATTTCTACCATCAGGAAAAATATAGTACGGAATAAAAAGATTCTTTCCACCATGAAAAGAAGGCTCGTGATCTGGGCGGTTGCAGTGGTTACTTTCTGTGTTTTTTCCTACCTTATTGATCCCTTTGATCCCGTTTGGAAAGGCTATCTGGATGCTCCGCTGAAGATGATTCTGGAAGATGCCACATGGATTATCTTTTTTTCTATCATCATTTCTGAGGTAAGCATATTTATAGACAGGACGCTTAATAAGTGGCTTCCCTGGAGAAACAGAACCGTAAAGCGATTATTCATCCAGTGTTTGCTTCAGATTGTGGGAAGTGTTATGATTGTGATTATTATTAATGCAATAGTAGATGGCACTTCAGTCACATTACCCGAAATGGATTCCCGCAAAGAATATACACTTCTGGGACAATGGATCGCAACTAATATTGTAATATCATTGATTATCAGTGCATTTAATACCGTTGATTATTTATTGGAAAACTGGAAGAAAACAGCCGTAGAAGCTGCTCAACATAAACTGAGAGCTTCTAAACATAAACAGGCAGCGATGGCGGCTGAACTTCAGGCACTTAAGCTTCAGATAGATCCTCATTTTATTTTCAATAACTTAAGTGTATTGTCAGAACTCATCCTGGAAGACCAACAGTTAGGATATGATTATTCTGAGAAGTTTGCAAGAGTATACAGATATCTGCTGGTCAATTCTAAAAAAGACATCATCGCAGTAGAAGAAGAACTTAAATTTTTAGAATCCTACATCTTTCTGATTGAAAAAAGAATTGGTGAAGGAGTGATATTCAAAATAGATATTCAGGAAGAATACAGGTCCAGATTTACCCTTCCGCTGTCTTTACAGTTATTGGTTGAAAATGCTATTAAACACAACCAGACCTCTAAAGTAAATCCTTTGGAGATTCACGTTTATACAAACCAGGAAGGAGAACTGGTAGTCTCCAATACATTTCTGCCTTTGATCAATAAGCCGGATTCCTCAGGAGTAGGACTTACCAATATCATTGCACGGTACGAAATCTTAGGATATCCTAAACCTGTGATTGAAGAAACTGAAGATAAATTTATTGTAAAACTCCCATTGATATGAAGATTAATAAAGTTTTAATCGTCGAAGACGAAAGGCCCAATGCTGATAGGCTAAAAAGATTGTTGTTGAAGTTAAGACCCCATATCGAAATCCTGTCTGTAGAAGATTCGATCACCTCAACAGTACACTGGCTGGAAAATAATGTCGTTCCCGATGTTATCATGATGGATGTACGCCTTGCAGACGGACTCAGCTTTGAGATCTTCAACAAACATGAAGTAAAAAGCGCTGTAATATTCACCACAGCCTATGATGAGTATGCAGTACAGGCATTCAAATACAACAGTGTAGATTACCTGCTGAAACCCATTGAAGAAGAAGAATTGGATGCGGCTTTAAAACGCTATGAAACCTTTATGGAAAGTGTTCCTGTAGTTGGCACAGCTATCGAAGGACTTTTAAATTATATCCAGCCAAAAGACTACAGAAAACGTTTTCTGATTGCCCACAGAGATGGATACAAAACTGTTCTGGCTGAAGATATTCTATACTTTTATACCGAATTGGGAATCAGCAAAGCGATGTTGAATACTGGAGTCGTAGAGAATGTCCCGCAAACGTTGGAAGAACTTGAAAAACAGTTGGATCCTAAATTCTTTTTCCGCGCCAACAGACAGTTTATCATCCATATCAATTCCGTAAAACAGATTTTTAATCATTTTAATGGAAAATTAAAGCTGGAACTAAGAAAACAGCCTGATATGGAAGTTATTGTAAGCCGCGAAAAAGCTTCTATTTTCAAATCCTGGATGGATTATTAATTGAGTAAAGATATAAAATGGGATTGCTTTTACATAAAGCAATCTTTTTTTGTTTCACTTTGATTATTTTATTCTTATTTCTACCGTAAATGCTCTTTTTTTGACTTATTATAAAGGAAAACTACCGTTTTCCTTTCATTTTTCCTATCATACGCTTCACCTGCAATTAACGACGCTTCACCCAACTTCTGAACGAATATCACTATAAGATGAAGTTATTTTGCTCCTGTAAAATTTAAAAACTCATGTTATGAATTACAGAAAAGGATATCTGGTACTTTCACTTACAGCTGCAGCGATATTGTACTCGTGTGGTTCCGGGAGCGGCCAGGAAAATGCCCGGCAGATGCAGCAGGCATTGCCTACAGATTTTATTCAGGTAAAATCCGGAGATGCAGATGTGTCTACAGGATATCCGGGAAGCATAGAAGGACAGGACAATGTGGATATCAAAGCACAGGTAACAGGATATCTGGAGGCAGTATATATCAAAGAAGGACAGTATGTAAATAAAGGGCAGACCCTTTTCAGAATAAATCCATCTGTGTACAACGAGCAGGTAAATACCAATCAAGCCGCTTTGAAATCAGCACTGGCAGCACAGGAATCGGCAAGACTCGAAATTGAAAAGCTGAAACCTCTTGTAGAAGGAAAAGTAGTTTCTGATATGCAGCTGAAAACCGCACAGGCAAGTTATAAAGCAGCAGCAGCACAGGTAGCACAGGCGCAGTCATCATTAGGATCATCAAAGATCAATGCCAATTTTACGTATATCAAAGCACCTGTTAGCGGATACATAGGCAGAATTCCGAATAGAGTAGGAAACCTCATCAGCCCGTCAGATGCCTCTCCGTTGACGACGCTTTCAAGTATAAACAGTGTGAATGTATACTTTTCAATGAATGAAGCTGATTTTATTGCACACAGCAGAGCCTCTGCATCAGGAAATACTACTGAAAATGTAGAACTTATCCTGGCAGACGGTTCCACTTATTCTCTTAAAGGAAAACTGGAAAATGCCAGCGGAAACTTCGACAGAAACACCGGAAGTATCCAGATGAAAGCTGTTTTTCAGAATCCTGATAAATTATTAAGAGCCGGAGGAACAGCAAGAGTCATGATTCACAATGCCCTGAATGGTGTGATTAAACTTCCGAAGACATCTGTAAAAGATATTCAGGACAGATTCTTTGTCTATAAACTGAATGGTAAAGATAAAGTGAAAATGACTCAGATTACCGTTTCAGGAAGTACCTCTCAGGATTACTTCATCAAAGAAGGTGTAAATGCAGGAGATAAGATTGCCATCAACAGAATTGATGCCCTTACAGACGGGGCACAGGTGGTGGCACACACGGTTCCTTTGAAATAGTTGTATAACCATTCTTAGAAAATTCAAAAATGTTAAAAAAGATAATAGACCGTCCGGTACTGGCGACGGTAATATCCCTTATCATCGTCATTTTAGGGATTATAGGATTAAACCAGCTGGCGGTGACCAGATTCCCGGATATTTCTCCGCCTACGATTACCGTTTCGGGATCGTATCCGGGAGGAAATAGTGAAACGGTGATCCGTTCTGTGGTAACTCCGCTGGAAGAACAGATTAATGGGGTGGAAGACATGGAATACATGAAGTCCACGGCGAGTAATGATGGTACATTTTCCATTTCCATTATATTCAAACAGGGGGTGAATGCCGATCAGGCAGCAGTAAACGTGCAGAACAGAGTACAGCAGGCCACCCCGATACTTCCGCAGGAGGTAGTGAGAATGGGATTGACCACCTCCAAGCAGCAGAACAGTATGGTATTGATTTTCAATATTTATACGGAAGATAATAAACAATATGATGAAACCTTCCTTCAGAACTACGCGAATATCAACCTTATTCCACAGGTCAAAAGAGTAAAAGGAGTAGGGCAGGCTATGGTATTCGGGATTAAAGATTATTCCATGAGAATATGGCTTAACCCTCAGAAAATGTCATCCTACGGACTTGAACCGGCGGATGTTTCCAGAGCCATTGCAGACCACAGTTTAGAGTCGGCTCCGGGTAAACTGGGTGAAGAATCTGATGCTGCTTTAGAATATGTAATCCGATATAAAGGAAAAAAGAACAAGCCGGAACAATATGAAAATATTATTGTTAAAAATACCGGAAGTCAGGTCATCAGGCTTAAAGATGTTGCCCGTGTGGAATTCGGAGCGATTTCAAATACGGGAGATAACCTTTCCAATGGGAAGAATGCGGTTACTGTAGCGATCATGCAGACTACAGGATCCAATGCCAATCAGATTGAAATAGGGGTAAATAAAGCCCTTGATCAGTTATCAAAATCATTCCCTCCGGGTATCAAATACACGAAAGTAATGAGTACCAAAGAAAGATTGGATGAGGCGACAGGACAGGTGAAATCTACCCTGATAGAAGCATTTATCCTTGTATTTATTGTGGTATTTATCTTCTTACAGGATTTCAGATCTACCATTATTCCGGCAATAGCGGTTCCGGTAGCCATTATTGGTACCTTCTTCTTCCTTCTGGTTTTAGGATTTACGATTAATGTCTTAACGCTTTTTGCTCTTGTACTGGCCATCGGGATTGTAGTGGATGATGCCATTGTAGTGGTGGAAGCTGTTCACAGTAATATGGAAGGAACAGATCTTTCAGGAAGAGAAGCTACTCACAAGGCGATGAGTGAGATTACAGGAGCGGTGATTTCAATCACATTAGTGATGTCGGCGGTATTTATCCCCATCGGATTTATGTCCGGTTCAGCAGGATTATTCTATAAGCAGTTTGCCTATACATTAGCGATTGCAATTATTATTTCCGCGGTTAATGCATTGACTTTAACGCCAGCTTTATGTGCTGTCTTTTTGAAAAATAATCATTCGGGAGAAGGTAAAAAGCCAAAAGGATTCGGGCAAAGATTTGCGGTAGCATTCAATGCAGGATTTAATAATATGACCAACCGTTATGCAAAAGGAGTACACTTTTTAATAGGAAGAAAATGGATTGCAGGAGGATTAATTGTAGCCGTTATCGGTGTTGCTGGCTGGCTGATGTCAAGCACCCCTAAAAGCTTTGTACCAATGGAAGATGACGGATTCTTTATGTACACGCTGAGTATGCCTCCGGGAACAGCATTGACCAAAACGACAGAAGTTTCCAATAAGATCAATGATATCTTAAAAGGGGTAGATGCAGTGCAGGAAAATACTTCTATCACAGGCTACAACCTTCTTAGTAACAGTGCAGGACCCGCTTATGCGATGGGATTTGTTAAACTGAAGCCTAAAAAAGAAAGAGGTGAAGTTCAGGATATCCAGGAAGTAGTAGATATGGCGACTGCAAAATTGGGAGTGATCAAAGAAGGAAGTGTAATGACTTTCAGAATGCCTCCGGTAGAAGGATACGGAATGACAAATGATGCCGAAATCGTACTTCAGGACCGTATGGGAAGAGATCCCCAGGTGCTTAAAGCTAAAGCAGATGAACTGATCGGGCAACTGATGCAGGTTCCGGAAGTAGCATTTGCCTACACCATGTTCAGGGCAGATTATCCTCAGATGGAGCTTGAAGTGAATGAAGACAAAACAAAACAACTGGGAGTAAGTATTTCAAACCTGTTGGGAACTGTTCAGACCTACTTCTCCGGAGATCAGTCTCAGAATTTCTCAAGATTCGGGAAGTTTTACAGGGTAAATATTAAAGCGGATGGTGTTTTCAGAATGGATGAGCAGGCGTTCAATGATATTTTCGTAAAGAATGAAAAAGGAGATATGGTTCCGGTGAATACATTGATTACTTTGAAAAAAGTCTACGGTCCGGAATCTGTTCAGCGTTATAATCTTTACAACTCATTAAATATCAACGTTTCTCCAAAACCTGGAGTAAGTAACGGAGAATTGATGGGCAAACTGGAGCAGACCTTAAGCAAATTACCATCTGATTACAGCTACGAATGGACAGGATTGAGTCTGGAAGAAAAATCAGCAGGGAATCAGACGGTTGCCATCTTTGGATTGTGTTTACTTTTCGTATATCTGTTGCTGGCAGCTCAATATGAAAGTTATATCCTTCCTTTAGCGGTAATGCTTTCCATCCCAACAGGAATTGTAGGAGCATTTTTAGGAATAAAAGCAATCGGACTGGATAATAATATCTACGTACAGGTAGGATTAATCATGCTTATCGGTCTTCTTGCCAAAAACGCGATCCTTATTGTAGAATTTGCCATACAAAGGCGAAAAGCAGGTCTTTCGATTCTGGATTCTGCACTGGAAGGAGCAAAGGCAAGATTACGCCCGATTATCATGACTTCATTAGCCTTCATTGTGGGAATGATTCCGCTAATGATTTCAACTGGAGGAATGGCTTCAGGAAACAAGTCCATCAGTACAAGTGCTGCCATGGGAATGTTGAGCGGAGTCGTTTTAGGAGTTTTTGTAATTCCTGTGTTATATATGTTCTTTCAGTATCTGGATGAGAAATTCTCTGCCAAAAAGAAATATAATACGATAGAAAATCAATTGACAAATGAGAATATTTAATATAAAGAATTTCCTTATTTCAGGCGCAATGGCATCCCTGCTGATGTCTTGTGCCGTAGGAAAAAAATATACAAGAACAGATCTTCAGATTCCTGAAACATATAAAGAATCTGTACAGGTAACAGGAGATACCGTAGTCCTTCCGTGGAAGACTTTCTTCAAAGATCCAAAACTGATCGGTTTAATAGATAAAGCCCTTTCAAGAAACAACGAAGTGAATGTCGCTTTGAAAAATATGGAACAGCTGGATCTGATCTATAAACAAGCTAAGCTGGGTCTGATGCCAACACTGGACTTCACTGCCGGAGCCAACAGAAGCTGGGCTTCTACCAATACGCTTAACGGTTCCCTGAATGAACAGTTTGTGGGAACAAAATACATGGATGATTTCAGTGCTGCATTGAGGCTTTCCTGGGAAGTCGACATCTGGGGAAAAGCTAAAATGCAGAAAGAATCCGCGGCAGCAGAATATTTTGGACAGAAAGAAAACTTATATGCCATCAAAAGCAGGATTGTAGTTCAGGTGGCTCAGGCCTATTATAACCTTATAAGTCTTGATGAACAGCTGAAAATAGCAGAGCAAAATATTGAGTTAAGTGATCATACGCTCAAAATGATGAATCTTCAGTTTACAGCAGGGCAGATTAATTCATTGGCGGTTCAGCAATCGGAAGCGCAGAAGAAAACAGCAGAGTTGCTGATTCCTTTGGCAAAACAGAATATTTCTGTTCAGGAAAATGCATTAAGTATTCTTTGCGGAGAATATCCAGCCAAGATAGAAAGAGAAGGAAACCTGAAAACAATGATTCCTGAAAACAAATTGTCAGAAGGATTACCAGCACAATTGCTCAGCCGAAGACCGGATCTGAAGATGGCAGAGTTTAACGTTATCAGCTTAAATTCCAAAACCGGATTAGCAAAAGCCGCGATGTATCCAAGTATCAGCCTGAGTCCGCAGATAGGAGTAAATTCCAATAAATTCAGCTCATGGTTTGATATTCCCGGATCTATTACCAAAGCAATTGCAGCCAATCTGGCCGCCCCGATTTTTCAGAAAAAGCAGTTGAAAACAGCTTATGACACCGCTTTGATTGAACAGGAAAAAGCAGCCATTAATTTTAAGCAGTCGGTCATGACTGCCGTGGGAGAAGTCTCAGATGCAATGGCTAAATCTAAAGGTTCTTCAGAAAGATTACTGCTTTTAGAACAGAGAACCGCTATTCTGGACAAAGGAATCAATGATGCGCTGAAGCTGTATAAAAGTGGTATGGCAACCTATCTGGAAGTCATCACCGCTCAGAACAATAAACTTCAGAATGATCTGGAAGCTATCAACGTGACCCTTGAAAAATTAAATGCTGAAGTAGATCTTTACAGAGCGCTTGGCGGCGGAGTACAGTAAAATATACCTGATCAATAATAAAAGGAAGCTACGTGACATAGCTTCCTTTTTGCTGTTTATGAAAGATAAATACAACTTCATTTTTATAACAGGTATGGAATTTGCAGTGAGATGGTGAAATTTTATGCGCACAAAATCAATTGGTTATAATTTTTTTTATTCTTTTTTCAAAAAAGGATGCAAGATTTTCAGAAAACAGGATTTATATAGATGAGTACTCGAAAATAATTAATGTTTAACGAAAATGTAATGCAATGAAAAAATTGACAGTACCCCGATTTTTTATGACAGTTTTAATGGTTTTGGCAGGATTGGCCTTATACTCATGTAATGATAATGAAGGACCGGATATTCCGCCGGTAAAAATGGAAGAATTACCAGGAAATTATAAAGGAAAACTGATTATTGTACAGGGAACCACCAAAAGAGAAGGAATAAAAGAATTCAAAGTAAAGAAAGATACAATCTCATTTGCAGAATTTCCAATAAGTGAAATTGTAAAGACGGTGGTGAAAGATCCTGTAAAAGCAGAAAATGCTATAAAAACACTGGGAAAGGTGAAATATGATCTTAAATATGCAGCAGTGATCAATACAGCAAATAATGTGATAGAGCTTACTTTTACCCCGAAAACAATGGAACTTCAGATTCCTGTAGACGGAGTTAATAAAAAGACGGTTGTAGAATTCGTCTCTAAACAAAAAGGATATTATGTAGGGATGGACAGAACCCTTAGGTATGCGCTCACAGCAGATAAAATTACAGTAGATGGTACATTGGTTACTCCTTATGATGTTATCGATTATAATTTCCCATTCTGTATAAAAAATTAATTAATATATAGTATCATCAATGGATTGCGCTTTATTAAAAAGATGCAATCTATTTTTGCTTGACAGTTTAACATCCCAGTGGATACGGAGGCAGCAGCATTATATGGAAGAAAGTAAAGAACAGATTTTGGTAAAGCACCTTCTGAGAAAGGAGGAAGCTGCCTGGAAAGAGCTTTTTGGAGCTTATTCCAGAAATCTGTCCTATGTATGCTCCCGTTATCTGGCAGAAAAAGAAGATGTGCATGATGTACTTCAAAACAGTTTTATAAAAATGTTCCGTTCGATAGAATCTTTTGAGTACAGAGGGAATGGTTCTTTAAAAGCCTGGATGACCCGTATCACAGTCAATGAATCTTTGAAGCATATTAAACAAAAAGGAGATTTTAAATCTGCTGTAGAGGTAGATGATCTTGTGGATATTCCTAATGAAGAAGAACCGGATTTTGAAGAAATTCCCCGTGATGATATTATGATGATGATCAAAGCTCTTCCTGATGGATACAGAACTGTTTTTAACCTGTTTGTATTTGAGAAAAAAAGCCATAGAGAGATTGCCGGGCTGCTTGGGATTGCAGAGAATTCTTCTGCATCACAGTTTCACAGGGCGAAAGGGCTGCTTGCTCAGAAAATAAAAGAATTTAAAATGTCAAAAAAAGCACAATATGAATAACGAATGGCTAAATAATCTGCGAAGCAGAATGGATGACCATGAAGAGGACGTTCCGGAAGGATTGTGGGATGACATCAAAGATGAATTATTTTCTGATGAAGAAAACAGCAGCGTTCCTGGTTTTATTCCTGAAGTTCATGAGGGTGGAGCAAAGAAAGAAAAGAGAACAGATATAGGAAGAAAAACCTTATTCTACCGCATTGGAGGGATTGCAGCCGCCATTGCAATATTATTTTTGCTGACGAAGATATTGCCTCAGAATGATACTGGAAAAACTCTGTCTCAGAAACCGGCAGATGTGAAAGGAGAAAAGGAAAAAAATTATTTAAAAACTACAGAAACTGAGAATATTTCAGGCAGTGAAATAAAATCAGAAATAGATGGTCTTTTAGCCGAAAATATATTGAACACCGGTGCTTCGGAGAAAACGTTGACACAAAGATATGCCGATAATGGAGCAGAAAATCATGCTGGAAACAATCAGGAAATCCAGGATGTCTTCAGGCTTCCGACAGCATCGGAGTCTTTTCAGCAGGAAAGTAAGATCGCTCAGAAAGTAGTATCTACGGATGATACTGTGAAAGAACCGATGGCAGAAAATAAAAATGATGAGGTTATTTTTAAACAGGAGAAAATAAAAGAAGTATACGCTGAAAATACAGCGCATCATACCAAAAAATCAAGGGATAAAAAAGCATGGATGCTAAGCATGCTTACAGGAAATATTGCCTCCAACTCTGCAGAACAGCAGTTTCCGGGGTATGCTTCAATCACCGGAAAAGCTATGAATGTTGAGCAGGTATGGGCTACTTCCGAATATCATGATGATCCTCTGACAGCTATATTACTGGCCAATCAAAGTCAGCCGGTAGAGGCGAGGATCAGACATAAAGTACCGGTAACGTTCGGGCTTTCCGTTTACTATAATCTGGGAAAAAGATGGGGAATAGGTACTGGGCTGAACTATACCAAGCTTTCCTCTGAACTGCATTCGGGAAGTGATAATAATTATATTAAAGGAGATCAGACAGTTCATTATATAGGAATTCCTGTTCAGGTTAATTATAATGTCATTCAAAAAGGGAGATTCACAGGGTATATTACAGGGGGAGCTCTGGTAGAAAAACCAATATCAGGAAATATTACAACAACGTATGTTGTGAATGATGAGATAAAGGAATCGTCAAAGGAACGCCTGGAGCCAAAACCTTTCCAGTTTTCTGTTAATACGGCGGTAGGCCTTCAGCTGAAGCTCATTGATAAGGTTGGAATTTATGCAGAACCGGGAATAGGATATCATTTTAAAGAAGAAACTGCTCCCAATACCATTTATAAAGAAAAACCATTTCATTTTAATATGAAATTCGGAATAAGAGTGCTGCTGGATTAAGGCAGACCATTTTTATAACACCAAACTTAATAATCTATATATGAAAACAAAACTAATTTTTTTAGTGGTTTTACTATTCAGTATTTTGAATATAAAAGCACAATGTACCCCAACAATTACCAGTGCGAGACTTGGGCAAAAGTATCCGGGAACGATTTTATTCTGTAATACAGAAGATGAAATTCTTTCCACTACACAGACTTACACAACGTATCAGTGGTACAAACAGGAATGGACCTGGCAGACACCTAACAACAACCCATGGGTAGCCATTCCGGGAGCTACATCCCAGCAGTTAACCATTAGTGGCAGCGACCAGTTGAATTATTTTAAAGTAGTGGTTTCTGAAGGAGACTGTACAGCAGAAAGCCCTACTGCATTTGCAGATGGTTTTGTATATGGGCTGCCGGCTATGATGACCACTTATACACCGGGCACGTATCAGGAAAATGGAGGAACAGTGAATGTCTGTAATGGAGCTTCTGTACAGTTTGATAATATTTTTCCTGTTGTATATGGTAAGCATACCTGGTTCAGATGTGTGCCAGGCAGTAATCCGCCGGTAGTGGGAGATCCTTGTATTATCCCGGGAGTAGTAGGAGATACTTATGTGGCTACCAGTTCGGGGAAATATGGATTTTATGCCTGTACGGAATATTGTCCGGATCAGTGTGAGATGTTAGATCCGTTTGCATTTGTAGAACTGAATTTCGGGGATTGGGAATTCTGCAGCAATCTGGGAACAGGAGAGACAAAATTGAAAGATAATAATCTGAAAATTTATCCTAATCCTACGACGCAGCATCTTTATATCGGGAAAGAATCTGATAAAATCTATAAGGAAGTTATCATCATCGATATGTCCGGAAAAATTGTTCTGAAGAAAAATGATCACAGATATAATCAGGCGATCGATGTAAGCGGTCTGGTACCGGAAAATTATATCATTGTTTCTAAGAGTACAGATGGAACAGAATATAAGAACAGATTCATAAAAAAATAATAGGATTATAAAATCTGAAGATGCTAAAATATTGATTGTGGGAAGGAAGTATGGATGTCAGAGGAGGGACGTTCCTTGTATTGAAGAAGAACTGAAGTGATTTATTTTAATACTTTACGCTCATAGATACATTTCATCCTTGTTAATCTAATGACGGTCATAATTACCCCCAAAAAGGAATTTTCTCTTTCCGGCATCCGGCTTCCTGACTTACACTTGATTTTTCAGTAATTCAGATGGCATAATCTTTTTCGTTAGTTTTTAATAATGGTTGAGTCGGTACAAATCCTTTGTACCGATTTTTATTATTATGGCCTTGCTTTCGCCCGCATAGCTTTTAGTATCTATTTTCCTTAAAATCTTTTTTAATATCTCTACGTGTCTAGAATGCTATTAACCTGAAAATCAGATTTTCAAAATAGTATATTCATTACTTTTACTTCAAAAAACACACCATGCTGATCAAAATTTATGGAAGTGCCATTCATGGAGTGGCTGCACAGACAATTACTATTGAAGTGAATGTAGATACCGGAGGAGTAGGATACCACCTCGTAGGTCTTCCTGATAATGCTATTAAGGAAAGCAGCTACAGAATTTCTGCAGCACTGAAAAATGTGGGATTTAAAATTCCCGGAAAGAAAATTACAATTAATATGGCTCCTGCAGATCTTAGAAAAGAAGGTTCTGCTTATGACCTTAGCATTGCAATCGGGATTTTAGCTGCTTCAGATCAGATTTTAGCAGAGGAAATTGAGAGTTATATTATTATGGGAGAGCTTTCTCTGGATGGAAGTCTGCAGCCCATCAAAGGTGTTTTGCCTATTGCTATTCAGGCAAGGGAAGAAGGCTTTAAAGGAATTATTCTCCCCAAACAAAATGCCAGAGAAGCAGCTATTGTAAACGACCTTGAAGTATACGGAGTTGAAAATATCAGAGAAGTTATTGATTTTTTTAACGAAGGAAAAGCGCTTGAAAAAATGACTTTGGATACCAGAAAAGAATTTCATGAAAAGATTAACGATTTTCCTTTCGATTTCTCTGAGGTTAAAGGGCAGGAGACCGCCAAAAGAGCGATGGAAGTGGCAGCAGCAGGCGGACATAATATTATTCTGATTGGTCCGCCCGGAAGTGGAAAGACCATGCTGGCCAAAAGAGTTCCCAGTATTTTACCTCCTTTGACATTGAAAGAAGCTTTGGAAACCACAAAAATTCATTCTGTAGCCGGGAAAATAGGAACTGAAACATCATTAATGACGGTTCGTCCCTTCAGGTCTCCACATCATACTATTTCCGATGTGGCCCTGGTAGGAGGAGGAAGTTACCCGCAACCCGGAGAAATCTCCCTTGCTCATAACGGAGTTTTGTTTCTGGACGAAATGCCCGAATTTAAAAGAACAGTGCTTGAAGTAATGAGACAACCCCTGGAAGATCGTGAAGTAACGATTTCAAGAGCCCGGTTTACGGTAAACTATCCGGCAAGTTTTATGCTGGTTGCTTCTATGAACCCCAGTCCAAGCGGTTTCTTTCCCGATGATCCTAATAATACCTCATCTGTTTACGAAATGCAGCGGTATATGAATAAACTTTCAGGGCCGCTTTTAGATAGAATAGACATTCATATCGAAGTGCAGAAAGTAGAATTTGAACAGCTTTCTGAAAAAAGAAAAGGAGAAAAAAGTAAAGAAATCAGAGACCGCGTTCTCAAAGCAAGAGATATTCAGAATAAAAGATATGAGAATCTCAATATCAGCAGTAATGCCCAAATAGGACCTAAAGAAATTGAGGCCTATTGTGAACTGGATGAAACATCTTTCAATCTCATCAAATTAGCCATGGAGAAACTCAATCTTTCGGCAAGAGCTTATGACAGAATCCTTAAAGTCGCCAGAACAATAGCGGACCTTGAAGGATCTGAAAATATTCTGTCTCATCATATTTCTGAAGCCATACA
>Ga0075158_10000822_pt1 | contig 24697 bp, 18 predicted proteins | sample JI91814BDNA_FD_70968 | JGI IMG/M metagenome (GOLD analysis project Ga0075158, IMG submission 70968) | Wastewater effluent complex algal communities from Wisconsin, to seasonally profile nutrient transformation and Carbon sequestration -... | ecosystem: Engineered > WWTP > Effluent > Algae... | reverse complement strand
GCTTCAGGCAGTTTTTATACTGGCATAAGCGGAACGGTGGTGGTGGTTGGAGTGTAGCGTTTTTTTGTTGCTATGCTGTGTGTTGGCTTGGCTCTTTGGCTGTGGAGCAAAGCGGAACAGACAATGTGCCAAATGCTTGGGGAGCATAGCCACAAAAAATATGACAGTTAAAAACTGACTGCAATACCATAGAGTGCTTTGAAGCGTTTGCCTTGTGTGTTGGCAAAGCACTAAGCCGTCTTTTCTGTGCGGTGGGTCGGGGGGATTTCTAAATTACAAGTGAGGTACGAACACCTATTTATTTTGCATTAGGGATTGAAGCGGAAATCCTTTTGCTTTCGCAAAAGATTGTAGCGGAAAGCCCGACCCGTAGGGGAATGCCCAACTATTTATTTCTTTTGGAAACTACAGAATAAGAAATTTTGAGTTGTATTGAATGGCGTTTGATGCTCTTCGGTAATACATTTTATTCTATCAAAAGCATTCTCAAGACGGTATGACATTGATGCTTCGGAATATTGTTTTATTTCAAGACCACTGCACTTTTTAGGACCATTCTCTGAAAATGTGCCTAATATCAAATAGCCATTTTGCTTGATATTGTTTTCTGCAATGGTTACATATTTATCAACCTTATCTTCTGTGGTTAGAAAATGAAATGCTGCTCTATCGTGCCAAAAATCAAACTTCACTTCGGGTTTAAATTCTGTAACATCCGAAACTATCCAATGAACATTATTTGCCTTGTCACCTAATCTTTGCTTTGCTCTTTCTAAAGCATTTGCAGAAATATCAAGTACATAAATATTCTTGTAGCCTTTTGCTAAAAACACATCTACCAAATGGCTATCGCCACCGCCAATGTCAATAATGTTTGCATCCAATGGCAAATTGAATAATTCAAAAAACTCTACCGATGTTTTAGGGTACTCTTGAAACCAGCTTACTTCATCTTCTGCTTTTGTTGCAAATACTTTTTCCCAATGTTCTTTTGTTGTTGTTGTCATTTATATTTTTATTAATTATTTTATAGAAACCAAAGGTTGCTTTTGGCAAAGTCGGGTAAATTATCCTCTTGAAAATGAGGGTAAATTTCTGCGATCATTTCGGGGTACTTGGTTGTTACTGGTAAATTCTGTTGGCTGATGCTTTTCCAATACATACGGCTGAACTGATATACTTGGTCTATTAATTCTCTTACTACTTGTACATCTTCTACCAATTCTTCTTTTGTGGCTGTTATTGAAACCTTGATAGGGAAATGGTAATCTTTAGGGAATAGCTTGCTATCCTCTTCATATCGTGTATTGTTGAATAGCAAATAAGAATTGTACCCAAATTTTACTTCATCAATTTCAATGCTTCGTCAAGCCTTAACGCTGCGTTATCCCAATTTATGATATTGAATAGAGCATCAACAAAATCTGTACGCTTGTTTTTATATTTCAAATAGTAAGCATGTTCCCATACATCAATAACTAATAACGGAATTGCTCCCCACTGTGTTAGTTTTTCGTGGTTCTCACATTGTAATACCGTAAGGCTGTCGCTGTAAGGTTGGTAAGCAACAATGCCCCAACCATTGCCGTCAACATTTTTAGAAGTGGCGGCAATTAGAGATTTTAATTTGTCAACACTGCCAAAGTTCTTTTCAATGCGTTTTTTTAATTCGCCTGTTGGTTCGTTCTTTTTGTTGGTGAGGTTTGTCCAAAAGATTGAATGTAAAATGTGTGATGAAAAGTGGTAGGATAATTTCTTAGTCCAAAAGTCAACGGTTTCCAAATTGTTTTCATCCAACGCTTTTTTAATCATGCTCAAATCTTTGTTTGCACCTTTTACTGCTCCACCATGATGAAAGGTGTAATGCAAGTGCATTGTTTCTGCATCCATGTAAGGCTCTAAAAAAGTTTCGCTGTATGGCAAAGCCTGTTGAATGTAATTGCCGTTAGCATCAACCAATTTGTCGATGGGGTTGCTTGAAAGGTTTTGTGCAAAGACATTTGCCGTTGCAAACAAAGTGCCTGCACCTAATAAGGTTCCTGATTTTAAAAAGTCTGCTCTATTCATAAAAATTATTTGTTTAATATTCTTTTGAAAATTGATTATCCAATAACTTCTCTTTAAAGACCGATTTGAATGTGTAAGCGAATGTAACCATAATTGCCCTCGTATCAGCTTTGCCGTAACGATAATTTGTAAACAACGATGTATTGTTGATGTAGCCGCTTTTTAGGTTATTAAAAACATCCACCACCGTCAAACCCAATCTGACATTGCCTTTGCCAAATTTTTGTTGGTAGCCCAGATCCATAAAATATTGTTCTATCCTTTTGCCTTGTGGTGTTGCCAATGCCGAATTGTAGTTGGCAATGATCTGCAGTTTCCCATTTTTTACAGGCACAAAATTGTTGATGATTTTACCATACCAACCCAACGCATCTTGTACCACATCGCTTGAAATATTACTACCATTCAAGTGTTGTTGAAATAAAGAAAAACTGGCATTTACTTCATACGCAGTATTCAGCTTTGCATTCACCATATTTTCAAAGCCAAACGTGCTGCTATTGCCAATATTCATGGGTAGGTTTAGGTTTACGCCATTGGCTTGCAACTGATAAAATGGGCGAATGGTATTTATAGAATACCGATAAAATAAATTGATGGAAAAAGATATTTTCTTCCATTCATTTGCATAGCCTAACTCAATGGCATGAATGATTTCGGGTTTTAAATATGGATTGCCACTATGCGGATTTAAAGAATCAGTAAGGTCGGTAAAAGGGTTCAGCTGCCCTAAATTAGGGCGATTGATACGTTTGCCATAACTCAATTTTATGTTTTCTGTTGCTGAATTGTTGAATGTTATTGATCCGGTAGGAAATATTTTGAGATATTGATTGCTAAAATGGGTACTGTTGTTTTGCGTATACCCATTGTTAGAAACCTGCTCTCCTCTTATACCTACATTGTATTTCCATTTTGGCGTTTCGTTATTGCCAAAAGATGAACTATATAACGCATAAACAGCTTGTACATTCTCTACAAAATTAAAAACATTGCTGGCAGCGGTATTTATCACATACGCATTGTTGATGTTTTGCGATGCTTCGTAATTGGCTATGATGCTACGAAAAATGCCTTTATAGCCTGTTTCCAACAATGCTATTTTTGATAAAGGGACAGCGTAATCCAACTTGGCATTGGTGTTTTTTTCATCTTCGTAATTATGTGTCCTTTCTAAAAAAGGATTGCCGATGCTGTTGTAATTTTCGGTTAAAGGCTGGGAAGTAATATCGGTATTTTCTCTGTCAAAATTTAACGAGGTTGAAATATTTGCCGTTAATGATTTTTTATCATCTTTAAATTTTCGAGAATAATCTAAGGAAAATTCTACTGCTTTATCTCTTTCAAATTCATCGGAATGGCGGGATGTATTAGAATTGAACATTTGATTTTTATTGTAAATCATACTGCCCAAAGTTTCGTGATTGTCTTGCCCTTCGCTATTGCCAATGGCTTCAAAACTAAAACTGTTTTTTTCGTTGGGTGAAAAGTCTGCATTGAATTTTAGGCTTTGCAATTGCTCTAACCTGTTATCGTTTCTGTTTTGATTGATTAGATAATTGGTATCCACAAAATAATTGGTTCTGCTGCCATTGATAGTTCGGGTTCTGCCCGCAAATCGGTTGTCATATTCAATTCCCAAATTCCATTTTTTTGTTTTGTGGTTCAGCAAAAAAGAACTGTTCACTCTGCCTTTTGCACCTGCCCCCATACCCAACACACCTGCCCCCGAAGTGCCATTTTGTTTGTTCTTTTTTAGTTTTATATTGATGATACCGCTCTCGGCATTGGCATCGTATTTTGCGGTGGCACTATTAATAATTTCAATGCTTTCAATGCTGCTTGCGGGGATATTATTGGGGTTGGTAAGGGTAGAAGTTCTTCCGTTAATCAATATCAAAGGTGTTTTGCCTCTCAATGTGATAGTACCATCGGCATCTACTGAAACCGTAGGCGTATTTTTTAGCAAATCGGTAGCTGTGCCTCCAGCTTGTGTAATATTAGATGCGGCATTGACGATGAAGCCTTCGCTTGTTTTTTCAATTGATTTTTTTTGAGCTGTAACGGTTATAGTGTTTAGCGTAGTGCCGTTATTTTTTAGCTCTACATTTTTTAGCTCAATGAAATTTGTTTTAGCATTTAAAGAAATTATTTGACTGAACGATTGATAGCCAATAAAACTGAATTTAATTTGATATTCATTGAATGGAATATTAGAAAACTTGAACTGCCCAAGTGAATCGGTATTAGCGTAAGCAACAACCTTTGTACTGTCGATGGTTTTTCTTAAAACGACATTTACAAATTCTATGGGCTTGCCTTTGTCTGTCAAATTGCCGGCAATGCTACCCATGTTTTGAGCAAAAGAAAATTTGCCGATAACAATAAATATTAGCAGCAATAATAGTTTTATGTGAATTTTATAAGTAAGCAAATTTTGCAATGTAAATAGTTCTATTTTTTAATCTTTCCAATCAACTTTGTTCCTTCCTTTATTTCGTCTGTGGCTTTCATCAATAACGTATCGCCTTCGTTTAAATTGCCGAATATTTCTATTTTATCACCTGTATTCATACCGTTTCTTACATCTATCCATTCTGCTTTACCGTCTTTTAATCGGATGACAAAACGCTTTTCTAATGTGGTTGCAATGGCAGATGGGGCAACAACAAAGGAAGTTCCTGACCTACCTAATTTCATGGTGGCGTTGGCATACATGCCTGATTTTAATTCTTGCTTGCTGTTGTTGTAAATAAACTCCCATGTTTCTGTTCGGTTGTCTTTATTTATTGCTCCTGTTTTGCGGCTTAGTTTGGCAAAATATTTTTTATCGGGCTGTGCATCTACTGTAAAACTAATGAAAGATGAATCGGGTAGTGCAGTTGTGTAGGCTTCTTGTACTGGTACTTTTAGCCTTAATGTGGCTGTGTTTTCTATTACTAAAATGGGTTTGTTGTTTGCTGTACCTACCAATGTTCCAATGTCGGCATTGCGTTGTACAATAGTGCCGCTAAATGGTGAACGTATGGTGAGGTAATCTTTTAATTGTGCATAAGCATTTAGTTTTGCTTTGGCTGCTTCGTGTGCTGCTTTGTCCGCCAACATTTGATTTCGGCTTTTTTCTAATTCGCCTGTGGCTACTGTGCCGTTTACTTTGGCTGCATTTTCTATTCTTGTGAACGCATCTAAACTGGCGATGTATTTTGAATTGGCAAATTGCACATCGGCACTTGCCTGTGCATAGTTAGATAGCATTTCGGGTGCTTCAATAATGGCTAACACTTGCCCTTGCTGCACTTTATCGCCAATATCCACCTTTACCGTTTTTATATAGCCGCTTACTTTGGCAAATATTTCTGCCCGTTCCAATGGCGTTAATTCTGATGGGAAAGAAAACTTTTTGTTTACCTCCTGCTTTTGTAAAATAAATACCGCTGTAGAATCTTGTGCAACTGGTTTGGTTTGTTGGTCTTTATTATCAGATGTGCAAGCGTTGAATAAAACACTTGCTACAAGTATTGCACAAAAATAGTTGATGGATGATTTTTTCATTGCCCTTTTTATATTGAAATGAAATTGATTATTGGTTGATGTCATAATATTTGCTGTTTATATCGTTAGGGTCTAATGAATTATTTCGATAGGCTTTTTTGTTTTGCATTTGTTTGTACACCAATGGTAAAAAAAGTAAGGTGCTGATGGTGGAAAATAATAAACCACCAATTACTGCTACGCCCAAAGGTGCTGTTTGGCTGCCACCTTCACCCAAGCCTATTGCCATTGGTATCATTCCTGCAATCATGGCAAGGCTTGTCATTAAAATGGGTCTTATTCTATTGCCTGCACCAATAGAAAATGCCGAAGCATTGTTTTGTTTTTTGTATTGCTGTGCATTGGTAATAAATAAAATGGCATTGGCAACGGCTACACCAACCGCCATAATAATACCCATGTAAGATTGTATGTTTAATGTTTTGCCCGTGATTAAAAGCAATAACAATGAACCTGCAACTACCGCTGGAATTACTGAAAGTATTGTTAGCGATAAACGGAAGGATTGAAAACTGATGGCTAACAACATAAATATTACCGCAATGGCAATCAATAAACCTGATTGTAATTCGCCCATTGTTTGGTTTAGTAAATCGGATTGCCCACGCAAAATTATTTTAAAACCTTTGGGCAGTTCTCCTAACGATGCAATGGTTTGATTGACTTGTTTTACTGCTGCCCCTAAATCTTTGTTGTGAATATTGGCGGTGATGGTAATAAATCTTTGTTGATTGATACGGTCGTATTCGCCCAAGGCATTTACTTTTTTCCAACTGGCTACATCCCTTAAAAAAACTGGGTTGGCAGGGTTGTTAGAAATGGGTATCATTTCTAACTGGTCGGGTGAATTCATTTTAAACTGTGGATATTCTACCTGCACTTGATAGGCTGTGCCTGTGGTTTTATCTAACCAATAATTGGGCTGTGTAAACCTGCTTGATGATGTGGCGGCAACGGTTGATTTGCTTATCTGGTCAACCGTTAAGCCCAATTGCCCTGCTTTTACACGGTCAATATCTATTTTGATATTTGGATAATCAAGCGGTGTGGCTATTTGTACATCTCTTAAATAATCTATGGTAGTTAATTTTTTAGTGAGGTTTTCCGCTATCTCTCTTGATTGAGCAATGTTTTTTCCTACAACTGCAATTTCGATGGGATTGTTAGAACCTAAATTTAAAACCTGCTCTACCATGTCGCCTGGCTCAAAAGAAATTTTTGCGTTGGGTATTGAAGTAGTAACACTTTTACGCATGGCTTCTTTAAAATCTTCAATGGCAATGCCCGAACTTTTTTTAAGGTTGATTTTTATGACGGCTTCATTTGGTCCACTCGTCCATAAGTGAATAAAATTGATGGCAAAAGTTGTTGGTTGTGTACCTACAAAAGCCGATGTGATTTCTACTTTATTATTGGTGATGCTATCGGCAATCGCCAATATTTTTCGTGTGGCATCTTCTGTTCTTTCCATTCGTGTACCTGTGGGCAAACGCAAACGTATTTGTGCCTGACCTGCATCTACTTTGGGAAAAATCTCTGTGCCATTTATTACAAACAAACCAATTAAAAGAAGGATAGAAAGTATTACAAAAATTGGCGAAACCCATTTTGCTTTTGGGGCAATTTTTTGTAGCCAAGTGGTGTATTTCATTTTGAAATCATCAAACTTGTGGTTGTTGCTATGTGGTAATTTATCTTTTAAAAGCCAATTGGCTACAACGGGTACAAAGGTTTGAGATAAAATGAAAGATGCAATCATGGCAAAACCAACTGCCAACGATAAAGGCAAAAACATGGCTGCTGGTATGCCCGACATGAATAATGCAGGTACGAAAACTGCTAATATGCAAAGCAGTATCAATAATTTGGGTAAGGCAATTTCTAAACAAGCGTCTGCAATAGCACGGGGCTTGGTTTTGCCCATTTCCAAATGTGTATGAATGTTTTCAATTGTTACGGTGGTTTCATCTACCAATATGCCAATGGCTAATGCTAAACCACCAAGTGTCATAATGTTGATGGTTTGCCCAAAAGCATTTAAGCAAATGATAGCTGCCAATAAGGATAACGGAATGGTGAGGATTACAATGATAGAACTTCTCCTATCGCCTAAAAATAAGATTACCATTAAGCCCGTTAGTATTGCCCCTAAGCCACCTTCAAAAATTAAACTCTTTAAGGAATTGATTACATAACCCGACTGGTCAAATTCGTAAGAAACTTTAATATCTTCAGGCACGGCAGCTTGCATTTCGGGCAGGGCTGCTTTTACTCTTTTAACTACATCCCAAGTAGAAGCATCGGCACGTTTGGTAACGGGAATGTAAACGGAACGTTTGCCATTAATTAAGGCATAGCCCGTTGTAACATCAGAACCTAAATCTACCGTGCCAACATCTTTAATATATACCGATGCACCTGCACCTAATTTAAGCGGTACGTTTTCTAACTCTTTTATATTATCTACAACAGTATTTTGTGGGGTAATAATATTTTGGTCGCCTACTCTTATATTACCTGCTGGGCTTATGGTATTGGCTTTTGCCAAGGCTTGCACCACATCATCGGGATTTAAACCATAGTCTTTTACCTTATCGGGATTGAGTTTTATGATAACAGTTTTTTGATTGCCTCCCATTGGTGGCGGTGCAGATACTCCTTGCAAAGTGGCGAACATGGGGCGTACTTTGAACAAAGCAAGGTCTTGTATTTCGCCCAAGGTTTTTGTATCGGAACTAAATACTAATTGCCCAACAGGTATGCTACCTGCATCAAAACGCATAATAAAAGGCGGTACAGTTCCACTGGGCATAAACGAACGTGAACGATTTACATAACCTACCACTTCGCTCATTGCCTGGCTCATGTCTGTACCTTCCTGAAAAACAATTTTTATTACAGCGGCACTTTGAACCGATTTTGATTCTACCACTTTTACGCCTGTTACATACAAAAAGTGAAACTCGTAATAGGAAGTAATAAAACCTTCCATTTGTTCGGGTGATAAACCACCGTAAGGCTGGGCTACATAAATGGTTGGCAAACCCATTTTTGGGAAAATGTCAATCTTCATTTTGTTGATTGCCATTACCGAAAAGAAAACGATTGCCAAAATGGAAACAATAACGGTAACAGGTTTTTGTAAAGCCCCTTTAATAATGTTCATAGTTCTTTAGTGTTCTGTCAATTTAGTTTTTAATAATAGCCACTTTCAATCTTTTGGGTGCAAGTCCGACTGGAATAATTTTAACTACTTCATTTTTTTGCAAATCAATTATTGAAACATTATTTGTTCCCGTATTACTCACAACAGCATATTTACCATCATTAGTAAAATCAATCCAATTAGGGTCTATTCCTACTGCAATTTCTTTTTCAAGACGCAATGTTTTTGTCTTAATGATACTTACGCTATTTCTTATCTGACTTGTAATGTAAAGTAAAGACCCATCAGCCGATAAATTAATTCCGTGTGATGCTTTACCTTCGGAAGGAAACTTCTGGTTTTGAGGAAGTTGAATCCAATTGATGACCTGTTTTTTTTCTGTATCAATAATTAATGCTCCGTTGAGCCAACGAAGTGATAAATAGAGTTTTTTACCATCGGATGTAATGGATGGAATACGGGGCCAGCCGAAAACAGGAATTTCACCTGTTAGTTTTAGTGTAACAATATCAAGTATCACTACTTTTTCATCTCCTTCAAGCGTAATATAAGCAAGTTTGCCATCAGGTGAAGGAAGCACAATATGCGGATTTCTACCAACGCTAATGGTCGTATCTTTTTTCCAATCATTAGTATTGATTATGCTAAGGGCATTATCCGCATTGAGTGTAGCGAAAAGTTTTTTTCCGTCAATGCTAAATGCCAATTGGTGAGGGTGATTACCGACTGATATTGTTTTGAACACTTTGTTCGTAGCAGCATCAATAATTGAAACCGTGTTGCTTCCTTCATTACTCACGGCAACCCATTTTCCATCGCGTGAAACATCTACTCCATGAGGATTTTTTCCTGTAACCATATCCGAAATCCTTTCCAGTTTGTTTAAATCAATGACTGAAACTGTTGAGTCATTAAAATTTGTGATGTATGCACGAGGGATTTGTGCATAGGTTGAAAATGAAATCAGGAAAAGTGTCGTAATTAAACTGTTTTGAATACTTTTTATTTTGTTCATGATGTTTTATTTTAAACTATAAATTAATAATGAAGCGATGCTATTGAAACTTGAAGGCGATGCTATAATTAATTGATTGAGTTCAGGAATTAGCAATGAAGTTCTTGCTCCAAAATGTGTAGAAACTTTTCCGTTTGCCGAGTATGTATTTGCAACAGATTGTTTAAAAACATCAAGGTATCCGCTACCACAACTTAAATAAATATCTTTTGTCATTTTGTTATAAAAAATATCATCCACATCACTGTCAATAGAAAAAGAAGTAATTATTTTGCCTGTTTGTGTATCAAATACCAAAAGCTTTGCAGGGTGTCGGCAACCAACAAACAAGCGGTGGCTAATGTCGTCTAAAATCATAGGGAAATTTGAAGACGCTTCTGCTATTTTCCAATTGTCAATGACACTGTTCTTATTCAAGTCAATAATTTCAATTTGTTTTTCATCCGGGACATTTACATAAATCCTATTTGCCGTTTTATCTATTTGAAATGATTCGGGATGCCCCGAAAGTTTTATTTCGGTAATAAGTTTGAAGTTGATTGCATCAATAATTGCGATACCTCCATTACCATAACCAACATAAATTTTTTTGCCTACTGTATCGTAGCGGACATTATCTGCATCGTCTGATAATTTTATTGAGATTATTTTTTGAAAAGTTTCTGCATTGAAAATATCGCACTCACCATTTCCACCGTTTGCAACAAAAATTGAATTGCTTTCAGGAATAAAAACAATTCCCTGCGGTTCATTCAAATCTTTTATTGTATGAATTACTTTTTTGTTTTTAATGTCAACAACTTCAATGGTGTTGTTTCCTAATGCTGCAATGAAAATAACTTGATGCTTATTGTCAAATGCAAGGTGGTCAATCCTTCCGCTTACATTCGGCAATGGAATTGTTGCAATAAATTTAAAGGGCGAACCATCGTTTTTTATCTGTGCCCTGCATGATAAATAGTGCATAATAAAAATCAAACAAATAGATATGCCGAAACTATTTTTTTTCATTCTACTTTAATTAACCTGATTGAGAAATAAATTGATGTCGCCTTTAATAGCTGCTTGGTAAAGCAATGTCTTCCATGCTGCCATATATGCCGTTTTATAATCGGTCTCGGCTTTTAGTAAATTATATTGAGCCTGTACCACATCGGCATAGTTTGCCAAACCTGCATTGTACCTTGACACCATTGTAGCGTAAGCAAAGTTTGAAGACTTTACCAATACGGGCATTTCTTTCACTGTTTTAAAAGCATAGTCCATAGTTGTATTGGCTGTTTCTAATTGCTTTTTTAGTTGTAAAGTGATGTCGTTTAGTTTTTCTTGGTCGGCTTTTATTTGAAAGTCCTGCTGCTGTAATTGTGGTTTTATTTTTAATGATTGTAACAACGGTACACTTAGTTGAATACCTACACCATAGTTTACTCTTTGCAAACCCAAACCATCAAGAGTTTTAATATCGCCATTGTTTGAAACGCCTGAACCTCTTGCGTAAGTTGTAACCCAAACACCTAATGTTGGTGCGGTTGTTTTTGCAATGGATTGTCTTTTTGCTTTGGCTAATTCTATTGAAGTGTTGTACAAGGATAGTAATGGATTTGTGGCGGTATCGCTTGCTATGATGCTTGTTGGCAATTTTGAAAAGAAAGAAGTATCGGCTATTGAAATATTTTCTTCGGTTGCCAATAGCTGTGTTAATGTAATGATGGCTTGTTCTTTATTCTTTTGAATGTTTAGCCTATCAATCTTTGCCTTTGATACTTCGGCAGAAAACAAAGCACTATCAACACCTGCTTTAATTCCATTGGCTACTAAAGTTTTTACGGTGCTTAAATTTGTTTCTGTTCTTGTAATGTTTTGTTGGTACAATTTGTCCAACTCGGCAAAAGTTAAAGCGTCTAAATAAGCGTTGGCTACTTTTACTTTGTGTTGCAGTATTTCGTTGGCTAAATCTGCGGTTGCATATTTTACGCCTGTTTGGGAATACGCAATTTGTGCTTCTCGTTGCCCAAAAGTGATGGGCTGCCAATTTAATAAAAGGCTGGCGGCACTACCGAAAACTCCATTAAAATTATTGGTGCTTGATGGCGGACCACTTATAGGGATTAAAAATTGTGGGTATGCCATGCCTGTAATATTATTGTAGGTAGCATAGTTCATTTGATAGGCAGCATCCAAAGAGGGGATTTTGGTGTTCTTGCTTATCTCAACTGCTTTTTGTGCAGCATCAACCGAAAATTTCTTTGACTTTAATAAGGGATAATTGGTTTCTGCAACCTGTAATAACTGGTGCAGGGTTTTGGTTTGTTGCACTTGTGCAGTACCTAAAAAGTATGTGGTAATGAAAAAAGGAAGGAACAAATATTTTATCATGTAATGCTATCTATTTTGAGAAAGCAAAAATATATAGTATAAAACAAGCGAAATAGGATGCTATTTACCTTTTGTATCTACATTACTATTTTGCAAACTTTTTCTATAAGACGAAGGGTTTTTGCCCGTATGCAATTTGAAGACCCTTGTAAAATGGCTTTGGTCGGAAAAGCCTGTGAGGTAGGCAATTTCAGTAAGCGAATATTTTGAACCTTGGATAAGGTTAATGGCTTTTTCGATACGGATTTTTCGGATATAGTCGCCAAAATTGAGGTCTTCAAAATACTTTGAAAACTCTCTTGACAAGTAGGAAGGATTTAACTCTAAATCGCCTGAAATTTTTTTAAGGTCAAAAGTAAACTGCGTATCTATTTGGTCTTGTATGATTGCTTTTAGTTCTTTTACCCAAGTTGGTGTTTTCTTCTTGTCGGTGTCTTTTGCCTTTAAAATCTTTTTGTAAACTTCATGCAGCAGGTTTTCAAAAGGGCTGTTCTGCAAATGTTTTTGCTTGTGTAAATGGGTAGCCCAACTATACAAGGCATCGTAAATAACCATGCCTGTTTCCAATAGTTTATAATCTTCTGTAATGTTATGGGCAAGCCCTGCGGAAATTGCCAAAAGCCCTGCGGCTTCGCTGGCTATGTCGTGTCTGTCGGTGTCCGCACCACGAACAATTTTTGCAATGATTAAAATTGCTGGGTCTTTTATTTTATATTTTTTGATGATGTAGTCAAAAGTGCATTGGTCGTTGTAATGCGTAAACTCTACATCTGGAACGTCAAAGGGAATGGCTTTTAACTTCTTTGCTTTGGTAAGTACTTCGGCAAATGGAACGTAAATAAATTCAGCGTCTTTGTCAACAAACTTTTTGATGAGCCATGGGCAGGCTAATCGGTCAATTTTTGGTCGTTCTCTTGTAATCCATTTCATAATATATTTAGGTATTTATAGAAACCACAAATTGCTTTTGCCAAACTCTGGAATATTATCATCGTCAAAGTATGGGTAAATTCTTGCCACCATTTCGGGGTACAATGTTGTTACTGGTAAATTCTGTTGGCTTATGCTTTTCCAATACATTCGACTGAACTGATACACTTGGTCAATTAATTGCTGTATGGTGTTATCATCCTCTAATAATTCGGGCATTGTACTGCGGAATGATAGCTTGATTGGGAAATGATAATCTTTAGGCTTTAGGACAGAATTTGAAGTGTATCTGATGCTGTTAAACAATAAGTATTTATGTGAACCTACTTTTACAAATGTTCCACTCATAGGCATTTTACCTTTTGTGTCGTTTATATCAAAGCCTACAATTTCTCTGCTTTCGGTTTTGTTTACTGTGATTACAATTACTGGTAAATCTGCTTTGCCCAATGTGCCTAACATATTGAGTATTGGCTGTAATTCTTTCTTGTCGGATATTTCTTTGTAGAAATGAATGATAACCCTGTTTGCATTTGGTTTACGTTCTAAAAATATTTCTACTGCATTGCGAATTGATCCTGCAAGCATTTCGGTATCTCCTTCTCTAAAACAATTGAAGTTTTCAAATACACCATAGTTACCAAAACAAAAGGCACTACCAACAAATCTTTCTTCTTCATCCTGTGGTTTAAATGCACCTATACCAATAATTATTTCATCTTCATTATCGGCTTGTAAACGCCAGGGAATGCCGCCCATTTTTGCCAGTAACGCTACATAGATATTTGAAAGGAAATTGTAAAAGTCTTCTTTGGGCAAATGGTCTTTGTAAAGCACCTGTGAGGATATATCTTTTTTTAGTAGTAGTTCTTTGAGTTTATAATAAGCAATATGCTGTGGATGCTCTTTATCGTCTTTTGAAATGGGGCTTATGTATATGGCAATGTATCTTGTATTTGCTTCGGGTACAAAATTGGCTAACTGTTCTGCAACCTGTTCAAATATTTTATCGTTGTCCTCAAATATTATTCGTTTCTCTTTTGCAATGCTTAGTGTTTGATTGATAAACCTGCTTAAATTTTTTGTGTGTTTTTGTACTCCGTTTACTTCTTTATGCCAACCGTTTATGATATACTCATAAATTGTATCTTGAATTAATTTACCATCTTCTCTATTGTATATAAATAGTAGCTTAACGTGGTTTTCGGTGTTTGATTTATATGGCTTGTGTTCGTACATACCCAAAAATGGGTTGATGTGAGTGCCATTTAAAAATTGCAGTTCGTTACTCTGTTTTCTTGTGTACTGTACTTTTTCTTCAAACAAATTAAAAAAGCCGTCTGGGTGAAGTTTGAATAGCTTTTTAAAATCGGGTTTGTTGATGTATGTTTTATAAAATGCCTGTATGTTTTTATGGTAAGGCAAATAAGCATTGTGGGGTTTGTTTTCTCTGCGTTCTATTTGTTCGTTTTCCAATAAGTATGCACCTAATTTTCTACCAATAACCGGAAACAAAGTTTCTCGGTGTTGGCGAACATCATCAGGCATTGCATCGTGTTTGTACACAACTCCATTGCAGTTAATGAGTTTGAATAAGTGTGTATCAATGTCGCCTAAATCTTCAATGCTTTGGTGCATAATTCTGGTTGTACCATTGTATGCTATGAGCAATTCGTAACCTGTGGAAATAGTTTTGTAAGTAACCTTTAATGTGAACTTATTGTAGGTTTTATAGGTTGGGTGTGTAACGCTTTCATCTACTATCCAAACCTCTACATCATCAATATAATTTGAGTGTAAAACAACTCCCTCAATACCTTTGAAGTAATTGAAAATTTGATAGCGGAAATACTTTTGTGAAAAATCAATTGCTTTGAAAACATCAATTTCGGTTTCTATATCTGCTCCTTCGGTGGTAACGAAATCGGAATAATAAGACTTTAATTTTGCCTCTCTACCTTCAGGAAATTCATCCAATATTTTATCCCACTTAATGGATGCACCATTAGGAATTTTACTGCCAAAAAAGGCAAATTTTAGTTTGCTTACTACTGGTGTAAATGGAATGATATTTAATTGAATTTGCTGCATTGACTACTTTTTCTTTTTATCAGATTTGGTGGGTTTAGTTATTTTTTTTACTTCGATTTCAAAATCGCTTACAAAGTTTTGGTCTTGTATTACCCTAAATTTTGCATACTCTTTTTCTACCAATTTCATTGCTACTTCGTGGCTTACTTTCCCTGCATCCTTCAGTATTTGATATTCGTTGAATTGTAAGAAAGCATCTAACCTTGTTACCCAGTCTGCCATCTTCATTGGTATTTGTCTTTCAGCTTGCAGTTCTGCAAAATCCAAATACATTGTAACGATACGTTCCAATTCTTTGATTTCTTTTTCCTGCATATAGTTTTTTGCTGTGCCTATATCGCCTTTTAATACTTTGCCAGTGGGTGCATTTTTCCAAGTGGTTAAACCCATATTGGGTTTATTGGCATCCGCTCTTTGTGCTATTAGTTCGGCTGCTGTTTTGCCTGTAATAGCCCAATGCAATTTGTTTTGAACTGTTTTAAAAAACTTCTGTGTAATTTCTGCATCTTTATTGTAGTCAATGCTGCATTGCTCGTATATGTCTGTAATTTTGAGGTAAAAGCGTCTTTCACTGGCTCTTATTTCCCTGATGCGTTCTAAGAGTTCATCAAAGTAATCTTTCCCAAAGCGTTTGCCTTGTTTGAGGCGTTCATCGTCTAACACAAAGCCTTTGATAATGAACTCTCTAAGGGTTTTGGTAGCCCAAATACGGAACTGGGTGGCATTTATGGAATTTACCCTGTAGCCTACGGCTATAATGGCATCTAAGCTGTAATAGGAAGTTTTGTAGTTTTTGCCATCGGTGGCAGTTGTTTCCAAAATGGAAATAACTGAATTTTCCTCTAACTCGTTGGTTTCAAAAATATTGGTTAAGTGTTTGCTAATGGCTGGCACTTTTACCCCAAAAAGCTCTGCCATTGCCTTTTGGGTAAGCCAAAAGGTTTCGTTGTTAAAAACTACTTCTATTTTCACATTACCCGTTGGGGTGGTGTAAAATATGATGTCGTTATTTTGATTTTTTTCTGCCATAATTAAAATGTGATTTTCGCTTTATCCTATATGTCTTTTATAGTTGTCCCCCAACACCTTTAAACTTCTCTACGAACGAAACTAACTTTTGAAAAACACTCTGCTTTTTGGTCAAATACTGAGGGTTTAATGGACTCATTTTAGGCAAAAGGGTGTTAAGTTCTGTCCCGTTTTCACTGGCATATTCTCGTTTTAAAGAAGCTGTGATATAACGCTTGGCTGCTTCTTCATTTAAGTTTTCTTCCATAATTAACTCCGTTGCTTCTGCCTTCTGTTTGCTTTGAGCATAGGCAAAGAATGAATCAATGACATTTGCTTTGTCTTGAAGGGTATCAAGGTCGGTTTCGTTGATGAAATCAACTACCAAACTCTCTTTTGCTCTATTACCAACACTTGCACGTATAACTCTGCGTATTTCAGTAATTAAAGTGTCTTTGTCTTTAGTTTTCTTGTTATGCTCAAAAATTAACTCAAGAATGTAGTCAAGGTTTATTTCTTGAGATTTGAGTAAGTCAACTTCAAACACTACATCATCCCAATCAATTGTTGATTCTTCTGCTTCCTTCCCCGTTTTTTCACGTCTCAACCAATCACGAATATCATTGTAGGTAGAACGGTAATCCTGAACTGTTCTTTCTTTGAGCAATTCAATTTTTTGCATTGCAGCAATATCCTCATCTGTTACAAAATGAGTTTTTTTAAACTCTTCAACTGCTTCGGGATTGTTTATGTCAATTGCTTGAAGTGCTTTTAGGTGGTTAAATTCATCGTAATTCTGGAGTATGTTTTCTACTCTCAAATATTCACCGAATAGTTTTGAAAATTCTTTTTTGTCTTTTTCAGTTACAATCGCATCTGGGTCAGGAAACTTTTCATTTAACTCTTTTACAACTTCAACATAACCCCTACGTGCTTCACCTGTAGCAATGTCTGTAAAGCCCTCCAAATATTCTTTGTAGCTCTTTTCAAGAACCACATTTTTAGTATTGCTATCTCCGAAAAGCGTAATTGCGTCAATAGTTGCTTTTTCTAAATCACGGAACGTAACAATATTTCCAAATGTCTTGGTTGCATCATAAATTCTATTTGTTCGTGAAAAGGCTTGAATCAAGCCATGATAACGCAAATTCTTATCAACAAACAATGTATTGAGTGTAGGAGCATCAAATCCGGTTAGGAACATTCCAACAACAATTATTAGGTCAATCTCTTTGTTCTTTACACGTTTTGCAAGGTCACGGTAATAATTCTGAAACTCAATACTGTCCACTCCATAACTGGTTTTGAACATTGCATTGTAGTCATTGATAGCTTTAGTCAAAAACTCTTTAGAACTGCTATCCATTGCAGAGGGTTCAAAACTTTCATCGAGAATTTCACCGATTGCACTTTGTTCTTCATTGGCCGCAAAGGAGAAGATTGTCGCAATCCGTAATGGCTTATCACTATCCTTCTGTAAATTGTTTAACTCCTCATAATAACATTTGGCTGCATCAACACTGCTTACGGCAAACATGGCATTAAAGCCTTTGTTACTTCCTTGATTCCTGTGCGTTTTTATCCTGAAATTCTGTAAAACATATTGGGATATTTCTTTAATACGAGAAGGGTGAAGCAACGCTTTTTTGTTTTCTGCTGCACTTAACTTTTTATCATCTATTTCAGTTTCTATACTCTTAAACTGAGGTCTAACATCATTATAGTCAACTTTGAATTTCAGCACTTTTTCATCTCTAATGGCATCCGTAATTACATACGAGTGTAATTCACGCCCAAAAACACTTGCTGTAGTTTCAGCACCCAAAGCATTTTGAGGGAATATCGGTGTTCCTGTAAAACCGAATTGATAGTACCTTTTAAACTTCTTGCTCAAGTTCTTTTGAGCTTCGCCAAATTGAGAACGATGTGCTTCATCAAAAATGAAAACTACTTGTTTTTGATATATCGCTAAATCGCCCTCACTTTTCATGAGGTTATTTAGTTTCTGTATCGTAGTTACAATAATCTTGTTATCCTCCTTTTCAATATTCCGCTTTAAACCTGCTGTGCTATCAGAGCCGTTTACGCTATCAGGGGAGAAACGCTGATATTCTTTCATCGTTTGAAAGTCCAGGTCTTTACGATCCACGACAAAGAATACTTTATCAATAAATTCCAACTGAGTTGCTAAACGTGCTGCTTTGAAACTGGTCAATGTTTTGCCTGAACCTGTGGTGTGCCAAACATAACCACCACCGTCTGTTGTTGACCATTTCTTTGATTCATAGGAACTTTTTATTTTCCATAACATACGTTCTGTTGCAGCAATCTGATAAGGTCTCATTACAAGCAATGTATCGCTTGTGTCAAAAACAGAATAGGTAAGCAATACATTCAATAAAGTGTGTTTTTGGAAAAATGTTGTCGTAAAATCTTTTAAGTCTTTAATTAATGTATTGTCAGCCTTTGCCCAGTTCATCGTAAAATCAAAGCTGTTTTTATTTCGTTCAACGGTGTTGGCAAAATAGCGACTGTCAGTACCGTTTGAAATGACAAAAATCTGAATGTATTTAAAGAGTGAATTGCCACTATTAAAACTCTCCTTGGTATAACGATGTACTTGATTAAACGCTTCACGGATAGCAACTCCACGTTTTTTTAATTCTACTTGTACCAATGGCAATCCATTTACAAGAATGGTTACATCATAGCGATTTGCATGTGTTCCTTTTTGTTCAAATTGTGCAATTACCTGTACTTTATTTCGTGTGATATTCTTTTTATCAAGTAAATAGATGTTTTGTATATGCCCATCATCAAACACAAAATCATAAATATAATTGTCATGTATTTTTCTTGTTTTTTCCACAAGGTTATCACTCGGCTTATCCAAATATTCTTCAACAAAACGATTCCATTCACCATCAGAAAACTCCATATTATTAAGCGATTGCAGTTGCACTCTTATATTCGCCAACATAGCTTCTGGCGTATTTAAGTTCAAAGGGTTTTCATAACCTTGATTGATGAGGTCTTGAATAAATTCCTTTTCGAGTGCTGCCTCTGTTTGATAAACAGCCGGAGCTTCATTCACTTCATAATACTTGGTGAATTTATCAAGTACAATAAAATTGTTTGATTCTGCTATGGTTTTAAACTGTGACATTTTGTTCTGTTTCGCTATTATTAACAATTGATTTGAATCCGTACATCCTTTTTATTTCAGCTACTAAAAAGCTCAATACTCTTTTATCATTTTCTTCAACAAATGAAATTTCATCGCCATTATGTTTAGAATGACTGGAGAGATTTATTATTCGTTTATAATATGCTTCTCGTGATTCCTGGGGCAAAAGGTCTTCCCATTTATTGTATCCCAGAAAAGTAGATGTCTTTTCTAATATGTTACGAAGAAAATTGAAATGAAACTTTTTAATATCGCTTGGAGGTTGTATAGCTTTCTCTAATTCTGATAAAAGAAATAAGTGGTACGAGAAAGGTGAATCACTTGCCAGTTCACCTATGGAAAAAGTACCATCGTTTATTTTTTCTAACCGCATTTTCTTTGTGCTTCTCACTCTATTAAATTCATTAAAAAGCACATTATAGAATAACGGATTATGTGTGGTGATTATGAATTTTAATTCTGAAGTACTTGACTTTATTAATTCAGCAATATTTACAGCCAATTCAATAAGATGCGTATCATCTAATGAGCTAACTGGGTCATCAATGAAAATATATTCCAGATCATTATATTGGTCAGTTTCACGGCTTTCTTTTTCTGCAACGTTTAATACACTGACTACTTGCTCCATTAAACTAAAAAAGATGCTCCAGATAAAACAACTTTCTTCGCCTTTGGAGATTTTTACAAATTCAGTATCACCCTCATTACCTCGTTCAAATGAAAACCTTACCTCTGTGAAATCTTCGTTGAATTGTGGCGTTAATTTATCATTTGTTAATTGCTGAAAATTATCAACAATATTTCTGTCTTGACCTTGCTCACGAAGTACCCAATTTGTAAAACTGTTTGGCTGTATTTTTAATTTCCTATCGGAGTCAGCATCTAAATCATTATCCCAGAAAAACAAGTCTTCTGTAAAAGCATTGTAGTAAAGTATCTTAATGCTTGATTCCTCTTGCTGCTCTGCATCTTGTTCTTTCGGAGCTATCAACTCTTTAAATTCACGGGACAACCGTGTTTTACCCGAGCCATTAAAAGCATAGATTAGCTGTACTTTTTTATCAGCATCTCTGAGTGTTTCTGCTATTTGTATTAATGACTGACCCATTTTATGATTCTATATTATTCTCAGGAAAGGTTAGTAATAAATCACGGTAATACTCATACTGTTTTTTCCTTAACTGAATTTCCTTTGGCAGACCTTCACTTATTGAGCTTGTGAGTATATCGAATTTATCAAGGATTGTAACAATGCGTTCTTGTTCTTCGGGTGAAGGAACAGGTATTAAAACCTTTTCTAACCCTCTTGCATTGATGGCAGAAATTTTACCCGATGAAATATGCTTTTTTATTTGGTCGTGGAATTGTTTAGTACGTGTAAAGTATGCTACGAATTTCGGGTTTAAAGTGCTTCTGTAAGAAAAACAAGCATCGTGTATTACTACACCTTCATTGCCTAACCAAGCCGTTCCCAATCCAATATCTTCTATGGTTTCACCAGCAGCTACAATTACAACATCACCGTTTTCAGCTATCCTTAAATTTTTTCTTTCTACTAACTCCTCACTAAGAAAAGATTTACTTTCTTTTGCCCAGGTTCCATAATAAGTGTACATCTCCCCATAATGAATACAAGGAACTCCCTCTGAAATCATATCGTCTTTTACGAAGCGTTTACCTCTTTGAAATATACCTAACTCACTCATAGTTAACCTTTTATACCCCCCCCATTTAAGTTATTGAAATTCAACAGTTTATCACGATAGTGTTCATACTGTTGTTTACGAGCTGTAAGCTCCGCTGTAAGCTCCGCTGTAAGCTCCGCTGTAAGCTCCGTAAAACTATCTAACATGCGAACGATTTCTTTTTGAACCGAAGGTGGAGGAATGGGAATAGAAAGGTTAGCATAATTACTAATCCATTGTCGTTTATGGTCACCCTCAACTAACCCACTTGGTAAAGTATTCAGCCAATAATATATATACTTCAACAACGCTTTAGATTCATCTTTTGAAGTAATCATCTTCATTGCAGATGACTTGGCTTTAAAATCAAAATCAACCCATTTATTAGCAGTCGTAAAATCATCAAAAATGATTACGGGATTTTCGGATGCTTTGTAAATGCCATCAGTTTCATCTGTATAACCAAGAATAAAAGTTTTACCCGCAGTTAAAACAGGGGTTTGAAAATTGTCGTTATAATTATTTGTTTTTACCAAATATTTAGTTGGTTGCTCATAATCTGCAACTTCTCCTAAAGGCATCCATTCCACTTCTGCACCTTGTAATAATTTATCTAAATAATTCATGCTTCAATTTCTTTTATGATTTCATCAATACTTATACGCAAGGCATTTATTTTCTCTACTGTTTTTGAAATTTCTGTGTTTAGCTGTTTAATATCTACCTTCTCACGGTTATCTTTTGCCTCCACATACGAACTCACCGAAAGGTTATAATCGTTTTCGGCAATTTTGGAATTGTCGATAGACTTAGCCACATACTCAACATCCTCTTTATTGTCGAAAATGTCCATTATCTTTTCAATGTGTTTATCATTAAGCACATTGTTGTTGGTTACTTTTTTAAAGAAATCTTCACCACTGGCATCAATAAACTGAGTTTTATTATCTGTTTTATGCTTTGAAAGGACAAGGATTGTTACTGCAATTGGAGTTCCATAGAATAAGTTTGGTGCTAAGGATATAATGGTCTCTACAAAATTATTGTCAACCAAATACTTTCTGATTTTCTGTTCTGCACCGCCCCTGTAAAAGATACCAGGGAAACAAACTATAGCTGCTCTACCTTTACTGGACAGATAACTTAGGCAATGCAATACAAAGGCAAAATCCGCTTTTGATTTAGGAGCCAATACACCGGCTGGAGCAAAACGATCATCATTTATAAGCGTTGGGTCGCCATCGCCTATCCAATTGATTGAGTAAGGAGGATTAGAAACGATGGCATCAAATGGTTTTTCATCGCCATAGTGTGGATTACGAAGCGTATCGCCAAGGGCAATATTAAACTTGTCGTAATTGATGTTGTGCAAAAACATGTTCATACGGGCAAGGTTGTAAGTAGTGTGGTTCACTTCCTGCCCGTAAAAGCCTTCTTCAATAATATGATTGTCGAAATGCTTTTTGGCTTGTAACAATAAAGAGCCTGAACCAGCAGCAGGGTCGTATATCTTATTTACCTTGTCTTGCTTGTGCATAGCCAATTGGGCAATAAGTTTTGATACGTGTTGAGGTGTAAAAAACTCACCGCCAGATTTACCTGCGTTAGCTGCATAATTAGAAATAAGAAACTCATAAGCATCGCCAAAAAGGTCAATTTGGTTGTCTTCAAACTCTCCAAAATTTAATTCTTCAACACCTTTCAATACGGATGCTAAACGGCTGTTTTTGGCTTCTACAGTATTACCCAATCTTGTACTGGTTGTGTCAAAATCAGCAAATAAACCTTTAATGTCTGGTTCGGATGGATAACCATTTGCAGAACTTTCAATAGCGTCAAAAGTGGCTTTTAAATCAGTATTTAGATTTGGGTTGGTATTGGCTGTTTTGGCAACATTTACAAAAAGTTGACTGGGATATATAAAATACCCTTTTGTTTTAATCGCATCGTCTTTAATTTCTGGTGTAATTACATCATCAGCTAATTTTGCATAATCAATACTATCATCTCCACCTTCAATGTAATTGGTGAAGTTTTCACTAATGAAACGATAGAACAGCGTACCTAAGACAAACTGTTTGAAGTCCCAGCCATCCACTGAGCCACGTACATCGTTGGCTATTCTCCATATTTTAGCTTGCAATTCTTGTCTTTGTGCTATGCTTGTCATTTTTTCTCTTTTAGTAATTCTTGTGGTTTAACGCCTATTATTCCTTTGTTTTTTTAATTTGCTTCGTTACTGATTTCAATGCTTCGTCTGCCATTGGTTCGCCTTGAACCATATTATATAGTTGGTCGGCAAGCCAAAGGGTTTGCAATTCTTCTACATCAGCATTAAGTATTTGGGCTAATAATGGGATTTGCTCTTTCTTTAATTGCCTGTCGCCTCGTTCTACTTTGCTTATAATAGAAGTGTCCACATCCAACTGGGAAGCAAGCTGCCGCAGAAGCAAATTTTGCTTCGTTCTTAGTTCTCTTATACGTTCACCAAACTGTGTTGCCATTATAATAATATTGTCTTGACAAATATTGGCAAATATAAGAAAACAAAACCAAATAAATTAGCAAAGTGAAAAACTGTTGAGCAAATGGGGAAATGAGGATTTGAGGAAAAGCGGACTACAATTCATTTTGCTCCAATTCCGCAAAACCTCATATCCTTAAATCCTCAAATAGGAACTATTGAGGATTTTTGGCGTTGGGGTTGGTGTACTGGTCGTGGCCATCGTACTGGATAATATCAGCATCTTTAAACTCCTTGATGTAGCGTTGTGCTGACTTGTCGGTAATGCCCAAACTTAGGGCTGTGGCTACATAGGTTTGTCGGTTGAAGTGGTAAGGCAGGTTTTCTAAAAACTGCTCTTTCTTATGCTTTGGTTTTGGCTTATAGGTTTCCTGGGCTATTTGAGAATATACATAACTACTATGCTTTACCAGAATGGTAATCATATCCAACGTGTTTTGAAAGTCGGTATCGGTGCAATAAATGGTCTGTTCTATGTTTCCATCTTCCATAATTCGGAGTGCTGAAAAAATCATCATTATACGGAAGGCAATTAAGCCCAAACGCCTTACTGAACTGATAATCTCCTCTTCTTGGATATTGACATACAGGGTTTGCATTTTCTCAAAGAATTGGTTGAATTGCAATTGCTGTGATGGGGTTAAAGAAAAGTGTACATCGGGGTTGGCTTGTAAAGTTTGGTACAAACTGAAAAAGTCATTGCCCAGCTTTTCAAAATGCACATCTAAACCGTTTTCGGTTTTAGAGGCAAATACATCTTTCCAAATCAATTTCATATTCATTACATAGAACATAAAACGGCTGAACAAACCATTTTCAGCATTTGGAATGAGGGTTGTAATTTGCTTAGGAGTACCTGAAAGTAATGCTGATAAACAAGGTCTGTCAATTTCTACATACTCCTTGTCTGTTCTGCGATAGTATGAGATAGGTTCGTGTTGAAAAGCATTGCGAAAACCATCGCTAAAGTCCCCATAATCGCTTTTAAATGCTTTGGCAAGGGTATCACCCTCTGTTTCAAAAATAAGCCCTCTTTTATCGCTATCGCCCAATATTTCTAAAAAGCCTGTTGCACTGTTATTGGCAGGAATGA
>Ga0075158_10000821_pt1 | contig 24721 bp, 56 predicted proteins | sample JI91814BDNA_FD_70968 | JGI IMG/M metagenome (GOLD analysis project Ga0075158, IMG submission 70968) | Wastewater effluent complex algal communities from Wisconsin, to seasonally profile nutrient transformation and Carbon sequestration -... | ecosystem: Engineered > WWTP > Effluent > Algae... | reverse complement strand
CTCACCGCCCACACAACAATCGCAACACAAGTTCCCAACACGCCTTTAAGGAGGCACCAACATGAGCAACACCATCACCAACCCCATGTCCGAGCGGATCGCCGTCACCCGGCTCATCCCGCACAACGTGAGCTACTCCAACGGTGAGACGATCACCGTGCTCGCCAACGACAAGGCGCACGCTCGCACCGTCGCCAAGACCGTGATGCAGTCCCGTCACGGTGTGACCTTCGGTGGCATCCCCACCGCCGTCACCGAGCGTCCCAACACCCCCGCTCCCGCAGTCGGTGGGGACACCTACTGATGAGCGCAGGCGTCATTGCCAGCACCATCATGGTCATCATCTTCTTGGTGATCGCTGGTGCTGGCATCATGACTGTCATCGTGGATGCGATGGAGGATGACATCTCGGGCAGCTCGCTCGGCATGATGTTGTGCTCCATCGCACTCATCATCCTCGCATCCATCATCCTCATCGGCAACACCACGGCCTACTGCACCTGAAAGGGGCACACAACACATGGACATCATCGCCACTCGGGACGACAAGCCCATCATCGTCAAGCTCGACAACAACGAGCAGCGTGCGAGCGCACACATGGAGCGACTGCTGGACGAGGGACACGGCATCCCCGAAGCAGTCGCCAAGGTGCGAGCAGCGCACCCCGACCTGACCGAAGCCTTCTACGCATGGCTGGGGAAGTGACATGAGCACGATCACAGTCAACCTGAAAGATCACGATGCGTTCGTGGTCACCGGCAAGACCACCGATGGCAAGCGTTTCAGCATGCGCTACCCCGCCACGGCATCGGGGTTTCACACCGCCATGAACATCAACCTGTTCGCTGGCACGGTTTGGAGCGAGAAGAACGGCAAGCGCACGATCCTGAAGCGGGTATCGGCATGAGCAACGTCGTCTACACACCCACTCCCTACGAGTTGGAGTTTGCCGAGCACTGGCACGGTGGGCAGATGAGCATGCTCTACGCCATCAGCAGCACTGGCAAGCTGAGCCGTGGCAACATTCGTCCCCTGCTCACCGATGACGGTGGTGTCATCACCAAGATGACCGACAACGAGTGGTCGCTGCACCTCGTCAACAGCCTCCAGAGTGAACTGCTGCGCCTCGCTCCCTACGTCGATGGGACAAGCAACGACCACGACCGCACGGTGCGTGACCAGTGGGTCGACAACATGCTCGCCTTGGAGGCCACGCTGGAAGCCAAGATCGAAGCGGAAGGAGACTGACATGACCCCAACCACAGCACGACGAATCATCAAAGCCATCAACATCGTAATGGTGCTGGTCATCATCACGGTCATCGGCTACTTCGCCCGAGAGGCGTACCGGCTCTTTGGCATCGGAGAGACAGTGGGCGGGTGGATGGCTGTGTTCATCGCGGCCGTGTTCCTCGCCATCTGCATCCTCGGGTGGTTCACCAACCGAGAAGGAGACTGACGCTATGGACATAGTAGCGGTCATTGCTGTCACGGTGGCAACGGGTTTCGTCCCCGTGACCCACATCATGCAGCGCATCAACCATCGGATCAGCGCATGAGCCTGAGCCATCTGCTCGCAGACAACAGTGTCTCATGGAGCGTGCGAGTCAACGTGGACTTGGGTGAGTTCATCGTCGGACCATTCACCACCAAGTCAGCAGCACGGGAATGGGTGGCACAGGCCAAGCAAGTGCCGAACGTCAACCTTTCCAACACCACCTTCACCATCGTCACAGGGTTCGCGCCCAAGAAGGAGCAGTGATGTACGACCCCAACGCAGTCCGTAGCCTGAGCTACAACCACGTCAACCGTCCACCCGCAGGCACCCACGTCGGTACCTTCGTCCTGCTGAGGGACAAGCTGTTCACCCGCACCTACGAGGTGGCAGCATGGCACACCGAGATCATGGTGCCCAAGGGCGTGTACCCCATCGTCACCAGTGCCAATGGGTGGCGTGGTGGCACCATCACGATGGAGGGTGTCATCACCAACAGCTACACCCCACCGCTGTTCGGTGGCGTGAGCTACGGCACCCAGCCGCAGGGTGAGCATCACCGTGACGTGGGACAGACCACCACGCACAGCTTCACTCCCTACGAGTACGTCATCGCAGAGCAGATGGCAGACCCTGACTCGGTGTACGTCCCCGCTGACAACATCGTGCCCGTCATCCTCGGATGGTGGGACCGCAGGACCTACAACCCCAGCACTGGTGGCACTGAGCGACAGGGCCACCCGTCGTGGGCACTGCACATGGAGGCAGCATGAACACAACGGATCGTTTCATCATCCCCGCAGAGCGTCCCACCCGTGAGGTGGTAGTCCACGTCGACCACGGTGAGCGCATCAGCACCGATGTCCTGTTCGTCGCACGCTCATTCAACGTGGACTACAACGGTCTGATCCATGATGCCTACACCTACGTCGACATCACCTACACGGTGCCGGGTGTGGGGCAGACGTTCATCACCAGCGGCAACGCTGGGACAGCCATCAGTCACATCAACGCAGAGACAGGGCAGCACCATGTCTTGTCACCGAGGATCTGAGAGGATCACATGAACTTCAATTCACCTGAGCAGCTCAACGCATTCGACCGCATGTTCCCCACGGTCGATGTGAACGATGTCCATTCCATCCTCGTCAGGATGGTCAGGCGTGCCATGATCGTGGAAGCCAACGGCACAGCAGGGGACTACACCGAGGAAGGCATCGCTGCCGAAGCGTTGGCCGAACTCATCGACATCATGCTGCCCCATGACCAGTTGGGTCAGTCCCAAGGACCACTGGTCATGGAGGCAGACCCTGAGTTTGAGCGACTGCTCGCTGAGGAAGAAGCCATCCAGTATGGCATCGGTGTGGGTGACATCGTTGTCTACGGTTCACACGACTACCCGTGGAGAGTCACGGCCATCCACCCTGGTCCCAACATCGGAGTGGGAGCCATGCCCAGCTACAACGTCCGCATCATCCCGAACACACCGACCGCAATGGACAGCACCGACGCCATCGTGGTGTCCGATCGTGCTGTCAGAGTCATCAAGCGTCACCCCTGAACACCGATCCCCGAACAAGGAGCAACACATGAAGCGCATGAACTTCCCCGGTCGCAAGGCCGCACGTCAGGAGTCCGCAACCGCACGTCAGGAGGCGTACAGCAACCTCAGCCCCGAGCAGAAGCTGGAGCGTGCCAAGACATCCGGTGGTACCAAGGTGCTGAACAAGCTCCGCAAGGGTGAAGCCTGATGTCATTGGACTGGAGCACCAACAAGTGCAAGCTCGGGGAACTCCCCGAGAACGATGATGAGACCACCGACAGGGAGCGACTCATCTGGTCATCCATCGCCGTGGACCTCGGCACCATCACCGAAGCGAACCAGCAGGAGTGGTTTGTGAGGCTGGCAGTGCTGGACAGGTTGGGACTGGCGATGTTCCCCGATGTGCCCAAGGCTGAGTGGGTGCGTGCCATCACTCGCTGGGAGGGACTGTCCACCAACGTCGTCAACCTGAGCCGCACCAAGTGGCTCAACAAGGTGCGGAAGCTCGCACTGGACGACACCATCTACAACGCCAACCGACTGTGGAAGTCACTCACGACCCAACCGGAGAACGAATGACCATCCTCGACACCTACAAGAGCGGTGGCGGTCGCGAGAAGGTGACTGCCATCCGTGAGCTACGCAACCTGCGTAGCTGGCCCAAGCCGAAGCTGAAGGCGTGCAAGCATGCGCTACGGGGTGCAGCGGAGCGGCTCGAAACCCGCTCCGACGCCGACCTGCACTACGAGGCCACGATGGGCAGTGTGATCGGCATGGGTTATCAGTCCATCAGCCTCAACAGGTTGAGCTACTACCAGCGTGAGAGGCTGTCACTCGCACTGTCAGACCATCAGGCCACACCTGAGGGTGTGACTGCTGGCTACGACGGTGACGTGCCGCTCAACCGTGAGCAGATCCTCTCCCGAGCCATCGACAACATCATGCGTAACGAGGGTGATGACCCATCGGAGCCATCATGAGTGCTTGGCATTTCCTGCTTGCACTGTGGGGTGTGCTCACGCTGGTCATGGTGCTCACCCTCATCCTCAGCTTCATCGCTGACTACAAGCGCATCAGGGACGCATCAGGATGGGGTGAGGTGTCTGGCCTCGTGTTCGCCATCTGGTGTGTCTACTGCGTATTCATGATCCTCGTTTCCTTCTCCGAAATCCCGTGAGGTACACATGACATCCATCACCGTCACCATCAGCTACGTCCGGTTGCAATGCTGGATCGGCAAGCTCAGCTTCACCAAGAAGGTGGTAGGACTCGGCACACCCAACGTGGTGGAGCAGGGATTCCGTGAAGCACACCCCGAGGTGCAGTCAACCATCATCATCGAATCCAGCACGCTCCCCGCAGGAGCCAACCACATGATCGTGGACTAAGGAGACAAGCATGCCCGAGACAGTCGAAGTGCCAACCCGACGCTGCATCCATTGTGGCAAGACAGGCACAGTCACCGTGCCCAAGGCTGAGTTAGAGGCAGCCACCAAGCTGGATGGACCGATCCAGCAGCGACTCCCCAACCTCACCACTGAGCAGCGTGAGCAGCTCATCAGTGGCACCCACCCAGCATGTTGGGATGAGATGTTCGGATCAGAACCGGAGGAAATGTGACCACAACCGCAGACGAGGGCTACTACTACACCATCAGGGGTGGTGTGAACTACAGCGACCATCGTGACCACCCGGTCGAGATTGCCACCGACGACAACGATCGTGCTGATGCGTGGGACACGCTGGAACATGCACTGGACGCATGGATCGAACGCTACCGACCGTCCAACACCTACTTCCCACTGTGGGGTGACGGCATCGTGTTCTTCTCCCCCGGTGATCCTGAGATGCAGGACACGATCATCTACTTCGGCAACGAGGCAGAGATCATGGATGGCTTCACGCTGGAAGAAGCGTTGCAGCAGTGTGATCGTCTGGACGAGTTCGCTGAGTTCCACGGCATGACGCAGTACGTCGTCAACGTGGCACCCATGCGCTTCTGGGCAGACGATGAGGACCACGCTGTTGAGCAGTACCTCAACGCCGCCAGGCTCGCACCTGCTGAGGGTGTGGACGTGGACGAACTCGACATCGCAGTCACGGAGGTTTGATGAACACCACATACGGATACACCGGAGCACCTGATGAGTGCTCAACCCACTGGCCGCAGAAGCCAACCGAGTGTGCTCAGCAGCACCACGCTGACATGGAGTACGAGCAGCACATCGCAAGCTGGCACTACACCCGAGCACGACTCGCATGCCGACGAGGCAAGATGCGACTTGCCAAGCACTACCAGCAGATCGCAGCAACGCAGGCGAACGAGGCACGCCGTGTCTACCAGTTCTACTACCCCACCAAGCTCGCCACCAACACCGTGCTCGCCATGTGGTCATCGAAGCATGGTCGCTACAAGGTGGAAGTGATCCGCACTGCTGAGGGTGGACACATCCGTAGCGAGAGTGAGCGCAGCTTCTCACATGGCATGCAGTACACCCCACCCGGCTTCATGAGTGATGAGTCGGCCATCGAATCAGGTGTGGCAGCAGCCAACTGGCAGCCCAGCACCATGCACCGACTGTTCTAGGAGGAATCATCGGAACCATGAAGTCATACGCACCACCCTCAACCTACGAGGAAGTGTTTGAGGATGGTGTGGTCATCGAAGTCACCAGTCAGGTCAGGTACCCCAACGATCGGATAATGCTCGCACGCATCAGGGATCTCACCCTCTGGTTCCATCACAGCTTCAGCGGTGAGTGGAGGGTGACCAAGCGTTACCACGGCACCCACCTGCAAGCACGGCGCTACGGCCACGTCCAAGAGCAGCACAACGCCGACCTCAGCCTCCTTGCCACCGAAGGCATGGACTTGGAGGTGTACCGCATCAAGGCAGTCAACGATCCCACCGATTCACACCGCAAGCTGTGGGCATTCCATCGCAACGACGGCACGATCAAGCGTTACCTCGGCTACGTCGGTGAGCGCAGCCTGTTGGAAGCGTTGGAGGAAGGGACACAGATGATCCAGCGATGGGTCACACCCCGCTACCCCCTCGACACCGTGCTCACTGGTGACGACGGATGCCTGACTGGGTGTTCACCGACCGAAGCAACGATCTACGCAAGCACCATCGAAAGGACAAACTGGTAATGGGCGCATATCAGACAGTGATCTTGCAAGTGGAGCAGGACAGCGACGACGACCATCCCGAGAATTGGGACTGGCGTGAGATGCTGGACGAACATGGTGGGTTCTCGCAGGAGGATCAGGGCACCGTGTACGCCACACAGGACCCTGCTGTGGTGGTCTACGGCAATCCCGTCGACGGCTTCCAGTGCAAGGTGGCCTACAACGACCACGAAGCACGACGCTGGGCAGAGAACAACCTGAGCGGTGACTGGTGGATCATCGAAACCGAAGAGATGATCAACCCATGAGGAAGAACTGGCCGCTCATCATCCTGCTCATCATCTTCGCTTTCATCGGACTGCTCTTGTTCACGCTTGCCGATGAGGTGGAGCAGGGCGGAGGCACCATCGTCAAGGGCAACGACACAACCATCAACGTCGACAATGCACTTGTTGGCGAGGCTGGTGATGCCACCACCTGTATCCGCATCGACGCCGAAACCTACGGGTTCGACGCTCTGCGTGCAGCAGGACACACCACCGACTACCACAACAACGTGTGGACAGTCGACGGAGAACCCGTCGGCTACGCAGCAACTGAGGATTCAGCCTTCGTTGCTTGCGGACCAACCGAACTCATCAACACGATGGAAGGATTCCACTGATGCTGACATTCCCCACCCACACCCCACCCACACCCCACAGCGACACCGTGACCATCTGCCAGCGGGTCGGTCAGGAGTTTGCTGAGATCGCACGGTCACACATGAGGGTGTTCCGCACCACCATGCACCCGCAGCAGTCCAGCCTCGACCTCGCTGTCGAGAGCCAGCGTCAGGCAGCAGAGTGGTACGCCGACGCTCGCCGCTCCTATCAGGATCACATCGTCTGATGTGGTCTGGAATCAACATGGTGGTGGGCACAGCGCAGGATCAGGTCCGACAGCTTCGCAACATCATCCCACCACCGTAATGGGTGACTACACAGAAGAGCAGAAGCAAGAGGGACTGAGACAGCTACGGATGCTGGTGAGTGAGGCTGGCTACAACCAGTATGGCATCACCCGCAACCTCAGCCCTGAGTTCGACTTCTCCTATGACTCTACTCTTGTGCCTTCTTACATCGTCTGGAAGGCAACAGGTTTCACCCGAGTCAAAGGCGCAGATGACGATGATATGCACTGCTTCACATGCTTCAAGCTGCGGGCAGAGCATCGGATCGAAGAAGAACAGTGTTGTACGCAGTACCAGCCCATCTACGACTGTGGACAGCACACCAACCACCCAGCGAACCACCTACCCCCCACACTGGAGGAATACCTTGACCAGCACCCGGCAGCACGTCTGCGACAACAAGGAGCACTGTCTGATGTGCGCCAACACGGCCCGATTGGACCGAGAGGCAGCAGCACAGGAGGCAGAGACGCTTTTCCAGAAGCAGTCCCGCCCACTCCACAACGAGACACCCGAGCAGCGACACCTGCGACTCGCTGACACCCGAGAGCGTTACTCCACTGCCCACCGCATCTGGTGGAAGATCAAGGAGAAGTTCGGAGGACGTGTCCCCACCGACATCAACTGGAACGATGTCGCCGCACCCTACGAGAAGGGGCAGGAGGTTGCTCAGAGCTTCGAAGCTCTCCCCTCCAACCCTGCCGACCCGGCAGTCAAGCGTGCCTACCGCCGACTGGTCACCGTGGTCGAAGAGCAGTACGTCCTGCTCACCGAGGAACTTGGCGTGGAAGTCTCCTACGTCAACGATCCCGAGCCGTACCTGTCGGCCACTGAGCAGTTCGTGGACGTGACCATGAACGGTCACCTGTCCATCGCCACCATCAACATCTGGCCCGACAGCTACCACCCGCTGCTCACCAACGACCGTGGTGGTGAGTACGACATGTTCCGAGCGGTCCACGATGCCATCGGCCACGTCGCCACCGGAACCGGCTTCGATCGGCACGGCGAGTACATCTCTTGGGTGTTCCACGCCCTGCTGTGCGCCGACGACGAGGCATGCGCTGCCATCTCCACCGAACTCCACGGAGAGAACAGTTACCTGTGGAATCGGGGCGTCCCCGCTCCCCACAAGGCGATCATCCTCCCCAGCCACCTCCGCGACCCCCACGTCGACCTCGACCGAATCAGAACAAACCAGTAAAACGGTCATAATGCCGCTTTACTCATGAAAGGAACGAAGCAATGGACGAAACTCCGCATGTGAACACTCAGATGTCCCACGAAAAGACGCTGGAAGCAGTGTCGATGTTGCAGAACGTCTCTCCCGGTTGGGATCTGTTCATGCTGCTGCTCACCACAGCGGTCATGGTCACCTACACCGATCGAACGGGTCGACCCCCATTCGAACTGGAAGAGACAGTCAAGCGACTGATCGCCAACGATCCCCGTGGTCCTGCTTGGACCGATGACTTCAAGGAGTTCACTGTCGACATCAGTGAGGCCAGTGAGGTCAAGATCCCACGGGTCGAGGGCAAGTCATGGAGGTTCGCAACGTGAAGCGAGTTCCCCGAGAAGTAGAAGAACTCCCTGACACCTACACCGTCAGCGCCGACTACGGCGATGGGTTCCCTCAGAACCTGTTGATCGTACCCACTGGTCGGGACATGCCTGACTATCTGATCCACAGGTATCGTCTGCACAACAGGGTTGTGTCTGAGTTCGCAGCGTATCGTGTTGGTGCAGTCCACACCCTGCATGACTCCGAACTCGCCATGATGGTGCTGTTCCATGCAATCAACGAGTACGTCAAGCGCAGAGGGTACTTCGACAACGAGTCTCCTGCCTTGGAGTGGGCGATGGTGGTCATGCCCTTGTTGGAGGCAGCAGCGAACGCGCTCAACGATGACTGCGGTAGGCTGGAACCCGGCACGCTGCATGCGTGGCTGTTGGAAACAGCACACCAGATTGGCTGGGACCTAGAGACAGGAGATCCCTACGAGCCATGACCCTGACCGTTATCGCCATCATCCTACTTGTGTGGTTCATCGTGAGCCTCGCATGCATAGGATTCTTTGTTGCTGTGGTCATCAGAACACACAGAACACAGCAACCTGACCTAGAAACAGCGCAAGCACAGTCCCGAGAACAATTCAACGAAGAACATCCCTACCGCTGGGATGGACGTAGCAGCACACGATAAGGAGCAGCAATGAGCGTACTGAATGGTGACACACGACTGACCGAAGAAAACGTCGAGAAGCTGGTCGCACATGCCATGTACCTGAACGGCGATGTCACTCAGGGTAGCCCTGACTACGAGGCCGTCGCCGCACGTCTGGAGAACGATGACTTCCCCGAAGATGGCCTCGTTGTCGAGACTGTCATGGCACAGGTCTTGTTCAACAAGGAGCGAGTGGAAGAGGTGCGTGACGATGTGATCGCACTGCTCGACCAGCTTCCCAGCAAGTTCAAGGAGAACGAGGGTGGTGGCTGGTCGATCAGTCAGTTGCACCTGACCAACGATGGCACCGAGTGGGTGGAAGAGTTGGACGGCAAGCTCGACATGCTGCTGTCTCTTGGCTTCGCCATCGGCAAGCTCCGTTGGATTCTGCCGAGGGACCTGTGGCACATCCTCCCCGATCAGTACCCGTATGTGACGGTGATGGAAGAGGCCACGGAGTACAACGCCAAGGCTCTGGGTGAAGAGGATGGCTTCTTCAACCAGTACATGCCCGAAGGAGACTGACATGACTGTTGTAGTGGTAGATGATGAGCGTACGTTCACCACGGGTGGCGACGACATCATCTACTTCCGCAACGTGGACGACGCGATCCTCTACCTCGCCAAGCACATCGCCGCCTACACCCTGCACTACGCAGACAAGGTGGAACAGTTGTGGCTTGACCATGACCTTGGTGAGCATGGTGGAGACATCATGGAGTTGGTGGAGTTCATGGAGTTGACTCCCGTTGCCGTCACACAGGTACTCGTACACAGTCAGAACCCATCAGGTGCAGACCGAATCGTCAGCAAGCTGAATGGGCGTTACAAGGCAAAGCGTGTAGCTCTGCCGGAATTGGAGACTTAATGAGCATGATTAGTAGTGCCAACGTTCACCATCTTAGTGCCGATGAGGTCAGCGTTCATGTGGTCAACAACACGACGTGGGTGAATCTTGGTCCGATTGCCGTCTTTGGTGAGGGTGCCTCACAGCAGGGGCTTGTCCACTTGCGAGAAATATTCCATAAGGTGCTGCTCGACATCGACGGCAAGATCATCGACAACGAAGAGAACGGATGACATGAAGGACCTCCTAGCATCACTGTGGGACAGAGTTCCTGATCCACTCATGGGTGTGCCCAAGCAGCACTACTTGAAGGTGTTGTTGTTCATCCCGGTCGTCTACCTGATCGCCGCTGTGATCTTCTTGGTCATGGCGTTGGTGTCAGGTGACACCGTGTGGTTTGTCATCGTTGGTGAACTGGTTGTGTGGGCGCTGTTCTTCACATGGTTTGCCAGATCCAAGGCGAAGGTACGTCAAAGCGTGGCCGACTACAACAACTGGTACGACGACTTCATGAAGGAAGGACCGCAGTGAGAAACAGGTTCCGGCGACCACCGCCGAAGCGGACCCACACCCGGCTCGGGATCAACCTCCGCTCGGGAGACACGATCGTCCTGCACGGCACAAATGTCACAATCACCGAGATTGTCGGGTCAAACAGCGTGCTGAACCGCTTGACTGTCGACTCGACAATCGGTAGATTGGAACTCAAACCGTATCAACGATATGTCGTAGAGCACAAGAACTCGTTGATCCCACCGAGAACAAGACGCATCTGAAAGGGGTGAAGGTAATGGGTAAGCGCAAGAACACAACTGTCATGGACATCGTGAAAGCAGTCCGTGCAAACGAACGTCAACAGCGGCTGAGTGCTCCGACGCAGCGTGCCCATACCTTCACGGATCGACGCAAGGAAGCATCGAAGAAAGCATGTCGCAAAGGTAGTTGGTAAGTCGTTGAGGTCTAGCACTAGTTAAGAGTGGAGTGCTACGAGTGCATAGCCTGAGTCGTTTAGCTATATCAAAGCGCGCTGCGACCGTCCACCGCCTCAACACGCTCTGCTCCGGCATGAGTCCCTGACTCACAGCTAGAGCAGAGCACCTGCCCCGGTAGTTTAATGGTAAAACGCGAGGTTTTCATCCTCGTATTCGCAGTTCAATTCTGCGTCGGGGTACTCATTCACCGTAATGTCGCTCTCTGTGACAGTACGACGAGAAGAGGTAAGAGTGGAACTACCAGAACCATCAACAGTGGACGTAAAACTCCGCACTCATCACATCACAGCAACCAACAGTGAGCTTGGACAGCTACTGCGTGACCTAGCAGCAGAGCTAGAGGCAAGTCAGGACAACATGACGCTGCTGTCCTTGTACGTTGGCTGTAATCCTGACCAAGATACAGGGTGGGACGTTGATGTAGTCATCGAATACCCGTAACAATGCGCCTCTAGCTCAATTGGCAGAGCATCGGACTTAAACGGGAAACGCGTGGGATTGTGGTAAGATCCGTTCGTGAACAATGGGTACATGAACGACTACATGAAGCGGCGTTACCAGCGTAGACGCGCCGAAGCAGTCGCCCAGCTAGGTGGCTGCTGCGTCCAGTGTGGAGACACTAAAGACTTAGAACTTCACCATAAAGATCCAACACAAAAGTCTTTCACACTGGCAAGAGGCTCGTCATTCTCTGATGAGCGGTGGCAGGAAGAGATAGGGAAGTGTGAGCTTCTCTGTAAAGGCTGCCATGTAGATCATCACAGGTCTAAATATCCTTGCGGGACACCACAAAGATATTGGGCTGGTTGCAAATGCGACCTTTGCCGTCAGGCGAACAGAGCATACAACAGAGAGTATAAGCGCAAAAGAGCACTTAGAAGGGAAACCGCTAAGTGAATGCAGTCAAATTCGGGGAAACCTTTAGCATGGCAATCCCGAGCCAAGCCCTTAACGGGGAAGGTGTAGAGACTTGACGGCTGCCACCCTAACGTAAAGCCGAGGGTGAAGAGAAAGTCCAGACCACAAACAAGAAATTGGCTACGAAAGTAGTAGTGGTACGTTAATCCGTTGGTTGTGGGTTCGAGTCCCACGGGGCGCACAACACAGGCAATCAAGCAACAAGGAGTAACACGATGGGCAAGTTTGAGGAACTGCTGGAACGAGCAGATGAGCGTTTCAGTGAGATTGATGCCGAGGCAGTCATCAAGGATGTCGAACAGGACTTCGGTAGGTACCTGAAGATCCAGATGATGATTGTCGGACAGGAGTTCGCAGAGCAGGGCGTCGATATCTCTACATTCACGACCGACGCAGACAAGATCAGGCTCTCGGCAGCACTCTTGAAGTCGCTCACCCGAGTCCTCGGTCTGTCAGGTGGTTACGCTGACCTGTTGAAGATCGCTGACGAGATGGACACTCTCGGATGGGAGAACGTGTCGTGAACGCACAAGGTCTAGCAGAGACAGAGGACGAGCGCGCTATCGAGTTCGGTAACGCTCTCGTCCTACTAGCAGAGCTGAACGTCAAGCTCGTACAGGCAGGCGGTACCTGTCAGTCAGGTGACCCACGCATTGAGATGTGCTCACACATCGCACGGGAACTCGGCAATGTCGAAGAGCTACTGCACTCGGTATTGGCTTTCACTGAGCAGCAGGGTGCGAGCATTCCCTACGCTGATGTGAACGCTCGTGTCGATGCACAGAACGCCACAATCCTCAACGTCCCACCCATTCAAGCGTAACACCAAGTCAGATACCCGTAGGAGGGCAGCAACAAATGATGAATGAAGAGCAGCACCAGAAGATCCACAAGTCCGGTTTCATGATCGCTCAGGGTGTCGAAGGACTCGCTGAGTTGATGACCGAACTTCCCGATGATGACCCTGATGTCGGGGAAATCACCACGGCAGCCATGATGATCGGCATGTCCCTTGAACGACTGTCCAAGGTGGTCGATCGTCACCACGAAGCATGGGAGGCCGAAGCTGAGGCTGAGGCACAGCCCAAGCCCATCGAAGGTGAGGATGCCGAGGCCATCATGGCTGAGTTCAACGACGGTGTGGACGACTTCCTCGCCAAGCTCACCAGCGGAGAGGGGTGACACGGCTCAAACAGCAGGACATCGCTGACTTTGATCCATCCCCCCATCTATCAGAAGCAGACCTAGATGATCTTGCTGTGATTGATGAACTGATGTATGACCCAGATCCTTACACAGTTCTCGAAACAGAGCTAGACACCCGAGACACCCGCAATTACGAAACATGGAGGTACAGCAATGGCACTTGAAGTAGTGGAACAAGCAAAGGTTCTGCGTGTAGCAGAACTGCTCACCGAGGCCATCAGGGTCTTGTCGGAAGTGGACCGTGAGATCCAGACCGAACCGGATGGGATGACCCCTCTGGACCCGGTTGGCATCCTGCTGTCGTCAGTCATCAAGCTGACCGTCAGGGTTGCGGCTGGTGAGTCACTGCCCGATCTTGAAATCACCGAGATTGACCCCGCTGAGATGCCCGAGGGCACGTCCAACGGGCAGATCATCAAGCTCCCGCTCGGATAAGGAGACAAACATGAGCGACGAAACCACCACTGAGGACACTGTTCCTCCCAGCATTGCCGAGATTGTCAACAAGGTCGCGGCAGAGCACAACCAGCACAACTTGGTCGAGGTCAAGGGTGACGGTCCTTTGGTCGTCACTGCTGACCAGAACGAGCGACTGCTGGCCGCTGCAACGAAGATGCAGGAAGCGGTGGAGCTTCTGAGGGAAGTGCTCGACAAGGCTGCTGCCGAGGATGCTCCTGAGAAGGATGACCTTGCAAAGCTCGGTGTGCTCATTGGCATGGTTGGCATGCAGCTTGCCGACCTTGGTGAGCACGCCACGGTGTCGGACGGCAACGTCGAGAGCCACATCGCTCTCAGCCTGCCGGATACCTGAGCCAAATGATCGTAACACTGGTCTATGTAAAATCGAAGGGAGGTGACACACATGGCAAAGAACACCAACGACAAGCCCGTTGAGGAACGAACGGTTAAGACTCGTGCGCTGACGCAGGAGGTTGGCCGTCGTCGTCTCAACAAGGAGCGAGTCGCAAAGGGTGAGGACAAGGTTCGCACCCGCTCATGGTTCCTGCGTTCGCTGAACGCCAAGGACATCGCTGCTCTCCAGAACGGGGAGTCGGTGACCAAGGAGTTCAAGAACCGGGTCGTCGTGGCATCCGTCTCGACTGACTGATCGCGTCGGTTTCCCGATCCCCCGCAAGGGTGGCGGACCTGGGCCATGTCTGGCTAAACTGGCCCAACAACAACACAACAACGAAGGGAAATATCACAACAATGACTGATACCGATACCGCTGAGGCGTACAACTCGGACGAGGTTGACGCACAGGGCGTCCGTCGTAAGACCCCTGCGCGCAAGTCCGATCAGCAGAAGAAGCAGGAAGCCATCCTGCGGAACCTCGCTGAACTCGGTGGTGGTCTGGTGAATGAGGATCAGATCGTTCGGGAGGGCACTCGCATTGTCATCCCCGAGACGATGGACACCAAGCAGGCGATTCGGCTTCTGGAGAAGAAGCTGGAGGCTGACGAGGAAGAGACGATGTTCGATCGTGTCTTCAAGTTCCGCCCTTGGGATGGTGCTCATGCTACGCAGAAGGCTTTGTTCAAGGCTTTCGGTGTGGTCAATCAGGCTGCTACGTTCAGCTTCTTCGGCAAGAACCCGCCGTCGCTGCACACCATCAACGTGGACTACGACGAGACTGCACAGGTCCCGTGGGGCAAGATCGAGATTCCGCACCTCAAGGGTGTGAGTCTCTACCTCGGTTCCCAGCGTCATCCCGAGTTTGGAACCCTGTTCCAGATCACGGCTGAGGGTCCCCGTAAGTTCCGTGCCCACATCGAAGGCATCTTCAAGCTCATCCAGAATGAGTTGGAAGAGAACTCCATCTACCGGGGTAAGGCTTTCGACGGACAGGAGATGCCCGAGTTCTTGGCTCTGGACGGCGTTGATCCCAACAACGTCATCTACAGCGAGGAAGTCATGTCCCATCTGGACGCGAACCTGTGGTCCCTCGTGGAGCACAGCGAGCAGATGCGGACTCTCGGTCTGCCCCTGAAGCGTGCGGTCCTGCTGGAAGGCCCCTACGGCACTGGTAAGACCCTCGCGGCTTACCTCACTGCTCAGAAGGCGGTTGCGAACGGTTGGACGTTCATCTACTGCCGTCCCGGTAAGGACGACCTTGAAGAGACGATGCAGACGGCTGCTCTCTACCAGCCTTCCATCGTGTTCTACGAGGATGTCGATACCGTGACTGACGGTGAGCAGGATGCCACTCGGATGCTGGACGTGTTCGACGGCATCAACGCCAAGGGTACGGAGATCCTGTGTGTCCTCACCACCAACCACGGTGACAAGATCCACAAGGGCATGCTCCGACCGGGACGTTTGGATGCGGTCATCCACATCGCTGAGCTTGACTTGGCCGGTGTGCAGCGCCTCACCCAGCAGGTGATCCCTGCCGAGAACCTTGCCCCTGTCACTGATCCCGAGTGGGATGACATCTTCGCAGCGATGGAAGGCTTCATGCCTGCCTTCGTCAAGGAGGCTGTCGATCGTGCCGTCCGGTACGCTCTGGCTGACAACGGTGGTGTCCTCGACAAGGTGACCCCGCTGAACCTCCTGCGTGGAGCGCAGTCGCTCCGTCCGCAGTTGGACCTGATGAACGGTGCTTCCGACAAGGTTGTCCGTCCGTCGATGGAGTCCCTCATCGCTGAGCAGGTCAAGGCCAACCTCACCGATGGTCAGGTGTACCTGAATCAGGGTGACGGCCTCACTCTGGCAGTCAAGGACTGACCCCACTGTGGGGGTGGTGGCTACGGCTGCCACCCCCACACCCACCCCTAGAAAGGCATACATGAAAACAGCGGTAGTGTCACACGGTCTTGCACAGGGTTTTGTGCTGCATGTCGAAGAGGTACCTGTACCTATCGAGTTGCTGGAGTTGCACTGGCCTGCGTGGCCGATGAACCTGCCGCTGTTGCATGTGCCTTTCTACTGGCTCACCAATAAGCTGTTGGTCTGGGCAGATAGCAAGCACAAGGAAATCATTGCCATCCCGATCACGCGGGAGCAGGCAGACGAAATCAACCCCGGTTTTTGGGGTTGGATTGACGACGAGGACTAATGCCAAAACTGTTCATCCCCATCGGGCCACCCGGTGCAGGTAAGTCAACCTTCGCTGAGATGCTGGTTGGTTCCATCATCCCCAAGACCGCAATCGTGTCACCTGACGCTCTCAGAGAGATCCTTACAGATGACATGACGAACCAGCGTGCCAACTCAACGGTGTTTCAGATCGTTGACACCATCTTGGACACGCGCATGAAGCTCGGCCTCGACGTGTACCTCGACGCCACAAACCTGCAAGCCAACCATCTTCGCAAGGTGTTGGGGCAGGCAAAGTCTTATGGACATAACATCACTTTCTATGTGTTCGAAACAGAGGAAGCGGTGCTCCGTGAGCGAAACGCCAACCGGGATCGTGTGGTGCCAGATCACGCGATGGACCGAATGATCGCAAACATGAAGGAGCTAGACATTGACGGCATTGCCGAGTCTTACGGGGCGCGCATCGTCCGTCTCACGGGTCAGTAGTGAAACTGCTGATGCCATCGCTAAGCAGGCTCTCGCAGATGCTGATGACGCGCTAGAGGCAGCACGCTTTGCCACTGCCAAGTACAGGACATGGAACGTCCTGTTTGAAGGCTGGGAGGATGGTGAAGAGTACCTAGAGCTAACGCTGAAGCAGATCGAAGCCAACGAGGCATACGAAGAGTTTGCTAGGGTTGAGGACGAACTGAGGGAAACCGACCCTGAGTACAAGACAGACTTTGACCAACGTGCAGTGCTGCTCGCAGAGATGACAGAGGTTTCCGAAGCACTTGGAGACTTCCAGTTCCCCGGCTCTCAGACGAGATACTTCCTCATGTACGATCACGAGCCTGATGAGCTAGAGTCACTGGAGGAACCGTTCGAAGTTGATCGCGTAGAGCATGGATTCCAAGTCCTCTGGCGTAACACAGATGACAACTTCGACGCGCTGGCATACCAGCTAGCAGTTCTTGGACACGACCCGGAAGAGTTCAGAACCCGTTTCTCATGGTCCACAGAAACTGGCAGAAGGCCAAAGCTGCCACCGTGGTTCAATGACAGAGTTACCAAATACCAGCAACAACTAGAGGGGGCAACCCATGAGTAGCAATCCCGTAGTCAACATCAGCACCACCGTCATCTCCGATGGCAAGCTCGGCATCGTGACCGTGCAGGCCACTGGCTCTGTCGTCGGATACGGGGAAGGTGAGTATTTCGGCACCTTCACTGCTGTCGGTTCGGCCAAGGCCACGCCTGATGACAAGTACGACCCTGCCATCGGTGCAGCACTTGCCACCAGCCGTGCGCTGAAGGCTCTGTCCCGGCAGATCGCTCGTGACGTTCACGACGAGGTGCATCACCGTGACAAGGTGCGTGAGCATCAGAAGGAAGCGTCTGAGGCTGCACAGAAGCGAGCACAGCGTCGTAGGCAGGCTGCCCGACGCAAGCACGCGACTCGCACCGCCAAGGCCAAGGTCAGTAAGTGAGGTAAGGGGAGGGAGCGATCCCTCCCCTTCACACATCATGTCAGAAACCACAGCAACACTGATCCTTTTCTTTATCCTCGTGTTCTACATTGGGATAGGGTTTAGCGTGATCTACAAGACTGTCGTTCATCATGATGATTTCAGCTTGCCTGAGTTCCTCATGTATATGGCTGCTGGATCAATCGTGACAGGCCGTGCATATAGCCTGTTCGTTGAACTCATCAACCTGAACTAATGTGCCTTGACAGCTACTGCGTTCACGCAGACCCCAGAGCATGCAGTCAGCACTGCAACGACTGCGACGTACCATGTATGTCAATCGGGGAATACTACATGGTCACCGACGAGGTGTGGACCGAAGCAGACTGCGGCCTAGAGAGCGGCTGGGGGATGGTTTGCATCGGATGCCTAGAGGAACGCCTAGGCCGTGAACTCACCGCTGAGGACTTCACAGGAGCGCCGATCAACTGGTCAGACGTGCTTGTGATCCGCGGTGAGAGAATGATCGACAGAACCGAGAGGGAGTAACCATGCACCCACCTACCAAAGTACCTGAGAACAACGCAGAAGTAGTCTGGTACACCCACAAGAGCGACGGTGACCACTCAACGGTGCCATACGGTCTAGCTCTGTGCCATATCCCTTGGAATACCTTGCACCCGTATGTGGTGTGGGACCTCGTACTGCGAGATGGGGTTTGGCGTAGCGTCAGCGGAGACTACTGCGAGGGATTCTCGGAGGCACGCGAGGCGTACGCTAAGCGTGGTGGCAAGGAAGCCTTCCCATCCAAGCTCTACGATGGGCGTAACACATGGCACACTGAGCAGATCCCCGAAGTTGATGAACCCATCTTGGGTGAAGGCATCAGCTTTGACGAGGGGTCAATGTGGTCTTTGAACGGTACGATCATCGCTCATGGCTACTACAACGAGGACGACCCTGATGGCACTGTCTACAGCATCATGGCCTTCATGTCACCAACTGTGAGGGCAGAGCACCGGAGGCCAGAGGGCAACGGTGACCCTCGCAACTATGCAGTCACGTTCTGGCAGAACGGTCAGGCGATTGGACTGCGCTACTTCTCCAACATCGTAGAGGCAGCGAATGCCTATAGCGATGAGTTCGGAATGGACATCTAATGGGCGTATTCGACTACATCGACGTGCCTGACCACGGGCACGCACAAGTGAAGATGCTGGATCGAACCCTCACTAGCTACACGGTGGGCGATCTGGTACCTGAAAGCAGCATTGGGCTGCACACCTACAGCATCAAGCTGTTGGAGTTTCCTTTGTGGATGAACGTCTTCCATAACAGGATCATCGACTTCACAGAGGAACCAACATCAACCGATCGCTTTGACAAGTGGGGACGACCCTACGAAGAGGAACGAGCCTCACCTCTAGTGGAAGAGCTTCGTGAAATCTACCCAGATAGGAGCATCTGATGGCAACATACGGATGGATCATCGACCGAGACATGTTGTCGGAGAGGTACGACGATGATTCCAGCGCCGGGACGATCGGTCCCGGCGACATCAGCGATACCCACGAAGCCGAGTTGGAAGCTGGAAATGGCGACAACTTTTGGCTTTACGACGACGATGATGAGCTATACTATGTCGGCAGGATCGTCGGTGACTACAACGGCAACGAACCACTCCACGATTTCGGGACGCCAAACGCAGGCGCAACCAAGATCGAAATTCAACCAAGGAACTAACAATGGAACGAAACGCAGAACGATTCCGCCAGATCGCGGACATCATCGAGTTCAATCAGGCATCTCACAAGCAGGCAACATGGTCGAGTGGCAGTGTGCGTGTGAGGGAAATCCAACTCTCCGCTGACCCCTCTGACGTTGAAGAGATTTCCTGTGGCACCACGCAGTGTGTGGCGGGATGGTCGTGGGTGCTCGCTGGCAAGGGCAAGGAACTTGTCAAGCTCAGCGACAAACTCAACACCGATGGCGTGGAAGAAATCATGGACAAGGCATCTTGTGATCTTGGGCTTGATCGCAGGGAGGCATACGACCTCTTCAATACGACTCTCACAAGGGTTCAGACCGAAGATGATGAAGTCGTGAACGCTTGGCCTGAGATCCTCCGAGAGATTGCTGACGGCGCTGACGTTCGGGAAACCATCACAAAGTACGGGTACAGAGTGCCTCATGATGAGGCTTTCGACGGCTACGCCGAGACTGTGCGGACTCTGCTCAACATCGACATCAGGGACAGGAAGTGATGATGGAACGCAACAAGGAACTCTTCTATCAGATCGCTGATGCGATCGAACAGAACCCCTCCCACCACCACCAAGGCTCATGGATCAGAGTTGAAGATACGCGGGTACCTTCAAACATGCTGACTCTTGAAGTCAACGGTGAACAGATTGAACACTGCGGCACCACACAGTGTGTCGCGGGGTGGGCAGCGGTACTGGATGGTCAGGGTGAAAAGCTCGCAGTCGCAATGGGTGAGGTGTATGGCGAGAACGAAGAGCCTTTCAATGTCGAGACGGCTGCTGCCTGTGCTCTGGGTCTTGATGAGATTGAAGCAGGCACTCTCTTCGTTAGCTCCGCAGGCCACACCGAGTCCTACGACTGGCCTGCTGTTCTGCGTGCCCTTGGTGACGGAGCGACAGTAAAGAAGGCTTTCACTGACAACTTCATCGGTGGTCCGATGAAGTTTGGTATGTACGGCGAGACAAAGACTAAGAGAGGCAGGAAATGACTGAACGAAACAGAGAACTGTTCCACCTCGTCGCTGACGCGATTGAGCAGAACCCCGACCGACACAGCCAGCGAACATGGATGCAGACAGGAGTGGGGTACACCCCAACCATCGACCAACTCACGACAGCCATTGTCAATGGCGAGGTAATCGAAGAGTGTGGCACTTCGCAATGTGTCGCTGGATGGGTGTGGACGCTGGAAGGTAACGGCAGGGAGTTGGCTGACGTTATCAACGATGGTTTCAAGGGCACCCCATACATCATGGGGCCAGCCGCATGTGCGCTAGGCATCAGTGACCAAGAAGCGGAAGTGCTGTTCGTCAACTCATACGCTTACACTGAGGACTACAACTGGCCTAACCTACTGAGGGACCTTGGTGACGGCAAGGACATGCAACAGGCGTTCACCGACAACATCGTCGCTGACGACCCCGAAGAACTGATGCCCGAGGCATCTTTCTACCCACTCAGCAGAGAACCGACTTACTACAGTCACCCAACCGCAACAACAAACCCCTGAAAATAGGAGCATAGAAATAACATGACTTCCCGTGAAGATCGGCTTGCAGAGGCACTGGCAGAGGCCAGGGAGCAACTGGAAGCACAGAATGAGTTGCTTCAGCAGCTTACGAAGATGCCGTACAAGCACGGTACGGTCATCGAACACCCCGACCCCGAGTCCACAGACGACGGACTTCTCATCGCCGCAGGTGCTGAGATGCTTTCTGTGGAGGTTCCCCCGTTCGATGTCAAGCCCGGTGATCTGCTGAACCTCTCGGCAGAGTCCATGCAGATTGTGTCTGTGTCCAAGCACAAGATGCCCGGTACCCTTGCTTCGATCATCGCAGTCGTCAACCCCTTCATGGTTGAGGTTGACTTCAACGGTACGTCCCGCATCATCAGTAGCGGTGGTGTCGAAGGCGAGAAGGGTGACCGTGTGATGCTGGACGCATCCGGCTCCGTCGTCATGGAGAACCTTGGCCGCAGTGATGACCGGCACGTTGTCTCTCAGGTCACCAACGTCTCATGGAATGACATCGGTGGTCTGGAAGAGGCCAAGAAGCTCATGGTCGAGGCAGTGGAGACGCCGCACCACTACAAGGAACTCTACGCCCACTACGGCAAGAGTCCCATCAAGGGTGTGCTGCTCTACGGTCCTCCCGGTTGTGGTAAGACCATGCTTGGTAAGGCTACGGCAACGTCGCTTGCCAAGACCCACGGTGTCGACCCTGTTGACTCTGGGTTCTTCTACGTCAAGGGACCGGAGATCCTGAACCAGTTCGTTGGTGCGTCGGAGGCAAACATCCGACGCCTGTTCGACGCTGGACGCCAGCACTTCGAAGAGCACGGCTACCCTGCCGTCATCTTCATTGATGAGGCTGACGCCATCCTGTCCAAGCGTGGCAGCAACCACACCTCTGGCATGGATCGCACCATCGTCCCCATGTTCCTCACGGAGATGGACGGACTGGATGAGTCCAACGCTCTGGTCATCCTCGCAACCAACCGATCCGACACTCTCGACCCTGCTGTGGTCCGAGATGGTCGTATCGACCGCAAGATCAAGATTACCCGTCCGACCTTCCAGTCGGCACTACAGGTTTTCAAGATCCACCTGAAGAGTGTTCCGACCTTCAACGGTCATAGCGTGGCTTCTCTCGCAAAGGCAGGGCGTGACGCTCTGTTCGGTGCTGAGCGGCCCATGTACCACATCGGTATGGAACACGCTGAGGATGTCACCATGCATCTTCACCACCTTGTCAACGGCGGCATGATCGCTGGCATCGTGGATCAGGCAACATCGCTGGCAATGGCACGGGACATCGCATCGGGAGGCAAGCCCAAGGGCGTCACTCCTGCCGACCTCGTGACTGCCATCGACAACGTGTGGCGGCAGAACCGTGACCTCAATCATCACGATGAACTCTCCGAGTTCTTGGAGGATCACAGCGGTCAAGCCGTCAGCGTCACCCCGGCATACAACAAGTAGTAGGAGGCAGTCATGGGAGTTCTTCGTAACCGTCAGGCTTCTGGCGATGGAGACAACACCGGCAGTACCGAACTGAAGGACCTGAGCGATCAGGTTCCTGACGTGAGTGGCACGCTCACCGAGGCTGAGGCTCTGCTCGCAGAGCATGAGCAGACCAAGTTGCAGAAGCCGAAGCGCCGTGAGCGTAGCTGTGGGTGCTGGTAACACCACCATGTTTGAGGCTGCTGTCTTGGTGATCATGTTGTCGTTCGCTGTCTCAGCGATTTCGATGACTGTCACCAAGGCAGTAGTGTTCAAACCTGCAAGAGAATGGATCGTGGACAAAAGCAGTTGGTTCGGTAAGCTCTTTACCTGCCCATACTGCTTTTCTCATTGGGTAGCGTTTGTCGTAGTCTTCATCTGGAAGCCTGAACTGCTGGACAGTGGGCTGTGGGTGCTGGACATGCTAATGACAGCTATGATCATGGTGGCTATTGCAGCACCTGTATCGTTCCTGATCTTCACGTCGATCGCTGCAATCGTGACACCGGAGGAATACGACGACGATGAGTGAACGTACGGAAAGCACTTGCAGACTCTGCAACCAAGCACTCTGGCTTGACCTGAGCGTCACCAACGATGTCACAGGTGCGCCGTACTACTGGCGTGGAGATGATGACGACACCTGTTGTCCTGAGGGTGTTGATTACTACGGCAATGGTCAGTACCTGCACCAAGCAGAGATGCCCATAGCCGTGCCAATGGAGATGCTGCCAATCGAAGAGCAGATGGCTTCGACAGCAACAGTGTTTCATCCTGAGGCACCAGTGAGAAAACTCTTGCTAGAAGGTGCTGACACGATCCGTGCGATGAAGGCATACATCCGTGGGCTAGAGGATGGTGCTGCAATCCTAGAGCGGCTTAGAGAGGCAGAGAAGGATGCCAGTAACGACTGAGACAGGTGACGGTAACTGCTTCCAAGAGGCGCTGGACAACCTAGTCGCGCACGAGAGTTGGATGCTGGTACATGGTCTGGTCAAGCACCCGCAGACAGGGCTGTACCACTGGCACGCATGGAATGAGTACACAGAGCGACACGAACTAGAGTACAATGGAGTGAAGCACACGGTTGAACTCCATATCTGTTACGACAGCAGTAACGGCAACAGCGAGAAGCTCATGGAGCTACCGCAACCCCTGTACTACAACGCAGGGCAGATCATCAATGTTCGCCGCTACACCCTAGAGGAAGCCCTGCCCCACATGCGAGAGACGATGCACATGGGGCCGTGGCATGAAGAGGATACATCAGATGAATACACAGGAGAGTAAGCCTGCTGTAACGCTCATAAGAGTAGCTTGTATGGTTCCGACACCACACAGTACCTGCAAGCGACCCGTGCAGTACGTTTTCTACGGGGACCACGGCCCCTACTACCGCTGTGGCAAGCATGGTCAGGAGCTTATGCGTCACCGTAATGACGTGGAGGTTGTTGACCACCAGCCTGAGCCGAACCGTTGCCCCGAGTGCAACGCTGTTGCACGACCTTTCACCACCACCTGGGATGAGAACTCAGAGTCGGTGAAGCGATGCATGAACTCGTGGCATAGCTCTGAGGTAACCAGACAGGTCTTCAACTCTTACGAGGCAGCTAGGGGTAAGCCAAACCGGCGCTACCCCCTGACGCAAGGTGAATCATGACTGAACGTAACGTCAAACAGGTCATCGTGATGCGTAAGGACCTGAACATGCGTAAGGGAAAGATGGCAGCACAGGCAGCACATGCAGCCATGATCTTCCTGATCGACCAAGCGACCATCATCGCTCAAACAGAAGAAGACTATGGGTTTGGGCAGGTACTCAACCCTGCCGAGGCTCATTGGCTGAGGGAATCCTTTACCAAAGTCGTGGTGGGTGTGGATAGCGAGGAAGAACTCTTCGAAATCCACCAGAAGGCACTGGACGCAGGACTCACATCCCATGTCGTTAGAGATGCAGGCTACACAGAGTTTGCAGGTGTGCCAACGTACACCTGCCTAGCTATCGGACCTGCTGATTCCAACGAAATCAATGCAATCACGGGGCATCTAAAGCTCCTTTAGAAAGGACACCCACTAACCATCTAGGAGCAATATGGGGTTGAGCGAGCTACAAAGAGCTATAGCCACAGAGCGGGTAACCTTAACTCTGGGTTACGG